>ERZ1699650.12-NODE-12-length-305897-cov-23.858747_pt1 | contig 305897 bp, 304 predicted proteins | sample MGYA00581512_ERZ1699650 | MGnify/ENA primary metagenome ERZ1699650 (study PRJEB42348, sample SAMEA6618698) | metagenome | isolation source: Polyester-degrading enrichment culture growing on monomer terephthalic acid, Te | collected 2019-05-17 ...
AAATACCTCCGAATTAATTCGGATGAATTCAATTCGGAGGTATTAAACACAACGTCTCGGGCTATGAGTAGTTGCGTGGTTTAGCACTTAACTTTGCAAGTACACACCAAACTGAAAATCCGCGAGGATTTTCAGAAGTAGGCGAGAACAAGCAATTACTTATAGCCATTGTTGCCAGTAGTACTTATTATTCAGTTGTTAAATATCCATTGATAATTTCAGACTTCCGCCTAATCCTTCTCGAATAATTCGCATTAAAGTCGAAAGTCGAATATCACTTGCGTTATTCTCGATTCGAGAAATATAGTTTTTAGTCGTTCCAACTTTTTCGGCAAGTTGTTGTTGGGTCAAATGTTGTTTTTTTCTCGCCTCTTGAATTAAAACTCCAATTTTAAATGTTTCAAATTCTTCTTGAAATTCATCACGAGATTCAGTTCCGATTTTTCCGTACTGTTCGTCCAAATGGTCATCAAAGGATGTAATTCTTTTATCTGTTTTCATAATATTCCTTTTTTAATCGTTCCGCTTTTTTAATTTCTTTCTTGGGTGTTTTTTGTGTTTTCTTTTGAAATCCACTCAATAGAATTATTAAATTCCCTTTGTCGAAAAAGCAAAAAATTCGGAATATTCCATTTCCTGCAGAAATTCGCACTTCCCATAGTCCGTCAGTATTCGTAAGGTTTTTTAAAAACTTTTCTGGAACAATTCGAGTATTTCTCAAAAGTAAAAGTGTCCAGTCAATTTTCTTACGAACAACGAGCGACTGTTTTAAATAGAAATCTTTAAAGTGGTTTTCGTAAAATCCTATTTCTCTTTTAAATTCGCTCAATTGATTAGTCGTTAAATTCAGAACAAAGTTACCTAAAAAGGTAACAATCTCCAAATTTATGAATGATTTTCTATATGAAAACGGATTTTCACGTATTACTGGCAACGGTTTTGGCTATAAGCCGTGGCGTGGTTTTGCGACTAAGTTACCAAAAATTCCCAAGCGGTAGGAAAATCCGTGGGATTTTCCGGGTAGACCAGCAGTAGCTATGGCTTATAGCCGATGTTGCCCACAGTATTTTTTGCGCTTACCTTGGGTTTCTATTTAATAAATCCACTATGTTGTAATAAAATCCAATTGCTACTATAGTTTTATTCAATCCGTTGTCAAAATCAGTTTTCTTAATAGCATTCTTCATCGCTCCAGCAATTATTGATGGTGAAATATCACCATATTCAGATTGCGAATTCAAGACCTCTTTAACTTCCTCATTGTCTGATTTTTTATTTATACATTCTAAATATAATCCGTTTGAATTTAAAATATATAGGTCAATTTTTTCTTTTTCTGGCTCTTCATATCCTGGCGGTACTGCTATTGGGATTTCCTCTTCATTTGCATCTTCAATAAATTCAGTCCATATTTTTCCGAACGTTCCACTTTCTTCCATTTCATCAAGAATTTCAATCGAGGAACTGTTAAGATAAAAATCCGCTGTAAAATTCATTTCTGTTTGTATTGAACCAATTTCGGTCAAATAGTTATTGAAGTTTTCACTATTATCAGAATTCTGATAGTGTTCCGATAATAATTTCTCAAAATGGGAAGTAGCTTTATTTAGCAAATTCACATCGTCATTTGATAAACAATTTTTTAATTCGTCTGCATAATTTTTATCAGTTTGTGTTTGACAAGAAATCAAATTTATTGTCAAAATCAGAAGCAAAATTTTTTTAATCATAGTGGTTTTCTAATATTGTGGGCAACGGTTCGTATAACCGTCAGTTACGGGATTAAAGTTAATGATTTTCAGTTTAGCACTGACGTTAGCAATTCCGAGTGGATTCGGACGTAGTCGAATACGCCGTAATTGCGGTTATATAGTGTTGTAGGTAGTTTTTAATTTACAAATACAATTCAAATAGTTTTTCTCTTTTCGATTCCTTTATATTATATATTGGAATTCTATAAGGTCCCTTATAATTAATAGCGGAAAATAACTCTTCATTTTTGTCAAGTGAATAGTAATCCACCATTTCTTTGTCAAATTCTAAAATCTCATTGTTCTTTAAAAAAATGTAATCATTCTTCGAACGAGCAAAAACTACCGGAATATATATTTTGTTATCTCCATCCTTGTCCCAAACACGAGGTTTAAGAGTAGAAAAATCGAAATCTTGGGGAAGGTTATGAATCCTTATTTCTTGGCTGGTCATAGTATGAAAGCCTAAAAAGAGAACTAGTAAAGTTATCCAAAAATGTTTATTATTCTTTTTCATCTTAAATTACCTACAACGGTTTTGCATATGATTTGCGGCGTTTTTTGCTGCGCGAATTTTTCCGCTTTACCAAATGCATTTTAAAAATACTACTTTTTCTCACTTTCACGAATTTCAGCCGTAAATTATATGCATTGTTATATTTTTTGCCGACACACCCGAGTGAGCCAATCTGCCGAAAGAGTAGAAGTCCGCATAGTTTTTTAAATGATTCCGCAAAATATTTTAAGTTTTTAAATCACTTAAATAAATCCGCTCGAGTGAGTTTCGGTTGAGTGAAATTGCGAGCAGTTTCATCCGAGTCAAAATCCGTACGAGTAAATTGTCCGAAGTCCGATCACCCAAATAAAACGCCTCCGAATTAATTCGGATGAATTCAATTCGGAGGCATTAAATATAACGGTCTCGGCTATGATTTCGTTGCGGAAAAATCCGCAGGATTCTTTCCGCCGTAGCCGAAAGATAGCAAATAAGTGTTGAATTCCGATAAGGAATTCAACCGCAATGAATTATAGCCATTGTTGTGCATAGTTTTTATTATTTTAATAGTTTTTCAGTTCTGTTCATATTTGGATATTCACGAACAAACTTAATCAGAACAGAATCCCCTAATTTAATAGTTTCGAATTTTCTTGAGTCAGGTATTGTCAGCCTAGATTTGTAGTTCAATCCATTATAATTAAATCTAGTTATTACGTAAGGCGATGTTTTGGCTCCATATTTTTTTTCAACTACACTTCCATTTGTCAAGATTCCATCGTCGTCAATCCAATTTTGAATTCGGGAAGAGTTGAAATAAAGAATCAGAAAGAAAGATATCGCTAAACCTAGTGATAAATTCACTATCAATTTCCTTTTCTTTTTTGGTAATATTTCAGTCAGAATACCGAAAATAATTGCAGTATTCGCTAAATGGCAAATTCCAAGTAAAACAAAGAATTTCATAAATTCTAATTCTTTGTACCAGAAAAAGTATAGAACTAATTCTAAACTAATTATTATAATTCCGAAAACAATTAATGCTTTTTTCAATTAGTTCAGGTCTTGATGGGTCAAATTATGCACAACGGTTTTGCATATGATACGGCGGGTCTTTAGCGGCAGCTTCGGCAGTGCCAACATTTTGCGTCAGCGAAAGTGGGAAGCGCAGCGTGCGAATCAGCCGAGGGCAATGGCGCCGCCACTACGTATGTATCCGCTGTACCAAATTTTCTATAAATTTAGGGAATTTAATTGAAGACGAATGTGACCGCTGTATTATATGCGTTGTTGTACACAGTTCTCTAAACTATTTTCAAATTTCTCTTGATTCTCTTTGAATTTTGGGTAAGTATTTAAATCTGTTTTAATTTCTTGATATATTTTTATAGCCTCTGAACATCTTTCTTCATTGAGATATACCCTCGAAAGTTGATACTTAGCTAACATTTTCCATACTTTATCATTTGTTTTGTTTAAAACATATTTCAAAATAATTTCACTTTTTTTATAATCTTCGATAACACAATAGGAAACTCCCATATTATACGCAGCATTAATATAACTAGAATCTGAAACAATCAACGCATCGTTAAAGTATTCTAAAGCCATTTTTTCAGTTCCAATTTCTCGATAAATATTTCCTAGATTATTTAAAATTGTTGGATTTTTTGGTTCCAAACGAAATGCAGCTATAAATTTCTTCTCAGCTTCTTTGTATTCATTTTGTTTGATTAATTTAATTCCTAAATTATTAAGCTCGCGAGCTTCTATGTTTTTGAATGTGTCTTCACCGTGAAAAATATCTAAGTCAATAGGGTCTTCCCTTTGAATAATTTCAATCGTACTTTCAGATGATTTATTATCTGAATTGTTTTTGTCAGAACAACTCATATAAATCAGCAGTAAAATGTAAAAGGTTATTTTCTTCAATTTTTTGAATTGTGTACAACTGGTTATATCCTAACTTTTATCATGGTTATACCGTAAAATCGTCAGTCTAAACCAAGTTTTTTATCATGGTTATGCGGTAAATATAATTTATTTTGTTCAAAATCTAATGGACTTTTAATTTGTCGTAATTCTTTTTTTGTTACACGCGTATAAATCATTGTAGTTTCGGGACGACTATGGCCCAATAATTCTTGTATATAGCGTATATCGGTGCCGTGTTCTAATAAATGCGTTGCGTAACAATGCCGTAAACTGTGTGGAGTAATTACTTTTTTTATTCCCGCCAACTTACAACTTCGCCTTAAAAACGACCGTACACTCGCAGCGCTATACGGGCCGCCCTTAGGACTTTCTATAAAATAATGCTTCGGTTTGTATGTGCGGTAATAGTTTTTTAACATCGGGTGTAGCCGTTGGGCAATATTAGTGTAGCGATCTTTACGTCCCTTGGCACCCCTTATGTGTAATAAATTTCGCTTAAAATCAAAATCGGTTAATTTTAAATTTAACAGTTCGCCTATACGTAACCCCGAAGCGTATAGCATAGAAATTATAATCCGGTGTTTTAAATTTTTAGTAACCTGAATTAAGTTTAAAACCTCGTCTAAACTTAAAATTACAGGCAGCTTTTTATCTTTAGAAGGCATAAATATTGCCTCTGGATTTATAGCGCAAGCAGGATATAAATATGCAAATTGCCGTAAAGCACTCACCAGTTGCCTATGTGTGCTTACCGAATAGTTTAAAGCGCCTACAGCCCATTCTATATACAAACGCACATCGGTGGCATCTAATAATTCGGCTGGTTTATTGCCCGTAAAACTTAAAAATTGATAAACAAATCCACCGTAAATTTTAACGGTGCTTGCACTCATACGTTTTCCTTCTAAAGATTTTATAAACTCCTGGTGCACCTTTGTTTTTTCAAAAGTTAAATACGGTTTTACCTTGTGCTTTATCTTGGGTAGTTCTTTGGTTTGATCATCAATTTTAAACCCGTTTAGTTTGAGTGTTTTTTTAATTGAAGCTAAACCCTCTTTGGTATAAAAAATGTAAAAACATCGGTGCGTTTTAGTCCAACGCACACCATCCATTTTCTTTATAACTTCCTTAGCCTCAAAGTTGTACCGAAACTTTAAGCCTATGCAGCTCTTTTTGTTATGTAAAAAGGGTTGTAATGTAATGGTTGTCATACCTATAAAATTAAACAATAATTTCTAATTGTAATTTGGGGATATAAATGCGCTCTTAACACCTTGTTTTTTATATTTAAAACAATTTTAATGCTAGTATTAATCTTAATGCCATGCCGTTTTTAAAGCGTATTTCGCCTAAAAAAATTTCATGGTTGTTTATTTTTCTGAAAAAGGAAAGTGCATTTTCCTTATAATAACACAATGGGAAACAAAAAAACGCCTTCGGTACCGAAGGCGCTTTAGTTTTAAAGCTATTTAAAAAAGAGGGTTTAATCTCTCTTTCTGTCTCTATTGCGGTTGTCGCGGTTATCGCGTCCACGATTATCGCGATTGCCATTGCGGCTATCATTACGTGGCGGGCGTTCTTTATAACCTTCAGGCTTTGGCAGTAACGCTTTTCTCGAAATTTTATCTTTCTTAGTACGTGGGTCAAAACCTATAAACTTAATATCAAAAACATCGCCCATTTTTACTACGTCGCTCACATTTTCGGTGCGTTCCCAAGCAAGCTCGCTTACGTGTAGTAATGATTCGTTTCCGGGCGCATCTAAATATTCTACAACAGCACCAAAATCTAACATTTTAATAACCTTAACCTCGTAAACACTTCCGGCTTCTGGCTTAAAAGTTAACGAGTCAATACGCGATAAAACAGCATCAATACCATCTTGGTTTGTACCAAGAATTTCAACTATTCCTTCTTCGGTATCGGGGTCTTCGTTAATTACAATAGTAGTACCTGTTTCTTTTTGTAACTCCTGTATTACTTTTCCACCAGGACCAATTAAAGCGCCTATGTATTCATTAGGAATTTTAACCGTCACCATTTTTGGTGCATGGGGCTTCACATCTTCATTTGGAGTAGCAATAGTTTCAACTAATTTATCGAGGATATGAAGTCTTCCGGCAGCAGCTTGCTTTAAAGCGTTTACCAAAATTTCGTATGAAAGTCCTTTTACTTTAATGTCCATCTGGCAGGCCGTAATACCATCGGCAGTACCGGTTACCTTAAAGTCCATATCGCCTAAGTGATCTTCATCACCCAAAATATCTGAAAGTACCGCGTATTTTCCGGTTTCGGCATCGCTAATTAATCCCATAGCAATACCCGATACTGGTTTCTTTAATTTAACACCGGCATCCATTAATGCCATAGTACCCGAACATACAGTTGCCATAGAAGACGATCCGTTAGATTCTAAAATTTCAGAAACTACACGTACCGTATATGGGCAATCCTCAGGAATCATCCCTTTTAATGCACGTTGTGCTAAATTTCCGTGACCTATCTCTCTACGCGATGTACCGCGAATAGGGCGCGCTTCTCCGGTTGAAAATGGTGGAAAATTGTAGTGTAGATAAAAGGTTTCTTCGCCTTCATAAGAGGGCATGTCTATTTGGTTTGCCTCGCGCGAGGTTCCCAAAGTTACAGTTGCTAACGCTTGGGTTTCGCCACGGGTAAAAATTGCAGACCCGTGTACCGATGGTAAATAGTCTACCTCGCACCATATGGGTCTAATTTCGTCTGTTTTTCTACCGTCTAAACGCAAGCCTTCGTTAAGCGTTAAATCGCGAACGGCTTCTTTTTCGGCTTTACTGTAGTATTTTGAAATTAAACTTCCGTAATCTTCCAACTCTTCTTCCGAAAAAGTAGCTTTAATTTCTTCTTTAATAGCGGCAAAAGCATCGGTTCTTTCGTGTTTTGCTGAAGCAGATTTGGCAACGGCATAAACCTTGTCATACGCCATTTCATGAATCTTTTTCTTTAAGTCTTCATCCTCGCGCTCACCTTCGTATTCGCGCACTTCTTTTTTGCCAAAAGCTTCGGCTAATCGCACTTGCGCCTCGCACTGCTTTTTAATGTGTTCGTGAGCAAACTTAATGGCTTCTACCATTTCTTCCTCGCTAATCTCCTTCATTTCACCTTCAACCATCATAACCGAATCCATTGAAGCCCCAATAACCATATCAATATCAGATTGCTCTAATTGCGATCGCGATGGGTTGATAATAAATTCGCCGTCAATTCGTCCCACTCGTGCTTCAGAAATAGCACACTCAAATGGAAAATCTGAAAGTTGAATCGCTGCCGAAGCTGCCAATCCTGCCATAGCATCGGGCATAACCTCTTCGTCATGACTCATTAATTGAATCATAACCTGCGTTTCGGCATGATAATCTTTTGGGAATAGTGGACGTAATACGCGGTCTACCAAACGCATGGTCAAAACTTCGCCATCGCTCGGTCGTGCTTCTCTCTTAAAGAAACCACCTGGGTAACGCCCCGAAGCGGCAAATTTTTCGCGGTAATCTACCGTTAATGGTAAAAAGTCTACGTCGCTTTGCTTGTAGTTTGAAACTACAGTACATAACAACATACATTTTCCAGATTGAACAACAACAGAGCCATGGGCTTGCTTTGCCAATTTTCCAGTTTCTAAGGTGATTTCTCTCCCATCACCGAGGTCTATAACCTCTTTAAATACTTTAGGTATCATTTGTTTTTTCATTTTGTATCGCTACTTAATTGCAAATTTGCAATAGGGTAGTGGTACGTTAATAATTGGTCAACAATCGTTCTTCGATTGATGTGTTGTTGTGTTGTTGTGGTTTTTGACCAATGAAAAAACTTAAGGGTAGCTTTTCTGTAATCTATTTTAATGCAAAGTGTACTTAACGTTTTTTTTAAGTAACCTTCGGGCGACACAAAAGTGTCATTAAAATTTATATTATTAAAAAATCATTTCGATTAAAAATACAAAAAGATTTTAATAAAATTAAAAAGGGCTCCTAAAAAGAGCCCTTAAAAATATTACTTACGTAATCCTAATTCTTTAACGATAGCACGGTAACGTAAAATGTCTTTCTTGATTAAATAATCTAAAAGAGCTCTTCTTTTACCTACTAACCTTACCAAAGAACGCTCTGTGTTAAAGTCCTTGTGGTTGTTTTTAAGGTGTTTTGTTAAATGCTCAATGCGATACGTGAATAACGCAATTTGTCCTTCTGCCGAACCAGTGTCTGTTTTAGACTTACCGTGTTTAGCAAAAATGTTTTCTTTTTCTTCTTGGGATAAATACATGCCAATATTGTTAAAATGATTTTTATGTACTGACTACCATTTTGATAATCAAGGGTGCAAAAGTAATCAATACATTTTAAATTGAAGCACTTTCTAATAAATATTAATGTGAAATATATAGAAATACTATTTTTTGCGTTATAACATCCTAATCCTTAACGCAAATATATATGAAAATCACCATTTTTAAGTCTTGGGCACTCTTTGTAATTCCAGCGCTGCTGCTTTTTCAAAGCTGCGATACAGACGAAATTACCGAAACCACCGAAGTTAATATTTCTTCTGAAAACGCTGTACGAGCTGCAAAAACCGATAATGTTGCCGAAGGTACTTTTAATATAATTGAACAAGCCTTTGTTGAAAATGAAACCGAAGGCCGTGGCGTTACGCAAACTTCGCTCTTCCCCAACTGTACCGAAATTACAATTACCAGTCAAGGCAATACGTTTACAATTTTATTAGATTTTGGCGATTCTTGTACCTTAAACAACGGCAATGTGGTTTCTGGCAAAATATTACTCGAATACGGGCCTTTAGTAGGCGGTACCTATACTATTGATTATACTTTTCAAGAATTTGAGTTTAACCAAAATGGCGTTGAGGGCGGCGGTAGTATTTTATACGAAATTGCCAACCAAAATGATAATCCGCAATCAACCCTTACCCAAAATATTACCGTTAGCTTTCCAAATACTACCGTTACAGCAACTCGTATTGGCACCCGTATTGCCGAATGGGTAGAAGGGGTAGGAACCGGTACTTGGTTAGATAATATTTACTACGTTACCGGAAACTGGCAAACCGAGTTTACAAATGGCTTTGCTCGTAGTGGCGAAGTAACCGAAACCCTTATCTATAAAACCGCTTGCCCGTATTTAGTGGCTGGCCGACTTGAAATCATGCAAGATGGGCTAACTGCCGAAATTGACTTTGGCAATGGCGAATGCGATAATCAAGCTGTATTTATTTACAACGGTCAAGAATTTCCGTTTACAATGAATTAATGTGAACCAAAAAAAAAGCTGCTCTAAATGAGCAGCTTTTTTTATGCTGTTTTTTCTCTAAGCGGCCTATTTAATATTAAATCTATATATAAATTTACATTGCGCTTTAAATCGCGTCTATGCGTAATAAAGTCTAAAAAGCCATGTTCTAATAAAAATTCGGCAGTTTGGAAACCTTCGGGTAATTCTTTCCCGGTAGTATCGCGCACCACACGTGGGCCAGCAAAACCTATTAATGCGCCAGGCTCGCTAATATTTATATCGCCCAACATAGCGAATGATGCTGTTGTACCTCCCGTTGTAGGGTCTGTACATAACGAAATATACGGTATACCTGCATCGCTTAATTGTGCCAATTTAACACTTGTTTTAGCCAATTGCATTAATGAAAGTGCAGCTTCCATCATACGGGCGCCACCACTTTTTGAAATTATCATTAACGGTATTTTGTTTTTAAGTGAATAATCTGCTGCACGAGCAATTTTTTCACCTACAACACTCCCCATTGAGCCGCCAATAAAACTGAAATCCATACACGCCACTACCAAATCGGCTCCCATAGATTTACCAACCGCACAGCGAATGGCATCTTTTAAACCTGTTTTGTCTTGGGCATCTTTTAAGCGGTCTGTATATTTCTTTTTATCGACAAACTTTAAGGTATCTTGAGAGGTAAGCCCCTTGTCTAATTCTTTGTATTTATTATCGTCAAAAAGAATTTCAAAATACTCCTTGCTTCCTATACGTACATGATACCCGTCTTCGGGGCTAACGTAAAAGTTTTTTTCTAATTCTTCGCTGTCCACAACTTTTCCTGTGGGCGATTTATACCAAAGTCCTTTTGGAACGTCTTTCTTTTCTTCGGTTGGAGTTTGAATTCCTTTCTTTGTTCTTTTAAACCAAGACATATGCTAATAGTTTATTGTTTTTTGAGCCGCTAAAAGTATTGAAAACTATATAAACTATAATAATCAATTCTTTAAAAACTCCTTTTTTTGCGCTAAGAGATTAGGTTATAATGTGTTTACATTATTTAAATCTTCAAAAGCTTTTTCTAATCTTTTCTTAAACGTAAGCTCGCCCTCGCGAAGCCACTTTCTTGGGTCGTAATATTTTTTGTTAGGTAAATCGTCGCCTTCAGGATTGCCAATTTGCGTCTTTAAATATTCGGCATTTTTGGTCATATAATCGCGAACACCTTCGGTAAAAGCAAATTGCATATCGGTGTCAATGTTCATTTTTATTACACCGTAACTTATCGCTTCTCTTATTTCTTCTAAAGAAGAACCGCTTCCGCCGTGAAAAACAAAATCGATAGGGTTTGGCCCCGTATTAAATTTTTTCTGAACGTACTCCTGTGAGTTTTTTAAAATAATAGGGGTAAGTTTTACGTTGCCAGGCTTGTAAACACCGTGCACATTTCCAAAAGCCGCTGCAATTGTAAATTGATCGCTAATTTTTGAAAGTTCTTCGTAAGCATAAGCAACCTCGTCTGGTTGGGTGTAAAGTTTAGATGAGTCAACATCGGTGTTATCTACACCGTCTTCTTCGCCACCTGTAATGCCTAATTCAATTTCAAGGGTCATGCCCATTTTGCTCATGCGCTCTAAATAACGTTTGCAAATTTCTATGTTTTCTTCAATAGGCTCTTCAGATAAATCTATCATGTGCGAGCTGTAAAGTGGCTTGCCATTTTCTTTGTAAAATTGCTCTCCCGCATCTAATAACCCATCAATCCAAGGCAATAATTTTTTTGCGCAATGGTCTGTATGCAAAATTACCGTGGCGCCATAAACTTTTGCAAGTTCATGAATGTGTTTTGCACCGGCTACACCTCCAGCAATGGCCGCCTTTTGACCGTCGTTAGAGAGTCCTTTCCCGGCGTTAAAATGCGCTCCACCATTAGAAAATTGAATAATTACTGGCGAATTTAAACCCGCAGCAGTTTCCATTACCGCGTTTATACTATCGGTACCCACTACGTTTACAGCAGGCATAGCAAAACCTTTTTCCTTTGCGTATTGATGAATTTTCTGAACTTCTTTGCCAGTGGCAACACCGGGCTTAATTCCGTGACTCATAATTATGTTGAAATGTTAATTTTTAAAATAATCGTTAGGTTTCAAAACTGCTTTTTACAGGCTGAAACCTCTCAGCAAAAGTAACAATTTTTTGTGGTTTAAAACGGATAGTTAATCCCTATGTTATACACAGCATCTTTAAAATTATAATCGGTAAACCAACGTTCGCCAATAGGTTTTCCCGGATTGTGGGTTTTAAAACCAACATCAAATCTAAATACAAAAAACCCAAAGTCGTATCTAAGGCCAACCCCCGTAGCAACAGCGAGTTCTTTTAAATCTTCTATACCTTCAAACTTAAAGGATGGCCGGTTAATTTCATCAAAAACATTCCAAATATTACCCGCATCTACAAATAACCCTCCTTTAAATGCTCCTAAAATTGTAAACCTATATTCGGCATTAAAAGCGAGTTTAAAATTGGCATCGTTAAAATCTAAAATACTACCGCTACTTCCTGGGCCAAGATCGTAAGCGCGCCACCCGCGATTGTCATTGGCACCGCCGGCAAAATAACTACGCGTAAAGGGAATGCTGTTGCTGTTGCCATAAGGAATGGCAATCCCTCCAAACGCTCTAACGGCAATTTTATTTTTACTGTCTATCTCCCAGTGTTTAATATACTCGGCTTCGGTTTTTATATATTGCGAAAACACCACCCCCAACGCTTTATAATTACCGTTGTCGTTTTTTGGCGCATCGGTAAGACTGGAAATACCAGATAATAAATTTCCGGCAGATTCTATTTTTACTCGTAAACGCGAAAAATTATTGTCGTTTATACTCTCGCGCGTATCTCTTGTCATTACAATGTTTGACGCAAATATTAAATTGTTTTCTGTCAGTCGTTCCTGTCGTTCGGCTATTCCAAGAACTTCTTCAAACGTGTCTACGTCGGCAATTAAATCTTGCCCCAAAACGGCATCGATAAAATTTTGAGTCTCTTCGGGTATTTCTAAGGTTGGATTAGGCCCTGGATTGTTAAAGTCATAATCCAAACTCTGGGCTATTTCATTTAAACGGTTGTATGAGCTTTTATAAACATTGTAGTAATTATCTATACTTAAGTTGCGTACGTATTGCAGGTTTAAAACGTCTACTTGGTAGGTAAATATTTTTGAAGGTTTCCAGCGGTAACTGTAAATTCCGTTTACTGTTTGCCGGTCTAATCCTATGTTGTTTTGTGCGCTCGCCCCAAAGCTAATACTCGTGGCTGGCGACATATACTTCGGTATTAACTTTTCGGTATTAATAGGAAATATTATTCGCGGAAAAGTAAGCTTTACATCGCCACCAAATTCCGAAATATTAAAAAACTTGCTTTCGCTATCGGCAGCATCTTTTGAAGAACCTAAACTACCACGCCCCGAAACCTCAAGTATCTCGGCGCCTCTAAAAATATTTCTAAAAATTATATTCCCGCTAAAACTAATTCCAAATTGTTGAATGGTTGAGGTATAACTGTCAAAATCGGCTCCTAAAGTATAGCGGTCACGCGGATTTAATAAAATGGTGGCATCAAGTAATTGCCCCGTAGTATCTGTTGCAACTTCAGAATAATTAATATTTGGGTATTTAAAAATACGCAAATCGCTTATTTGATTATAGGTTAACGTACGGTCAATATCCTTATAGATTTTTCCTGGAGTTATTGAAATTGCATCGGCAATGGCTTTGGGTTTAAAGCGCATCTTGTCATAACTGTACAATTTATAGCCGTTGTAACTTATTGAATCTTGAAATGAAGCATTTCTATTTTCGTATGAATAGTCGGTTACAATTTTTACCTCGTTAATTTTATGTACTTTAAAAGGAACCGTATACGTGCTGTCTCCATTGGTAACGGTTCTATTGGGGATTATATAAGTAATATTTGCCTTGTGATTGGTGTTTACAGTATCGGCTTCAAAACCTACGTATTCTTGCTCAAAATGGTATAGTCCCGAATTTCTAAATTGAATGGTAAGCCTATCGCGTTCGTTTACAAAATCGTTAGCCGAATATTGCTTGCCAGGTTTAATAAACGACCGATTTTTTGTGCGCTGAAATAGCGAATCTACCACTGGCGAACTAATTTTTTTTACAATAGAATCGCCTATAAAATACGGCTTGTTCTTTGTAACAAAATAAGTGATTTTTGCACGCTTCGCCTTGTTTTCTAAGGGTTCAATTTTATAATCTACCGCGTCGTTAAAGTAGCCGTAACTGGCGTACCAACGTTTTAAACGGTCTAAAGATTTTTCAATTTTATCTTCTCTAATAATTACAGGAGCATCGCCAGATTTTTGCAACCACTTATTAAAATTTACGTAACTACTGTCTAATTTATCTACTTGTTTTTTTGATAAAAGCGAAATAAGCCGCGCCTCTCTTTTTGGCTTTTTGTGTAACCACTTATTAAAAGTTGAATCGGGATGCGGATCGGCAAGGTTGTAAATATGTAGTCCCAAAGGAACTCCAATTAACGGAATAGAAGTATTTGGTTTTTGAGCTAACTGACTGTAAACCCCGGCATCTTTAATTTTTAGGCTGTCTACTAAAATAGTATTTTCTGTAAGCAAATATTCGCCTTCGGGGACTCTTTTAACCGCATTACACGCAAAAAGTAGATTAATAAATACTATAAATAATGATATTTTTGCAAGGTTGTGCTTCAAGTGTACAATTTTATTCAAATTCAAAAATACTATATTTTGGTCAGCAAAAGTCAAACAAAATTAATAACGAGTCTGCAGCAAAAAAAGTACCGTATGCAAAACGGACTTTTTGTGGCCGAAGGACCAAAAGTAATAGCCGAATTATTAAATGAAGGCTTAAAACTGCATTCTTTTTTTACAACCCTTGCTGCTCAAGTTAATGAAAGCAATCACTACTTAGTTACTGAAAAAGAACTTCAGAAAATTAGTTTTCTAAAAACAGCAAATACATCCTTGGGGGTTTTTATAATTCCTAAGCCAAAACCTGTGCAAGAAAGTGGCTTAATAGTGGCGTTAGACGCTATTCGCGACCCTGGCAACTTGGGGACCATTATTAGGCTTTGCGATTGGTTTGGCGTGCAACAATTAATTTGCTCACAAGACACTACAGATTGCTATAACCCAAAAGTAGTACAAGCAACTATGGGTTCGCTCGCGCGGGTAACGGTAAGCTATTTACCGCTCGATTCGTTTTTGCAAAAAACGCAATTACCCATTTTTGGTGGATTTATGAACGGAAAAAATATTTATACCGAAGATTTACCACAACAAGGTATTATTGTAATGGGAAATGAAGCCAATGGTATTTCCGAAGAAACTTCAAAACTTATAACACAAAAAATAAGCATTCCTCGCTTTGGAAAAATTCAAAAAACCGAAAGCCTTAACGTAGCAACGGCAACAGCTATTTTATTAAGCGAGTTTAAAAGAGCTACTGGAAAGTAAAGTTTATAAAAATACCGCGTGTAGCGAGCTTATCAATATTCCCCGTCCACGGGCTGTTGGGGTCGTCATCTGGCACCAACTCGTTATTTAAAGCAAACACCCCACGAATAGACGGTGTAAACTTAAAATAGTACAGGTAAAAATCGATTCCAAAACCTAGTTCGTAATAATTTGTTCCGTTGGTCATCCTAAACCTACCTTGCTCGTTGTCTTCAGGGTTTTTTTGGTTGCTCGAAAGGTTGAGCGAAGTAGATACACCCCCAACAATAAAGGGTTTTATGTTGTTTAACCGCTTGGTTGAAACTTTAAGTAATAGCGGTACGTGAATATAAGTAGATTTTACCTCTCTTAAATAATCATTTTCTGATGTAAACCCGGGAAATGTAAGGTCGCGTTGGGTAAAGTATAGCCCTGGCTCTAAACGTAAGTTCATATAGGCGTTAAGGCGCATATCGCCAATTAAGCCCACATTAAACCCACTGTTGCGGGCTACCATGATATCGGTGTTATCATCGGCGTATTGCTTTTTGTAATCAAATTTAAAATCGTAGCTATTAAAACCTAAAAAGTACCCCCACGAAAATCGTTTTTTATCAAAATTTTCCAAGTTAGCGATGCGCTCTTTATTAAAAATCCATTGCGCGTTTACGCTGTTTGCAATACATATAAAGGCCAATACAAGAAAAAGCTTCTTCATAAATTATTTTGTAGCATTATAGATGGTAGCCACCCCAAAAGTTTGCGGTTTATTTTTCACTTCTTTAAACCCAGTTTTGCGTAAAATATTGTTGAGTTTTTCGCCATAGGGAAAAACCGAAGCACTTTCACTTAAATATTTATAAGCCACTTTATCTTTTGAAAATAGCTTACCTACTAACGGTAAAATATTTTTGGTGTAAAAATAATACCCTTGTTTAAATGGAAATTTGGTGGGAACCGAAGTTTCTAAAATTACAAAAATGCCCCCTTTTTTAAGCACTCTTAAAATTTCAGCTAATCCTTTTTCAAGATTTTCAAAATTTCTAATTCCGAATGAAACTGTAATCGCATCAAAAGTATTGTCGCCAAAAGGCATCGATTCCGAATCGGCTTGTATAAATTCAATTTTTGGAGCAATAGCTTTCCCCGAAACTTTTTTTCGTGCTACCGAAAGCATACCATCTGAAATATCTAAGCCTACAATTTTTTCGGCCGAAGTATTTTCGGCAAACTGTATGGCCAAATCGCCAGTGCCAGTAGCAATATCTAAAATACTTTGCGGATTGGTAGCGCCAACCATTTTAATAACTTTTTTGCGCCACTTAGTATCAGAACCCAATGAAATTACCCGATTTAAACCATCGTAATTTTCCGAAATAGTATCGAACATTTGTTCAACCTGTTTCTTTTTTCCCTCTGAAGAGTCTTTGTAAGGTGTTATTTTCTTTTCCATAAATTTGCGTTTGCAAAACTACATATTTTTTAAAAGCTGCTACTTCTTTTATGTGAAGTTTCAAACATGGCTTTTAATTTATTCTCGAAATACTAATTGGTTAAGACGGCTATTTATTCTATATCTTTGCAGCATAATTTTTTTTAATAGGGTAAGTTACTGGTTTTTCTGTAACAAATATTAAGAAAATATAAATTCAATCTTAATGAAGATTATTATTGCCGGAGCAGGCGAAGTGGGGTTTCACCTCGCAAAATTGCTGTCTTTCGAATCGCAAAATATTACGTTAATTGATCCTAATCGCGACTCCCTCGCACACGCCGATGCTAACTTAGATATTCGCGTAGTGCGGGGCGATGCAACATCTATTGCCGTGCTTCAGGATTCAAATGTTAGTGAAACCGATTTGCTAATAGCCGTAACTTCAAGCGAAACCACAAATATTACCGTTTGTGTGCTGGCAAAACAATTGGGCGCCCGACGTACCATTGCCAGAATTTCGAATACCGAATTTATAGATAGAAAAGAAGAGGTTGGATTTTCAAAATTTGGAATAGACGAACTTATCTCACCCGAAGCATTAGCTTCAGAAGAAATTGTGCTGCTGCTTAATCAAAGTGCTTTTAACGAGAGTTATGAATTTGAAGAAGGCGCTTTAACCATGATTGGTTTAAGCCTTTCTCGTACATCGGCATTTGTAGGAAAATCGGTTAAAGAGGTTGCTAAAATGTACCCCGATTTAAACTTTGTGCCTATTGCTATTCAACGGTTTGGAACACAATACACCATTATTCCACGCGGAAATACCCAGTTTAAAAAAGGCGATCAAGTTTATTTTACCACCGTAAAAAAAGGAGATGAACAAATTATTAAGCTTTCGGGTAAAAGCAAACAAGAAATTAAAAATGTAATGATCCTTGGCGGTAGTAAAATTGGGTATAAAACCGCCAAAGTTTTATGTAAAAACAAATTTAATGTAAAACTTATTGAAAGCAGTAAAGACAAAGCTTTTGAAATTGCAGACGATATTCCAAGCTGTTTGGTAATAAATGGAGATGGTAGAAATGTAGAGCTGCTTATTGAAGAATCTTTAGAAGAAATGGATGCCTTTATCGCCGTTACGGGTAATAGTGAAACTAATATTATGGCGTGCCTCGTTGCCAAATCTAAAGGTGTAAAAAAAGCAATTGCGCTGGTAGAAAATATGGACTATTTTCAGCTTTCACAATCCATTGGCATTGATACCTTAATCAATAAAAAATTATTAGCAGCAAACAATATTTTTAGATATGTACGTAGGGGCGAAGTGGTAGCCATGACCAAGCTAAACAATATGAATGCCGAACTTTTAGAATTTAAAGTTTCTTCAAATTCAAAAGTTTGCAGCAAAAAAATAAAAGACCTAAACTTTCCTGCTTCGGCTATTATTGGAGGGGTAATTAGAGACGGTAACGGTATTATTGCGTTGGGAGATTTTCAAATTAGAGAAGGCGATATGGTTGTTATTTGTTGTCTTCCACAATCAATTGGGAAAGTGGAAAAACTCTTTATTTAATGAATTCAATCTCTAAACTGAATTATAAAATTATTTCGCACCTCATGGGGCTTCTGTTTATGGTAAACGGAGGTTTTATGCTATTAGCATCTTTGGTGAGTTGGTATTATAAAGATGGGGTACTCAACCAAATGCTTCTTTCGGGCGCAGTAGCCCTTAGTTTAGGAGGGGTTATTATGTTGGTAACCCGTAAACACCGAAAAGAAGTTCAAAAAAGAGAAGGATATATTATTGTAGCTTTCGGGTGGATTTTTATGGCGCTTATTGGCACTTTACCCTATATTTTTACAGGTGCAATTCCAAGTTTTACAAATGCTTTTTTTGAAACAATGAGCGGTTTTACAACCACCGGCGCTTCAATTTTAACCGATATTGAAAGTATACCACGGGGTGTTCTTTTTTGGCGAAGTGTTACTAACTGGCTTGGTGGAATGGGTATTATTGTACTTGCTATTGCAATTTTACCGCTCTTAGGAATTGGAGGAATGCAGCTTTTTGCAGCCGAAGCACCAGGCCCCAGTGGCGATAAACTGCACCCGCGAATTACAGATACGGCTAAAAGACTGTGGCTTATTTACGTGGGCTATACCTTGGCCGAAACTGTTTTGTTAAAACTAGCCGGAATGAGTTTTTTCGATGCTATTAACCACTCTTTGTCCACCTTGAGTTCGGGAGGGTTTTCAACAAAAAATGATAGCATCGCCTTTTGGAATGACAAGCCAATAATTCAATATATAATTGCATTTTTTATGTTTTTGGCAGGGAGCAATTTTGTATTGAGCTATTTCGCGTTTAAACGAAAGTTTCAAAAAATATTACACGACGAAGAATTTAAAGTCTATTTGGGAGTTGTACTTGGGCTTACAACAATTGCCGCACTATTAATTTATTTTAAAGCCGATGTTACAGCCTCTACTATCGCACACCCCATGGTTTGGGGGGCTTTTGAAAGCGCTTTTCGTCACGGACTTTTTCAAGTGTTAACCATAGTTACTACCACAGGTTTTGTAACTGCCGATTATACACTTTGGACTCCCTTTTTAACTATTTTCTTCTTCGGAATGATGTTTTTGGGCGGGTCTGCAGGATCAACTGCAGGGGGTATTAAAATAATGCGCCATCTACTTATGATAAAAAATGGAGTACTCGAATTTAAACGTACCCTGCACCCACACGCAATATTGCCCGTACGTTATAACAGTAAAGCAGTGCCACAGCCTATTGTATTTAATATTCTGGCCTTTTTTATTCTTTATATGCTCTCTTTTATTGTGGGAACTTTAGTTTTTTCGTGGCTGGGGTTAGACTTTAAAACTGCCTTGGGTGGAGCGGCTTCAACCCTCGGGAATGTGGGGCCCGCCTTGGGCGACTTAGGACCTGTAAATAACTACGCAAGCCTACCAACAGCCGCAAAATGGTGGTCGAGCTTTTTAATGCTAATAGGTAGATTAGAATTGTTTACCGTGCTTATTTTACTTACTCCTTTTTTCTGGCGGAATAGATAAGTATTTTAGCATTTTTAAAACATAACTTATAGGCTAACCCGATACTACTTTTACTTGTTGTGCAAGGTTTTTTGCCTTATCAATTACTTCGGAAATATTAGTATCTACATTATCGTGCGTTAAAACAACCCCCATCCTTCTATAGGGTCGCGAAGTTGGTTTTCCGAAAATTCTAAAATCGGTTTTGGGCGCTGCGGCTAATTTTTCTAAACCTTCGTACTGTGGGTTTTCAGAATTTTCTGAAGCTAAAATTACCGCGCTACAACCACTTCGTTCTTGTGTTATTTCGGAAATTGGAAGTCCTAATATAGCCCGAAGATGCAATTCAAATTCATTAAAATTTTGAGTTTTTGCCAAGGTTACCATTCCCGTGTCATGCGGTCGTGGCGATAATTCGGAAAAGTAAACCCCGTCTTCGGCTACAAAAAATTCTACGCCCCAAATTCCGCAACCGGTGAGAGCAGTGGTTACTTTTTTTGCCATGGCTTGAGCTTCTTCTAAAACGTTGGTTTCCATAGGTTCGGGTTGCCAACTTTCCATATAATCGCCGCGCTCTTGGCGGTGCCCAATGGGTGGGCAAAATAGTGTTTCGCCATTGCGCTGGGTTACGGTAAGGAGGGTAATTTCAAAATTAAAATCTATAAATGCTTCTACAATCACTTCGGCTACGTCGCCCCGCGAACCATCTTGCGAATATTGCCAAGCCTTTTCAATATCGGCTTCGGTTTTTATCGTGCTTTGTCCTTTTCCGCTCGAAGACATTAAAGGTTTTACCACACAAGGCATCCCAACTTCAAATACTGCTTTTTTTAAGCTTTGGGCTGAGGTTGCATAACGATAGTTTGCTGTTTTTAAACCTAATTCTTTTGCAGCCAAATCGCGAATGGCTTTGCGATTCATTGTAAAATTTGCCGCTTTTGCCGAAGGAATTACCGTAAAACCTTGCTTTTCATATTCGTAAAAACGTTCGGTACGAATGGCTTCAATTTCAGGTACAATATAATCGGGGTTGTATTTTTTAACCAACGCATCCAGGGCATCGCCGTCTAGCATATTTATTACTTCGGCATAATCTGCCAACTGTGCGGCAGGAGCATTGGGGTAGCTATCTACTGCAATAACAGTTTGTCCAATTCTTTTGGCGGCAATTGTAAATTCTTTTCCTAATTCGCCACTGCCTAATAATAAAATTTTTGCCATTTGTTGTGTAAGGTTTTAGTCCTTCATTTATTTAAAAAAAGCCCAAAACACGAGATGGTACTTTGGGCTTTTTAGTTTTTTGCATTTGTGCTGGCTAAGTATAAATTTAACTTACAGCTTCTTTAATTCGTTTCATTGCTTCTTTTATTTCTGCTTCGGAAGCAGCATAAGAAAGCCGTATGCAATTTGGGTCGCCAAAGGCTTCGCCAGTTACGGTTGCTACTTGCGCTTCTTCTAATAAATACAACGAAAAGTCTGACGCCGTATTTATATTTTTTCCGCGTAGCGTTTTTCCGAAGAAATACGAAATATCTGGGAAAACATAAAAAGCACCTTCGGGATTATTAGTTTTAAAGCCTTCAATTTCTGAAAGTAGCTCTAAAATAAGTTTGCGTCGCTCTTTAAAAGCATCGACCATAAATTTAATTTTGCTCGGCGGATTTTCAAGGGCGGTAATTGCGGCGCGTTGTGCAATAGCATTGGCACCACTTGTAACTTGGCCTTGCATTTTGTTGCAAGCACGTGCAATCCACTCGGGAGCGCCAATAAACCCAATGCGCCAACCCGTCATTGAAAAGGCTTTGGAAACACCGTTTACAACAACCGTACGGTCGTACATATCATCAAATTCGGCCATGGAAGCGTGGCCCCCACTAAAGTTTATATGCTCGTAAATTTCATCGCTAATTACTATAATATCTGGATATTTCACCAAAACATCTGCTAATTTACGAAGCTCTTTTTTGCTGTAAACCGAACCACTTGGGTTGCAGGGCGAACTGTAAATTATCATTTTCGTTTTAGGCGTAATAGCAGCTTCTAAATCTTGCGGTGTAATTTTAAAATCGTTTTCAATTGAAGTTGAAATTTCCTTTGGCACCCCACCAGCAACTTTACATTGGTCTGCATAACTTACCCAATAGGGTGCGGGTAGTAAAACCTCATCGCCTTTGTTTAAAAGTACCATGGTTAGGTTTGCTAAAGACTGCTTAGCCCCTGTAGAAACTACAATTTGCGAGGGTTTGTAAGTTAAGTTATTGTCTCTTTTAAACTTTGTAATAATAGCCGATTTTAAATCGCCATAACCATCTACCGGGGTATATGAGTGGTAGTCGTCATTAATAGCTTGTACGGCGGCTTGCTTAATATATTCGGGAACGGGAAAGTCTGGCTCTCCTAAACTCAATCCAATAATATCTAAGCCTTGTTCTTTTAATTCGCGAGCTTTTGCTGCCATAGCAAGCGTTGCAGAGACAGCCATCTCATTTATGCGTTTTGAAAGTCTGTTATCCATAATATTTTATGCCGATACGGCTGGTTTTAGTCCCATTTCTTTTAAATGTTTGAAATGAGCAATAATTGCCTTTCGCGTAGTTTTATATTCTTTGTAAGGTAAATTAAATTCTTTGGTTGTATTTTTTACAATTTTAGCAATATCGTTGTAGTGAATATGGCTAATATTTGGAAAAATATGATGCTCTACTTGATGGTTTAAACCACCGGTATACCAATTTACAATTTTATTGCTTGTTCCAAAATTGGTTGTAGTAAACAATTGGTGGATTGCCCAAGTATTTTTCATAGTTCCACTTTCATCTGGCAAAACAATATCGGTATCTTCTACTACATGCGCCAATTGAAAAACAATACTTAAAATTAATCCCGCTACGTAATGCATTATAAAAAAGCCTAATAAAATTTTCCACCAAACGATATTAAAAAATAAAATAGGAATTACAATCCAAAGCGATACGTAAATAAGTTTTGTAATTACCAAAATACTCCATTGGGTAATGGGTTTTGGCATTTTTCCGTAAGAAAGTTTTCGAGCTAAATACCTTTTTGTTTGAAAGAAATCTGTTGTTAAAACCCAATTAAAGGTCAACAAGCCGTATAAAAGTATGCTGTACCAATGTTGAAATTTATGTAATCTACTCCATTTAGAATGTTTTGAAAACCGTAGTATTCTACCGGCTTCCAGATCTTCGTCGTGCCCGTGAATATTGGTGTAGGTATGGTGCAAAACGTTGTGTTGTACTTGCCAATTATAAACATTGCCGGCAAGAATATACATGCTGCTACCCATAACTTTATTAATCCATTTTTTTGATGAATAAGCCCCGTGATTGGCATCGTGCATAACATTCATCCCCACTCCGGCCATACCAACGCCCATAATTACTGTAAACAATAATTGCGCCCAGCCCGGAAAATCTAAGGTGAGTAATAGAAAGTAGGGGGTAAGATAAATTGAAAACATAATTACCGTTTTCAAATGCAATTTCCAATTGCCTGTTCTTGAAATGTTATTGTCTTTAAAGTAGTCGTTTACGCGTTTGTTGAGAGTTCTAAAGAATTTGGCGCGGTCTACACGGGAGAAATTTAAATTTGTATATGTCAAAATTTGCTAGTTAACTAAGAGTATGTAATAATTACAAAAATAGATATCTTTTACGGAAATCGACCTTTTCCAAATCATAATTTTACGAAAGATAGTATACTTTTGTAACCTAAATTATACGAATGGATCTCATACTTAAATATTTTCCGAATTTAACCCAGCTTCAACAGCAGCAATTTGCACAACTTCAAGAACTTTACGAAGATTGGAATTTAAAGATAAACGTTGTTTCTAGAAAGGATATCGACGAACTTTACCTAAGGCATGTGTTGCATTCATTGGGTATTGCAAAGGTTCAAACTTTTTTGCCGGGTACAAAAATTTTGGATGTAGGTACCGGTGGTGGTTTTCCGGGAATCCCGTTGGCAATTCTATTTCCCGAAGTGCAATTTCACTTGGTAGATAGTATTGGAAAAAAGATTAAAGTAGTAGATGAAGTAGTTGCCGGACTGCAATTAGAAAATGTAAAAACTACCAATGCGCGTGTAGAAACAATTACCGATAAATACGACTTTATTGTAAGCCGCGCGGTGGCACAAATGGAAACTTTTGTGCATTGGGTAAATAATAAAATTGCTAAAAAAAGCTTACACGATCGTAAAAATGGAATTCTTTATTTAAAAGGTGGCGACCTTACCGAAGAGCTAAAAGTTTATAAAAACGCTACTATTTATTCGCTAAAAGATTATTTTGAAGAAGATTTTTACGACACTAAAAGTGTGGTGTACCTTCCGCTAAAATTTAAGGGTTAGCATAAAACAATGGTTATATGAAATAATGTTAACAACAATCCATTGTGGACAACTCATTTAGTTTTAATTATTGTTGAACATGTATTATGATTAAATTTGAACCAATATTGTTTAACAGCTATATATAAAAAGAAAAAGGACCCTACCGGCAAGTAAAGATCCCTTTTTATATATGCACAAAATTTAAACCAAATGGAAGATACCATTTTAGTTTTGATTTTGTTATACTTACTAGGTAAGCAGCAAAATCGGTAGTGCACTAGTACTATTTTAAATTAGAAGCCCGACACTGACCCTGTCGGGTTTAATTTTTGTTTTACAAATGTATTAAATTTGTTTTACTTAAGTATAGCATTTAATGCAATATTAATTTTTTTAACTTGTTAAGAAATAGAACATATTTGCTTATCGCCCAACCTTTAGTTTTTCATCTTCTTCAAATAGCCATAACTAAATAATTTAGTATGCTCTTTCTGTAGCTGTGGAACCATCAAAAGCTTTTGGATTATTTTTTTACTTGGCTAACAGAAGTTTGACCTTCAGTTGCAAGGCTATTCATAAAATAAATTTATCGAAACTTTACTTATCGTGGCTGTCTTCATCTTGTTTCAAGTTATTCATATCATCAAGTTTAATGGTTAGCAAAAATATAACATACATAAAGTATAGATAATGCGTAGATAAAGCATAGATAAAGCATAGATAAAGCATTAAGTTGTTAATCTTTGTTTTGATGTAATAAGTACCATTGCAGCCCAAGGATTGTTTTGGCATCTTTAAATTCCTGAATTTTTGAAGCAATTTCTGAAACTGGAATTTTTACTAATTGTATGTCTTCGTTTTCATCTGCTTTGCCGCCTCCTTTTTCAATTTTATCATTTTTAGAAACTTCACCATAAAATAAAAATACGCGCTCTGTTGCGCCGCCGGGCGATGTGTAAAAGGTGTTAATTAACTTTGCCGAAGCAACTTTATAACCCAACTCCTCCATTACTTCTCGTTTTATGCAATCTTGTGGATTTTCGTTTTCTTCGAGCGATCCTGCCGGAATTTCTACTATCCACCCATCGTTGTTTTTACAGGTGGGATATCTTAATTGGTTGGTGAGTAGTAAACTTTTTGTTTCTTTTTCAAATAAAACAATAGCTACCGAATCGCCCCTTTCAAATGCAAACCGTTTGGCTGTAATTTTTGTATTGCTAAAAGTGTCATAAGTTACCGTGGCCTTTACCATTTGATAATGGTCGTTAAAGACTACTTTTTCGTTTTCAATGTAATACTTCATAATCTTTAAATTTTAAAATAAAATACAAAAAAACCCCGAACAAGTCGGGGTTTTAATTTTTGCAAAATGCTTTGTTTTATTTTGAAACAACAATCCTTTTAGTGGTTACGGCATTGTCTTTTGAAATTTTTACAAAATAAGTACCGTTTACTAAGTTTTCAACGTTTATTTGCGCGTCTATTGCAATGTTTTCTTGTGAAAGAATCAACTTTCCTAATACATCGTACACTTCGATGTTTGCATTTTCAGCATTCTTAAGATTTAATACAGTACTTGCAGGATTAGGATACAAGCTTAAGTTTTCAAATTGTGATTCTGTAACACCTAAAACGCCGTTGCTGTTAAACATTCCAGCTTTTTCGGCACCCCAGTTACCAACAACTCTAAACAGTTGAGTTCCTTCGTGGTCTGTTAAAGTAAATCTAGTACCACCGTCACCCCAAGTATCTATTGCTGTAAAAGTATAGCAGTCTGCATCGAGGTTAAAACGAAGATTAATAGTTTGGTTGTTACCATAAGGGCCTCCTTGTTCAATAATGTCTCCATTACCGTCTTTTAGGTTCCAACGACATTCTGAACCGTACCCATCGGTAATAATCATAAGGTCTACAGTACCTGTACCCGAAACAGCTTCGTCAAAAGAAGTTGATAAACTATTGTTAGAGTTATCATCGTCATTTGGGATAGAAACGGTTAATGTATTTGTTGCTTGTAGGGTAAATGTAGTTTCAGGAAGCTCAACGTCTTCATCCCACCAAGCAGGAATATTACCGGTCCAGTTATAAGTGTGTGATTGACCGTTAATGTCATAAGTAATTACTAGATCTGTCAACGTATTTTGACCTTCGTTTTTAATATTGATTTTTGGGGTAATAGTATCGAAGCATAGAGGGTCGATTGGGTCAATTTCGGTAATAGCTGCATCATTTGCAATGGTGATATTTGTATATGTTGGACGCACAGTAACACCCGTTGGAATTTCTTGAGTTGTTTCAGAAATAAAAGCAACTATTTTCATGTCTTCCAGCTTGGTTGGTACACCTCTATAATCTGCCGGAATAGTATAAGTATACGTACGCTCTACAAGAGTACCTGCAGTAGTATTAGGTAGTTCTTCACCCCATTGGCCAGTAATTAAATCTACCAAACGGTGCATGTGGTTATAGTTGTTACCTTGGCCACCGCCTGTTTGCGGACCTTTAGTGTTGTCTTGCAAAACGGCAACATTCAGCATATTTGTAGCTTCTGGGCTGTCGCTGGTATAATATGCTTCAACATATACAGTTAACTCACTTGTTTGTACATCGATGGATGCTTCGGCAGCGATGTTAACATCAGATGGCATGTCTAAAATTTGACTTGCCGCACCTGCCCAAGCATTTCTGCCTAAGATAGTGTTTCCACCCGAAAATACATGGCGGTTCACTGTTCCTGAAGGATAGCCGGATAATCCTGTTTGAGCGGCAATAGCAGCTCCCCAATTGGTGCGATAATCGGGATCGCTTCCCGAAGGGCTAGCAAAACCGCCGGTATGGATGTTAATTAATGAAACCCTATCTGGGTTGGCATCCTTAATGGCTTGAGCTCGTGCATGCCCGTCGGGGCAGTAAACACAGTAAATTCCTGTAAATTCTTCTAAAACAACGTTTTTGTTTTGTGGAGAGGTTGATACAATAGTTTGGGCAAAAGAGGCACAGGCAAACATTGTAAAAACTAAGCTGAGAGGTAATCTTTTAAGCATAATTTTAAGTTTATTAGAATTAGATTCTAACAAATCTACTATTTTCATCGAAACAATGTTAATAAAATATTAAATTTTTTTAGAATGATTTATTTTTGAAAAACACATTTACAAATTTATATAATTAAACCTAAATTGTTGATTAGTAGTAGTTGGCAACCGTTTTAATTATAAAACTAACAGAAGATTTTTAAATACTAAAAGTTGATAACCAATAATAATACTTACTTTTGTCTGAAATAAATCCCTTTTTAACCTTAAAATTTAAATTAATGAAAATTAAATTACTTCTATTAGCCGCTATAGGATGTTTCTCTGTTGCGAATGCTCAATTTACCGTAGCAGACAGAGCTGGTAACGTTTTAAATGATGGTGACGTTATTGAATTTGGCTCTACAGACTACTCCGATTCTGAATATGAGTTTTACGTAACTAACGATAATCCAAACAATGAAATTTATACGCGTATTGAAGTTCTTTCTATGGAAAACTCTACTACGGGTAGTTTTGAACAATTGTGCTACGGCCTTTGTTATAACGATTTAGTAACTGGCGAAACTGTACCACCAGCATCAGACCCAGCTTTAGATATTGCTGTAGGTGAAACAACTGGTTTAGGAAATCATTTTTGGAATAATGACCCTGGTAACGGTGCAGACAATGTTGACTTCCAATTTGCTTTTCGTCAATACGAAGATCCTGCCGGAACTATTGAAATTGGAACACCACTAATTTTTACTTATCGTTATAACCCAACTTTAAGTGTGGCCGAAAATAACATCGTAAATCTTACACTTGAGTCTACGGTAGTTTCAAACCAACTTGTGTTTAATACTAACGAAGCTGTTAATATGATGGTTTATAATGTACAAGGTGCTGTTGTAAAACAAGGTAATTTTGATGCAGGTCGTCAAATAGTAAATGTTTCAAACTTAAGTCCACAAGCTTATATTGTTCAGTTTAAAAACAACAAGGGTGGTGTAAAAACTACCAAGTTTATTGTACAGTAAATAACAGTTACAAGCATAATTAAAAACGCCCCCGAATAATTTCGGGGGCGTTTTATTTTTATATAAAAATATTTTAGAAAGTTACTACAAGATTTGCAGTAACACCCGTGCTTGGTGGAACTTCTCTACAAACCCCACCTACACATATTAATCCACCTCTTTGTCTTCCGTAGTTAAGGGCAAAACGAGCTCTTCCTTTTGAATAGCTTCCACCTACACTGTAATAATGAAGTTCTTTTTCGCCACCGTAGTTATATGCATCTGCAGCATATACAGTAATAGACGGGTTAAAGTTATACTCCAAAACTCCAGCAGCCCAGTTTTTATCGTCTTGCTGTGTCCATAAATGTTGTAATTCCATTCTTACAGCTCTTCCTTTTCCAAAACGGCGTGTTCCTTCAAGTACTGCAATTTGTGCGCGAATATCACCTTCGGCACCTAAAATTCCTCCTTTTGAAACTGCTTTGTCTATAATTACGTCTTGGAAAGATGCAACTGTACTCCACTTTGAACTCCAACGGTTTTTTATTTCAATATTTAAATCGCGGAAATATCTATCGCCAGCACCAATAAATTCTGCTTCGTACGTTAAATCGTCTGCGTTAAATGTAGATTCTAATCCAGCCCAGTACGAAAAGTTACCCGCCAGTTTTGTACCTACTTTCCCCAAAGCCGATTTTTTATCGAATGAATAATAAACATCAACCTGTGCACCAACTTCGCCCGCTCTTTTTTCGTTTTCGCTAAAAAGCAGTCTTGGTTGTGCGTTGTATACATAAATATTTGAAAGTAAATAATCGTGCTGTTTTGTAATGGCAGGAATGTAGTTTACCACCTGCTCATTAAATTGGTTTCCTTCGGCCAGTCTATCAGAGTAGAAAGTAAAGTTTTCTAATCGTCTAAAAGTTGTATTAATTCCCAATCCTTTTTGAGCGTAACCCATATTAAATTGTAGTGCTGTACCATCAAATAATTGAGGCGAAGTAACTACTTCGTCATTTACCAACACATCGGGATCTTTTGTAATAGCTTCAATTCCGCCGTAAAAGTTTGAAATTACAAAATCTAATCTACCGCCATAAGCATTTACATTTGCAGGAATTGTATCGTTAGCACCGTTAGATTGGTAACGCCCTACATAACTAGCACCCAACCTTAAATCAATAGTTTCAAGATTCATAATGCTACTTAAATCTAAATTTGCATCTAAACCTTGGATAACACCTTCGGAAACATCAAAACCATCGCGGGTTTGCCCGTAAACACCAGTTAAATCAAAAGCATCGGTTGGATTAAATTTTACGCGAACACCTTTTAAGGCGTTGTTAATACCCAATTGTCTGTTTTCCCAAGTACGTAAAATAAGTCCGCTACCAAATTGCTCGTAAAAATATCCACCGGTAATATCTAAAGTTTCATTTCTAAAGTTTAAATAGTAGGTTCCTATGCCGTTTTGGCCATCCCAAGTAGGAGAATATCCCAAGAGCGATGAAGGAAGGTAAGATTCGTATTGAATTCCTGCGGTAAATTTTCCTAGGGAGTAATTGAGTTGTAAATAGTTATTTGCTCTAAACTGGTCTTCGGGAGCAGTAAAGTTAAAATCTTCATCATCGAGTAACCATTGTGAGTTAGATTCTAAACCTCCAAAAAAGTAGCCATTATCTTGCGAAAAGCCTATGGCACCCACTAAAAGTGCGGCGCCGAGAATAAATTGTTTCATTATAAAATTGGTTGATTGGTATAATTATATGTTTGAATACTCTTTTATTTTTTCATAAAGCTCGTATTCTGCGCCTGGGCTGTAACCAGAATGACGGTAAATAATTTCGTTGTTTTTTACCAAAAGCGTTAACGGCACCGTTGCTGCGCCTAAAGCTCTTTGAAAATCGTTATTAGTATCTAACAGTATAGTGTAATCCCAACCTTTACCGTTAATTAGCGGCTTAACTCTTTTTACGGTACGACTGTCATCTACAGAAACTGCAAAAAGTTCAACGCCAGTTTCTTCTTGCCAATCTTCGTAAATTTCGCTTATAGCGTCCAGTTCTTTTAAACAAGGGACACACCAAGTTGCCCAAAGCGAAACAATGATTACTTTGTCGTCTTTAGATAATTCTTTTGAGCTAATGGTAGAGCCATCGAGGGTTGAAAGGTTTATTTGAGGTAATTCGCTTTGTGAAAAGCCCACAAAAGAGACGAATAATAGAAGATGGGGAAATAATTTTTTCATAATGATATTAGTTTACGATTGTTTTAGTGAAGCAATATTAAGTTTTTTTTTAATGAATTGTAAATTGCTAGAACTGAAAATTATTCATTTAACATTTTAACCCAAACGCTTTTTCAGAATTAAGTTATATTAGCGCACATATTTATTTCTAAATTATTCCTTTAAAAATGAAAACCTATACCAACCTAAAATTTTTACTTCTTTTTGCTGTAATTACTATTGTATCGTGTAGCAAAAAAGAAGATCCCTACATTCCTGCCGACCCCGCACTAACTATTGAACTTAAAAGCGATGCTGGCGATGGCGAATTAGAAGTATTATCTGTAGATGACGTAGTTGTATTTACCGTATTAGGCAGTGATGGCGAAGACTATTCTGAATTGGCTACTTACTACGTAAATAACGAAGCCATTGTAGGAAGAACTCATACGTTTACCACTACTGGTACTTTTGAGGTAAAAGCACAATACGAAGATATAAATAGTAATATTTTACAATTTGAAGTTCTCGCCCAAACCGAAAGAGCCTTAACCATTGATGCGCCTCGCGCTATGAAAAACCAAACCATAACCTTTGGTCTTTTAGATAATAATGGTGTAAATGGCGCTGCCGATGCAACTTTTTATGTAAATGGAGATGCAATTTCTGGCTTTACCTTTTCGTCTTCAACCGAGGGTGATTTTGAAGTGTATGCAGAATATGTAGTAGATACCGAAACTTATACCACCGAAATCAAACCATTTTCGGTTTATACCCCAAAAAGAAAAGTTGTAATTGAAGATTACACAGGTACTTGGTGCGGATTTTGCCCGGCTGTAGCTTTGGCAATAGAAGAGGTGAGAGATGCAACCCCACACGTTAGTGTAGTGGCTATTCATAAAACAGCTTCGAGTATTCCAGATCCTTTAGATTTCCCACGGATTGAAGAATTACAAGCTATGTTTAATGTTAGTAACGGTTTCCCAAAAGGCCAATTAAACCGTACAGTTGCATGGCCAGACCCGTACCCAAGTAGTCAAGTTTTGGCAATGGCTGGCGAAGCCACCGATGTTGCTATCGCTATAAATTCTGAAATAACAGGTGCTAACTTAGAAGTAGAAGTTAAAGTTGTATACGAAAATGGGTCTACAGCAGGCGATAAAGTTGTAGTGTACTTATTAGAAAATGGCGTGGTTTCGCCTCAAGCAAACTACTTTAACGAAACAGAAGGACATCCATACCAAGGGCTTGGAAACCCAATTGAAGACTATGTGCATAATGACGCCTTAAGAAATTCGCTGTCCGACTTATTTGGCGATGCCATCCCCACAACACCAGCATTCCAAGAGTTTAAAAAGAACTATACTTTTACAGTACCATCAGACTATGTTGCCGAAAACTTAAGCTTTGTAGTTATGGTAGTAGATGCTGATAATAATGCTAAAAACTCACAATTTGCTCACATAGGCGAAAACAAAACCTTTGAATAATACGAGCTTATAAAAACTAAAAAACCCATCTTAAATTTTTAAGATGGGTTTTTTTATGGAATCTATTTAGGTATTATCCTAAAAAAGGATATCTATAATCTGTAGGCGAAACAAAAGTTTCTTTTACCAATCTTGGAGAAATCCATCGGTAAAGATTTTGTTTACTTCCAGCTTTATCATTTGTTCCACTAGCTCTTGCGCCACCAAATGGTTGCTGGCCAACTACAGCTCCAGTAGGTTTGTCGTTAATATAGAAGTTACCGGCGGCATTTTCTAATGCTTTTACAGCTTCTTCAAGTGCGTATCTGTCTTCGCTAAATACGGCTCCCGTTAAAGCATACTCGCTAGTTCCATCTACTAATGCAAGCGTTTCTTCCCACTTACTGTCGTCGTAAACATATACCGTAAGTACAGGTCCAAAAAGCTCTGTGCACATAGTAGTATACTTTGGATCTTTTACAACAATTACAGTTGGTTCAATAAAGTAACCTTTGCTCTTATCGTAATTACCACCAGCTATAACTTCAACTTTTTTATCGTTTTTAGCGTTGTCTATATATTTAGCAAGCTTATCAAAAGAGCTCTCGTTGATTACGGCGGTAATAAAGTTCCCCATATCTTCTGGAGTACCCATTTTAAACGAACGAATATCATCTATTAAATATTCTTTTACCTCTTCCCATATACTGTTTGAAATATAGCAACGGCTGGCAGCACTACACTTCTGACCTTGGAATTCAAAAGCACCACGAGACATAGCTGTAGCAACTTGTTTTGGGTTTGAAGATTTATGAGCTACAATAAAATCTTTACCTCCAGTTTCACCAACGATGCGAGGGTAAGTTTTATAATTAGTTATGTTATCACCAATTTTTTTCCAAATACCTTGAAATACGCCTGTAGAGCCTGTAAAGTGAACTCCACTAAAATCTGGACTCGCCATAAGTACATCTGAAATCATTGCGGCATCGCCCATTACCATATTAATAACGCCAGCAGGAACACCAGCTTCGCGGAATACATCCATAATTACTTTTGCCGAATACACCTGCGAGTTACTTGGTTTCCAAACAACAACATTCCCCATTAACGCAGCACTTGCAGGAAGGTTTCCGGCAATAGCCGTAAAGTTAAATGGTGTAATTGCGTAAACAAAACCTTCTAACGGTCTATATTCAATGCGGTTCCAAGCTCCTGAAGTAGATTCGGGTTGTTCAGCATAAATCTCAGTCATATACTGTACGTTAAATCTTAAAAAGTCGATTAACTCACATGCTGAATCAATTTCGGCTTGGTAAATGTTTTTCGATTGCGCTAGCATGGTAGCAGCATTAATTTTTGCGCGGTACGGACCTGCAATTAACTCGGCGGCACGAAGAAAAATACCGGCACGTTGTTCCCATGGCATTACAGCCCACTTTTTTCTAGCTTCCAATGCAGTTTCAATTGCTTCTTCTACATTAGCTTTGGTGGCTTTATAATAAGTACCCAACACGTGTTTGTGATCGTGCGGAGGAGACATAGTAGCGGTTTCCTTGGTTTTAACCTCTTTCCCGTTAATAAATAAAGGCACCTCTACAGTTGCCTTGTACATTTCTCTATAAGTTTCAAGTACTTCTTCTCGCTCCGGAGAACCTGGTGCATAGCTCTTTACAGGTTCGTTTACGGCGATTGGTACTTCAAAAAATCCATTTCCCATAACGTTTTATAATTTGTATTCTTAAAGAGTGCAAAGGTACAAATATTTTAATGTTTTACAGTGGATAGATGCAAGTAGATTTAAGCGATATATAAATAATTATCATTGCTTTAAGGAGGTAAAAAATTGCAAATTGTTAGTTTTACTTTTTACTGTTTAATTGTCTAATTTTAAACCTATGTGTACGGTAACTTTTATTCCGCAAAATGCAACCAATTTTACCCTTACCTCCAATAGAGATGAAGCGCCGGGACGAGAAACTAAAATGCCACAAATTTATACCGAAGATGGTATAAAACTTATTTATCCAAAAGATGCTGTGGCTGGAGGTACGTGGATTGGCGTGAGCGATAAAAATAGAATTGTAACGCTCATGAACGGCGGTTTTAAACCACATAAACGACAACCGTATTACCGTAAAAGTAGGGGGTTGGTTGTAAAAGACTTGCTTAAAACAACCGACTTAAAACGCGAAATAAAAAACTACAATTTTGATGAAATTGAACCCTTTACCGCAGTTTTAGTTGAATGGGATAACAATTTACAATTGTACCAGCTTGTTTGGGATGGCGCTAAATATCATTTTTCTGAAGAACCACTCGCGCCACAAATTTGGTCGTCTTCACCATTATATTCTCAAGAAATGAAAAAAATGCGAGAATCATGGTTTTCCGAATTTTTATTTAAGACCGTAAACCCTACTGCCGATGAAATTCTTCAATTTCATAAATCCGCCGGCAACGACGATTTAAGTACTAATTTAATAATAGATAGAGGGTTTGTAAAAACAAAAAGCATTACTCAGATTAGTTGTAAAAACAACCTAGTGCGGATGAATTACGAAGATTTGCAAACAGGGAAAAGTAATGTCACCTTTTTTACGGAGGAGTGATTTAAAAACCACTTTAAACTTTAATACTGTATTAAAATCAATTCATTGAAAATGGCGCACTGAGTTTAAACAACGGTATGGAAACTTTAAATGAATTTTGGGTTTCCAAATTAATCATGTTATAGTGCCCTTTCATAGCTCCAAAAGGAGCAAATAGCAAACATCCACTAGTGTATGAATGTTTTTCGCCAGGCATTAAAATTGGTTGTTCGCCAATAACGCCTTCCCCTTCAACAATAACCGTGTTGTTTAGTGCATCTTTAATGCGCCAGCAACGCGAATTTAATTGTACGGTTTGTTTGCTTTGGTTTTCAATAGTTATGTTGTAAGCAAAAGCGTACTGCATTTTACGATTTTTGTAAAATGTACCGTCAAAATCGGTTCGTACCGAAATTTTAATTCCTTTCGTAATTTGCTGTACCATGACTTACATCAATTAATAAAGTGCTGCGCTCGCTGCTACAAATAAAACAGTAGCAATTGAAAATCCTATAAAAAATGCAATGTTTAAAAATACAAATTTAAGTAAAGTAACAATTCTGCTTTCTTGGTAAAAATTTCTTAAAGCTTTATAAAAATAAAATGGTCCTATTAATAAAAATAAACTACCGGTAATAAAACTTGTATTTAAAAAATGCTCTGGAATAACAGCAATAAGAAGTACTAAAAATATAAAACTGAAAATATGAAATATAAAAATTAAATGTTCGAGGTAGTTGTATTTTTTTCGCGAATAAAGCAGCCAAAAAAAGCATGCAAATAGTGGAGCATAGAAAAATAAAAAGAAAGGTATTTTGCCAATTAAATAGTTTCCAAAGGCCGAAGGATTCTCAATTATTTTTTCGACTGTGGCGTTTTTTGAATACACCCATCTATTAAAAGTGGTGTTTTTATGATGTAAGCTATCCAATGCAACTTTGGCGTTCTTTATCTTGTGTCTCTCGTAAAAATCGTTGTACAGGGTTAGTCTTTTAGCATATCTTTCGGTAAAGGGTAAACTGTCTAATTGAGCTTCAGATAAATAGGCTAAAGGCTTTGTTTTTCGGACATCTCTAATTGTATCGGCCAAACTAATAATCGTTGAAGTGAATGAATTTAACTCTATTCCCAACGAATCTATGGCTTTTTGTTCTTCGGGTGTTAACGACACTTTGGGAGTAGCAAAGTTGTTTTTAATCTCTGTATTTGTAGCATCTAACAACCCGTTAATTAAAAAGAAAATAATAGAAACGCTTAAAAAAAACCGAAATGGATTAGCGTATTTTAATCGTTGCCCTTTTACGTAATTGCGTGTAATTACGCCGGGTTTAAATAGCAAATCTTTTAACGTACTTCGCAGTCGCGAATCGTACACCAAAATACTGCTAAGAAACTGATTAAAAAAATCAGTAGCCGAAAGTTGTTTGGTGCTATTTATTTGGGAGCAATAGGGACAATAAATATCGCTTTTATCTATGGGGTGTTTGCAGTTTAGGCATTTTGTGCCTCGATATTTTAATGCTTTTCGCGCATCGTTTCTATCCCTGAGTTTTCTATTCACCTTATATTTAAAAACAAATTGCCTTTTTTACAATTTAATTGTTACTAATGTTTGTAGAATTTGCGGTGCCTTTACCAATAATTCGGTCGTAGCGCGCACCCAAATCGCGGAAATAAACAACTACAGAATAATCATTTTCGGTTTGCCAAAAATCGCCACTCACGGCTCCTTGGTCTATGGAGCCATCTCTATTTACCAATACGTATTTGTAATTGTAAAAACCTTGTTTAAACAAGCGGCTATTTCGGTAACTGTCGCTATTGGCATCGTACTTCATATAAGTGCTTTCGTCAATAGTCCAGTTGTTAAAGTTTCCGTATAAATGCAATTCTTTATCGCCTAAATCATCGTAATACTGAAGGTTAAAGTGCATACGTACATATTCGGCTTCAATATTTTGGTTTTGAGCGTCAACATTTCTAACTACAAAATTTCCGTTTATATCGGGGTTGTATGTATAGGGCCTGTTGTAGCGAGGAATATCGGTAAACAAATAATTTTCATAAACGTCTGAGACACTAATTGATCGCACTCCATTTGCGGCAGATCGTTCGTCTTTATTGTCGAAAGCTAAAAACTCATTGCCACCTCCAAAAGAAGCTTTTTTATCGTATTTATAAATTAACTCGTTGCCCATAGTATATTGGGGAACAAGGTTGGTAATTGCTGTTTTTAGATTGCTGTTTTGAAGCACTAAAACTTTTACGGTTTGTTTTGGGTTAACAAGCAGTAAATTAGGTGAATTTACAGTAAAATGAACCACTTGTTTTTCATCGATAACTTTTAAGTCGCGGGCACGTTTAATTTCAACACCTACGTTGGCGATATTTTCTATCACTAAAAATTTACGTGTAAACATTAGGTCGCCATCGCTGTTGTAAATACTCAATAAATAGTTGCCGCTTTTTTTAATGGCTCGAGTATCGCGATTGGGGATGGTTAATTGGTAATGCGAAAAGATTTGAAGCGTGTTTAAGCTGTTTTCATAATTTTGAATTCGCACATCGTCAAAGCCATCTAAATATTCGCTTTTTGAAAGATCGCTTGGGGACCAGTCAAAATTATGGTGGGTTATGGTGTAGTAGAAATCTTCTTCTTCACCATTTAGGGCGTCAAAAGATAAATTTAATTGTTCGCCCAGCCTTATCATGGGTAACTGACTAAGATCTGTGGTGCCTTTAAATTGTATTGTTCTTATAAAGGAAGGTTCAATTTTTTCTACGATTTGCGAATAGGTTGAAGTTGAAATAACGACAAAAAGGAATGCGGAAAAAAGTGTTTTTAACATACTGTAAATTTAAGAGGCTAAGATAACAATTTTTGTGCCCGATATTTAGGTGGATTAAAACGGTTGTTTTTAAGCGTTTGTAAATTATTTTGGTCAAATCTAAATTTTAATTTTTGATTATTAATATTTCAGAAAGTAAAACTTTTATTTCAAAAATTTCTCAGCGTTTTGAAATAGAACGTGACTCATTGTTGGTTTTAATCATAAAATATTTAGATTTTTCACTCAAAACATTTCAAAATAAGGTTTTATATTAATTTAAAAAGGATTTAAAATAGGGTAAATTGTATTATATTGAAAGAAAATTATACCCTTTTGTTGTGCAATGGTGTATTTAATTTATAAATTTGCACGCCCGTAATCCAGACCATAATAATTTGGTCGATTATAGGGTGTTAAAAAGGCATTATTAATATCCATATTTATGTCCAAAGACATTAAAATTAAAAAAGGTCTTACCATCAATTTAGTGGGCGAAGCAGATAAAACAATATCGAACGCTCCGCGATCTAGAACTTTCGCAATTAGACCTTCCGATTTTCATCTTGTCACTCCAAAAATGGTGGTTAAAGAGGGTGGTAAAGTTCAAGCTGGTGAAACTATTTTCTATTCCAAAAGCAATGAAATTGTAAAGTTTGTCTCTCCTGTGAGCGGGACACTTACAAAAATTTCACGCGGCGCAAAACGAGTTATTACTGAACTTTTAATTGAGGCAGATTCGCAAGACACCTATAAATATTTTGGTGTGTTAAGCCCAGAAACTTCAAGTGCCGAAGCTATTAAGGCGCGCTTGTTGGAGTCTGGTTGCTGGCCCTTTATTATGCAGCGCCCATACGCGGTTGTCGCTGATACTGAGCGCGAACCTCGCGATATATTTATATCGGCGTTAAGTACAGCTCCTTTGGCCAACGATAGCGATTTTTCTTTACAAGGTAAAGAAAAAGAACTTCAGACTGCTTTAACTGCATTAAGTAAGCTTACTAGCGGTAAAGTGCACGTTGGGGTTGGTAAAAGTGGCTCTTCACCATTTAACGGCTTAAAAGATATTACACTTTATAATGTTTCTGGACCGCATCCTGCAGGAAATGTTGGTACTCTTATTAATAAGGTGGCTCCGGTTAATAAAGGTGAAATTGTTTGGACTATTGCTCCGCAAGACTTAGTTATTATTGGCGAATTATTGCTTACTGGTAAGTTTAATGCAGAGCGCATTGTAGCTTTAGCAGGATCTGAAGTAAAATCGCCAAAATATTACAGAACTAAAATAGGAGCAGAGGTTTCTACCTTTGTGTACGATTCTGGTTTAAATAACGAGCACGTTCGTGTAATTAGCGGAGATGTTCTTACAGGAGATAAAATTTCGCCTAAAGGACACTTGGGTTATTACAGCAATACTGTGTCGGTAATACCAGAGGGTGATGATTATGAGCTTTTTGGTTGGAATAAGCCAGTTTTTGATAAAATTTCTACTTCAAGAGCACTTACTTTTTCTTGGTTAATGCCAAATAAAAAGTACGATTTAGATACCAATACCAATGGAGAGCACCGTAATTTTGTTGTTACGGGTAGTTATGAAGAAGTTTTTCCTCTAGATATGTATCCGCTTCAAATGCTAAAATCTTGTCTGTATCAAGATTTAGATGAAATGGAAGCTTTAGGAATGTATGAGGTGGCTCCAGAAGATTTTGCACTTACCGAATTTGTGTGTGTAAGTAAGCAACCACATCAACAAATTATCAGGAACGGTCTTGATTTAATGTATAAAGAAATAGGATAATTGCTATGGGATTGAAACAGAATTTACATAAGCTAAAGGAGCAATACAAGGGCACAAAAATGGCTCCTGCATTTAATGCATTGCATACCTTTTTATATACCCCTAATGAAACAACACATTCGGGATCGCACGTACGTGTGGTAGACGATTTAAAGCGTACCATGAATACCGTAATTATGGCGCTTGTTCCGTGTTTAATATTTGGAATATTTAACGCAGGTTACCAACATTACGCAGCTATCGATAATACTTTAAGGTTGGATCCCCTGGCTAACTTTTTTACTTGGGATAACTTTTTGCTAGGAGCTTGGACGGTTTTACCGCTTGTGCTAGTTTCATACATTGTAGGTCTTGTAGTAGAATTTATTTTTGCTGTAATTAAGGGTCACGAAGTAGAAGAAGGTTACCTAGTAACCGGTATGCTTGTGCCACTTATTGTGCCGGTAGATATTCCGTTGTGGATGCTTGCCGTTGCAGTAATCTTTGGAGTAGTAATAGGTAAAGAAGTATTTGGTGGTACGGGAATGAACATTTTGAATCCGGCACTTACTATTCGTGCATTTTTATTCTTTGCATATCCTACTTGGATGAGTGGTGATAAAGTTTGGGTTCACGGCGCACGCGAAGCGGCTGGCACACCAGATGCAATTTCGGGCGAAACTATTTTAGGGAGTCTAGCGCAAAATCAAGAACCTGTTTATAGTATGTGGGACAGCTTCTGGGGCTTTATACCAGGTTCGGTAGGGGAAACTTCAACGTTTCTTATTCTGTTAGGCGCTGCATTTTTAATATATACAAAAATTGGTAGTTGGAGAATAATGCTTTCTGCAGTGCTTGGTGCATTAGCAATGGGGCTTATTTTTAACGGAGTTGTAGATGCAGGTATTATTACAAGTGGCAGTAGTTTCTATGGTTTAATGAGCGAAACATTTTGGCATCACCTAATTATTGGTGGGTTAGCATTTGGTATTGTTTATATGGCTACAGATCCTGTTACAGCCTCACAAACCAACAAAGGGAAATGGATTTACGGATTTTTAATTGGGTTTATCTCGGTTTTAATTCGCGTATTCAACCCTGCTTATCCAGAAGGTGTTATGTTGGCAATTTTGCTAATGAACGTATTTGCACCAACCATAGATCACTATGTGTTACAAGGAAATATTAAGAAAAGAATGAAACGTTTAAAAGCTAAAACAGCGTAATCATGGCAAGGAATACAGATAAAAACTCATATACTATAATCTTTGCAGTGATTATGGTAATTGTAGTGGGGTCTCTTTTAGCCGGAATTGCTCAGGGACTAAAGAGTAAAATAACGCTGAACGAGCGTTTTGAAAAAATGCAGAATATTCTATACGCCATAGGCGTTAATGGTAACGAAGGGAGTGGCGACATTACTTTTATCTCTACCGATAAGGTTGAAGAAGCCTTTTCAAAATATATTACTAAGCAAATAGTAATACAAGGAGATGAGGTAACCGAAAATCCTGAAGCTTACCTAATAGATATTAAAAAAGAAGAAACCAAAGCTAAAGATCCAAACTACCAGCGTAGACTTCCACTTTTTATTGGTGAAAAAGACGGTAAAACGCTTTACGTAGTGCCAATGCGAGGCAAAGGTCTTTGGGATGCTATTTGGGGCTTTGTTGCAGTAGATAAATCGCTGGTAGTACAAGGTGTATTTTTTGATCACGCTGGAGAAACGCCAGGTCTTGGAGCCGAAATTAAGCAACGTTACTTTATGGACGACTTTACTGGCGAACACGTTTTAGATGGCGATGTCTTTAAAGGTATTACTGTTGCAAAAGGAAACAACGACCCAATAAACGAAAATAAAACTGATAATAAGGTAGACGCAATTGCAGGTGCAACCATTACCGGCGACGGGGTGACAGCAATGATTAAAAAGGATATGAAAATGTACCTTCCTTATTTAAAATCTTTAAATCAATAAATTATGGGATTGCTATCAAAAAAAGACAGTAAGCTTATTTTAGATCCTTTAGCAGATAATAACCCTATTACAATTCAGGTATTGGGTATTTGCTCGGCATTGGCTATTACAGCGCAGCTTAAAGCATCTATAGTTATGGCTATATCGGTACTCGCAGTAATGGGTATTGGTAACGTGGTAATTTCTTTAATGAGAAATATTATACCTTCAAAAATTAGAATTATTGTACAGCTAATTGTTGTAGCTTCTCTAGTAATTATTGTAGATCAAGTACTAAAAGCATTTGCATATTCGTTAAGTAAAGAGCTTTCTGTATTTATTGGTCTTATTATTACCAACTGTATTATCATGGGGCGTTTTGAGGCTTTTGCCCTAGGGAATGGCCCTTGGAGATCGTTTTTAGACGGAATTGGTAATGCTGCTGGGTACGGTGTAATTTTAATTATCGTAGGATTTTTTAGAGAATTACTTGGTTCTGGTACATTATTAGGTTTCCCAGTTTTAGGAGACCCAATTACTAAAACAGGTGTATACGCGCTTGGATACGAAAACAACGGATTTATGTTGTTGTCGCCAATGGCATTAATTATAGTTGGATTAATAATTTGGGTACAACGCGCTCGAAATAAAGACTTAATAGAAGAATAAAGAATTAGCAGTATCATAGAATAGCAGGTAGTTTTCTTGATATTCTTTAGTTGCAATTTCAATCATAGAAAAAATGGAACACATAGAGTTATTTTTTAAATCGATTTTTATAGACAATATGGTATTTGCTACATTTTTAGGAATGTGTTCTTACCTTGCTGTTTCTAAAAAAGTATCGACCGCAGTAGGTCTAGGTGCTGCAGTAATTTTTGTACTTGCCGTAACTGTACCTATAAACTGGTTGTTAGACCAATATATATTAAAAGATGGAGCCCTTATATGGTTAGGCGAAGAATACGCAGCATACGACCTTAGCTTTTTATCGTTTATTCTTTTTATTGCCACCATTGCAACGATGGTGCAATTAGTTGAAATTGTAGTAGAAAAGTTTTCTCCTTCACTATATAATTCGTTGGGTATCTTTTTACCGCTTATTGCTGTAAACTGTGCTATTTTGGGAGGTTCTTTATTTATGCAATCTCGCGAAATTGCTACTTTAGGTTTGGCTTTAAATTACGGTATTAGTTCAGGAATTGGATGGTTTTTAGCCATTGTAGCAATTGCCGCCATTCGCGAAAAAATACGTTATTCAAACGTACCAGCACCACTTAGAGGATTAGGAATTACCTTTATTATTACAGGATTAATGGCTATAGGTTTTATGAGCTTTGGAGGAATGTTAACGGGTGGCGATGAGGATACTTCATCACTCGAAGGGCAGCCTGAAAATATAGGGATTCAATCTGAACAAATTCAAAACAATAATACAGAAACCGAGCAAACGGTTGAAGTGTCAACTATAACGAAGCAATAGTATGTTTTTAGCAGTAAGCACATTAGGAGTAATTATAGTAACTGTTATTGCCTTTTTGGTTTTAACGTTGCTGTTGGTTGCATTATTACTTTTTACTAAACAGAAACTTTCTCCCTCTGGACCAGTAAAAATTACCATTAATGATGAAAAAGTAATTGAAGTAGAAAGTGGTGGAACTCTTTTATCTACACTTGGAAGCGAAAAAATATTTCTTCCTTCTGCCTGCGGTGGTGGAGGTACTTGTATTCAGTGCGAGTGTCACGTAAATTCTGGTGGTGGTGAAGCATTACCTACCGAAACGCCTCACTTTACCAGAAAAGAATTACAAGCAGGAGCTCGATTATCTTGCCAAGTAAAAGTTAAACAAGACATGAATATCACAATTCCGGAAGAAGTATTCGGAATTAAAAAATGGGAAGCTACCGTTGTTAGAAATTATAACGTAGCATCGTTTATTAAAGAATTTGTAGTTGAAATTCCTGAAGATATGAACTACAAAGCGGGAGGTTATATTCAAATTGAAATTCCACCTTGTGAGATTAAATTTGAGGATATGGATATTACCGCGCATCCTGAAGAACACGATAGACCCGACAAATTTCAAGAAGAGTGGGACAAGTTTAAATTGTGGCCACTAGTAATGAAAAATACTGAAACGGTTGAAAGAGCTTACTCTATGGCCTCTTACCCAGCCGAAGGTCGCGAAATTATGCTTAATGTTCGTATTGCAACTCCACCATTCGACCGTGCAAAAGGTGGATGGATGGATGTAAATCCGGGTATTGCTTCGTCTTATATCTTTAATTGTAAAGAAGGCGACAAGGTTACTATTTCGGGCCCTTATGGTGAGTTCTTTATTAATCCATCAGATGCCGAAATGCTATACGTTGGTGGTGGAGCAGGAATGGCACCTATGCGTTCTCACCTTTATCACTTATTCAAAACCCTTAAAACTGGCAGAAAAGTAACTTATTGGTACGGTGGGCGTTCAAAGAGAGAATTATTCTATTTAGATCACTTTAAGCAATTAGAAGATGAGTTTCCAAACTTTAAATTCTATTTAGCACTATCTGAACCAATGGAAGAAGATAACTGGAAAGTGAAAAAAGATATTCACGATGAAGAAGGAGATGGTTTTGTTGGCTTTATTCACCAAGTAGTAATAGATAATTACTTAAACCATCACGAAGCACCCGAAGATATTGAACTGTATTTCTGTGGTCCTCCATTGATGAACCAAGCGGTTCAAAAAATGGGCGAAGACTTCGGAATCCCTGATGAAAACATCCGTTTTGATGATTTCGGAGGATAGTCAAACTTTATTACAAATTTTAAAAAACCGCTTCATAATTTTCGAAGCGGTTTTTTTATGCAATTGCTTATAAACTATTAATTTCTATTATTCGTAAATTTGTTTCCTAGCTATGAATGAAAAACTAAACGAACAAGAATTGCACAATCTCGCAATGAATATTGTGGGAAAACAGTTAGAAAAGGATGGTTTCGAATTTTTAGGTGTTAATTCTAAACTTAAACGCGACCCGCAATTTGTCGCGCTAAAAAACAAAGAATTACACTTTATAATTGTTCGCGCAATAAGCTACCCACAAGATGCTCACGCGTATGACCCTGTTTTTATGCAAACAATTAAACAACACGCTTCCAAATTTGAGGCCAAAACTTACTATGCTGGTGTAGGTTTGGGTCACGGGAGTGACTATGGCAAACCGGTTATAAAAAATGAAGATTACACAGTAGTGTACAAAGGTTTACAAGAAATTATATGAAAAAGCTACTCTTTTTACCCCTAATATTTCTTTTTATATTCTGTGAAGAAGAAGCGCCCCAACCCAAATTTTTACAAGGTGAAGCCTTTGGAACTACCTATAATATTCAATTTTATTCTGAAGAGAATATCGATTTTAAAAAGGGGTTAGACTCGGTTATTGCCGTTGTAAACCAATCTGTAAGCACATATATGCCTGGCAGTAAAATTTCCAAAATTAATAAAGGCGATAGCACAATTGTTGTAGATTCTATTTTTAAAGAAGTTTTTAAAATTTCAAAAGAAGTTTTTAACAAAACCAACGGATATTTTGATCCAACTATTGGGGTTTTACGTAATGCTTACGGCTTTGGCGATGTAAAACCTTTGCAAAATATAGATAGTACCACTTTGGATTCGCTAATGCAATATGTTGGATTTAATAAGGTGAAAATTAAAGAAGATGGCACTGTTTTTAAAGAATTGCCACAAATCTATTTCGACTTTAATGCAGTTGCCAAAGGGTACGGGATTGACCGTTTAGGCAGTTATTTAGAATCTAAAGGTGCTACCGATTATTTAATTGAATTAGGGGGTGAAATATTAACCAAAGGTGAAAATCGCAATTCAAATAAAAAGTGGGTAGTGGGCATTGAAGCCGTAGATTCTGAATTGGAAAATAGGAGTTTAGCCGCGACCCTCCAGTTAAAGAATGAAGCGATGGCATCTTCTGGAAATTACCGAAAATTTAGAATAGATTCCCTTACAGGAAAGCGATACGTTCACACTTTAAATCCGCTAACCGGTTCGGCCGAAAAGAGCGATGTTACAAGCGCTACGGTTGTTGCGCCAACTTGTGCCTTAGCCGATGCTTATGCAACTTCGTTTATGGCCTTAGGGTTGGAAAAATCAAAAACATTGCTAGATAAGTTGCCTAATATTGAAGCGTATTTAACTTATAACGACTCGCTTCAAAATCATCAAGTTTATATCACAAATGGTTTTAAAATGCGGTTAAGCAATTAACTTTTTGCAAACAGGAATTAATTCTCCTTTTGGTAGTCTGTATTTTTCAACAGCTGCATCAGAAAGTGTTTTTGTGTAATCCACGGCTTTTACCGTAAACCCAATACTTTCTAACTTTGCAAAATAATCCATTCCGTACACGCGCACGTGGTCGTATTGCCCAAAAATCTTTGCACGTTCGGTAGGATCGGTAATGCTGTCGTCTTCAAAAGTATGTTTTAAATTGGCCTTATATGGAACTTGAAGTATTGCCGTTCCACCCGGTGCTAACACCCTAAAAATTTCTTGCATCGCCTTGGTATCGTCTGGAATATGTTCTAAAACGTGATTGCAGATTATAAAGTCGAATTGGTCGTTTTCGAAAGGTAAATCGCAAATATCTGCTTTTACATCGGCTATGGGTGAATTTAAATCGGTAGTAGTGTAATCCAGATTTTTCATCTTTCTGAATTTCTTATAAAACGCTTGTTCGGGCGCAAAGTGAAGCACTTTTATATTTTCGGTAAAAAACCCTGTTTCATTTTTAAGATACAACCAAAACAATCTGTGGCGCTCCAGCGATAAGGTTCCGGGGGAGAGCACATTGTCTCTAACATTTTCATAACCGTACGGTAAAAATTTACGGTACGATTTACCATCAATAGGGTCTGTATATTTGTTTCCTCTTAAAAAAAAGGCAAGTACGGGCCTGCCTATTATACTCAATCTAATGAGTAACGGCCGTGGAATTGTATTTAGAAGTTTTTTAAACAAGCGATTGCAGTCTTAAAGTAGCCTCAATTTAAATGGTTAATTGCAAATTTCACTTTTAAAGCAATTGTTTTGAAAAATTTAGAGCCATATTTATTTGGCTCTAAACTCATCTTCTTCGTCGCTTTTAATACCTAAAGCTTCGTATACGTAATCAAAAGTTGAAAGTAATTCGGGTTTACCATCCACGAGGGCAATGTTGTGTTCAAAATGTGCACTTGGTTGTCCATCGCGAGTTACAATTGTCCACCCGTCGCTTAACTGTTTAACTTTATGAGTACCCATATTAATCATAGGTTCTAAAGCGATAGTCATTCCTTCAATAAATTTTTTACCTCTTCCACGACGACCGTAGTTGGGTAATTCGGGGTCTTCGTGCATTTTTCGGCCTAAACCGTGGCCTACAAGCTCTCTTACCACTCCGTAACCGTGAGCTTCACAATACTTTTGAATAGCATAGCCAACATCACCAACGCGATTTCCAGCTTTAAATTCGCGAATACCAATATAAAGTGATTCTTTCGTTATGCGAAGCAATTTTTGTACTTCTGGGTCTACTTCACCTACTTCAAAAGTATAGGCGTGGTCTCCGTAAAATTCATTTTTTATCGCACCGCAATCTATTGCCACAATATCACCTTCTTTTAAAGGAACATCTGTAGGAAGACCGTGAACTACAGCGTCGTTTACACTTGTTAAAAGCGTGGAAGGACAATCGTAAAGCCCGAGAAAACCTGGAATTGCACCTTGACTTCTTATAAAGTCTTCGGCCATTTTATTTAACTGGTTGGTAGTTACTCCAGGTTTTACTTCCTTGGCAAGCATACCTAAGGTCCGCGATACAACTAATGCGCTTTCACGCATTAATTCAATTTCTTCTTTGCTTTTTGGTATTATCATAGTGTTATTTTAAAAAGGAAAAAAACCCTTTTTTATGTAATTTTGATTTTTTTGGCGCTGCTTCGCCAGTAAGAATTTGATAAATTTCGCCCCAACTTTTTAGTCCGCCAATATTTCGGTCATCTATAAAAATATCGGCATTTATTTTTCGGCTATGCGAGGTGTCAAATTCCTCTTCGGGAAAACTGTTGTTAACGGCGTAGAATTCAATACCGTTTTCTTTACAAAAATCTACAGCTTCTTGAAGCGTTCGGCCTTTGCGGTATGTCCATAAAATAAGTCTGTGTCCATCATTTTGCAGTCTCTTTAAAGTATCGAATGCAAAGATGATTGGGCGGCCAATTTTAGGATATGCATCCTCTACAATAGTACCATCAAAATCTACGGCTATAGTGAAAGTTTCCTTTATCATTTTAAAAATTAAAGCTGCAAATTTACAAAGAATAATAGCGTAAATAAAGGATTATTGGGCGTATGCATGTTGGTACTCTTTGCCACTTAAAATTGTAAGCATATCTGCTTCCAGGTTTTTCATTGGGTATTCCACAATTCGGTTTAATTCTTCGCCATTTTTATAGAAAATAATTGTGGGCACGTAGTTTATATCTTTCCCTTCTTCAAAACCTTGTGGCGTAGTTTTTTCGTCGGAAACTGTATAGAGCGTTAGCTTGTCTTCGTCAAAATTTGCTTGATCCAAAATTTTGTATAAATGGGGTGTTTCGCGCTGGCTATCCTCACACCAAGTACCCATAAATACTGTAATCTCTACATCTTTTAATAAGGGTTTTAACGAGTCGATTATTTCGGGTTTTGGTTTATAGTAATCATATCCCAAATTATACCATTCTTTAAAGGCGTCCATTTTAAATCCTTCGCGTGTAGCTTCGCCAAGTAACATTACTGAATCTTCATAAGCAATCGTATCATTAACTTGCTTTTTTGAATTTTCTGAAGTCATCATGTTGGAAGAACTTTTAACTACTTTGTTTTTTTCTTTTGAAGAATTGCACGCAACAACAGCGGCTGCAGCAAAGATTATAAATAATTTTTTCATCTTTTTTAAATTAAGGATTCTTGTCTCATTACTTCTGGTTTTGCTACGCCCAAGAGTTCTAAAATTGTAGGCGCGATATCTGCTAAAATACCATCTTTAACCGTTTTTATGTCGTTGTCAACCACAATAATTGGCACGGGGTTTATAGTATGCGCTGTATTGGGCGAACCATCGTTATTTCGCATAGTTTCGCTATTGCCGTGATCTGCAATTATTATGGTTGTATAATGGCTCTGTAGGGCTTGTTCAACAATTGCTTTTGTACAATTATCTACCGTTTCGCAAGCTTTTATTGCAGCTTCAAAAACGCCCGTATGACCCACCATATCTGGATTTGCAAAGTTTAAACAAATAAAATCTGCAGTTTCGTTTTCAATTTCCGGTAAAATCATGTCCCGAATATCGTAGGCACTCATTTCAGGTTTAAGGTCGTAAGTAGCTACAGTGGGCGACGGACATAAAATTCGTTTTTCCCCTTCAAAAGCAAGTTCTCTTCCGCCCGAAAAGAAAAAAGTAACATGAGGGTATTTTTCAGTTTCGGCAATTCTAATTTGCTTTTTACCGTTTTTTTCTAAAACTTCACCCAACGTATCGGTTAAGTTTTCTTTGTTATAAACTACGTTAATATTTCCGAAGGAATCGTCGTAATTTGTGAGGGTTACAAAATAGAGTGGCACTGTTTTCATCCCAAACGATTCGTAATCTTTTTGAGTTAAAACTTCGGTAAGTTGTCTGCCGCGATCGGTTCTAAAGTTGAAGAAAATTACAACATCGTCTTGGTCAATAGTGGCAACCGGTTTTCCTTCTGAATTTGTCATTACAATAGGTTCAATAAACTCGTCTGTAATCCCTTCAGCATAACTATTGTCTATACTTTTTACAGCGTTTTTTGAAGGTTTCCCTTTTCCGAAGCGCAATAAATCGTAAGCTTTTTTTACGCGTTCCCATCTTTTGTCGCGGTCCATCGCGTAATAACGACCAATGATAGAAGCCAATCTGCCTCCTGTTTTTTCTAAGTGAAGTTGTAAATTTTCAATAAACCCTTTGCCCGAATGTGGATCAACATCGCGACCATCGGTAAACGCGTGGACAAATACATTTTTTACACCATCATTTTGAGCTGCCGAAAGCAAACCTTTTAAATGGTTAATGTGCGAATGCACGCCGCCATTTGAAACTAAACCTAAAAAATGTACTTTTTTATTATGGCTATTTGCATAAGCAAAAGCTTTTTTAAGTTCGGGTTCATTGCTAATAGTACCGTTTTCTATTGCCATGTTAATTTTAGCGAGGTCTTGATATACAATGCGTCCAGCACCCAAATTCATATGGCCAACTTCGCTGTTGCCCATTTGGCCTTCGGGTAATCCAACGTTCATTCCGTGGGTAAGCAATTGACCATGAGGATATTTTTTGTGCAAAGAATCTATAAATGGCGTATTGGCTTGCGCGACAGCAGATACCGAAGTATCTTGCGTTACCCCCCAACCATCGAGGATCATTAATAATACTTTTTTATTCATTTTAAACAGCTTATAATTACTAAGTGTGGTTTTATGGTAAAAGTTTTGGGTTTATATCTAAAATGTTTTCTTCTTTATATTTAAGAATAAATGCATCCGAAAAATTTTCGGCACCTAACAATTTTTCTTCTGCAAGCATTTTTTTCACATCAATTTTTTCGTTGTACTCCTTTAACATTGCAACCGAAACTGGCGCGTAGCTAAAGTGCCAAGGTTCATATTTAAAACCTTTGCGGTTGCCGTTATCTGTATAAACTTCGTAAAAATTGAATTTTTCGGCATTTTCATTCAGCCACATTTTTAGTTTGCAGTAAGGGCCCGTGCCGTGAAAGTTTTCGGGTAACAGCACATCTGCTGGACGCGGAGCATTGGCATCTATTAAATCAATATCGGTGCCCCAATGGTGGCGCGAAGTTCCCGGTATGGTTGAGTATTCAATAATTTTATTAAGCGCATCTTCGGGGGTAAGTCCTTGTTTTGTAAATCGTTTGTATTTGCCTTCAAAAATTTGCTTTTGCCGTTGAAAGCTTCGGTATGCCGATACAACTTCTATATTTATATTTTCTTTTGCAGCCGCTGCCTTCATTTCTTTAAATGCTACTTTGGCAGTTTTGTGCATTTTTGAAGTATAGGTATTGCCTACTATATCTGGATTTCCCTTTCCAATTAATTGACTTGGACTAAATTCTTCTGAAAATTTTTTAAAAGAAAACTGCGGAAAAATTGCCAAACTAAGCCCTGCAATACTTGAAATTTTAATAAATTCGTTACGCTTCATTAATATGTTTTAGTGAAGTTTTAAAATTACCATTATTTTGAAAGATAACGCCATATCAATACGCATTATTGAACCCGAAAAAATTTTTATCATCATACCTTTATTGCAAAAATTGGGCAAATACACCGTTTCTGAAGAAGTGATTAAAGAACGCTTACTTGAAATGGTTCAACAAAACTACGAATGTCTCGGTATTTTTGACGACAATCAATTAATTGGCATTTGCGGGCTTTGGTTTCAAACACGGCACTATGCAGGCCGTAGTGTAGAAATGGACCACGTAATTATAGACGATACTTCGCGCGGTAGAGGCGTTGGTAAATTGCTTGTTGAATTTGTTACAAATTACGCTAAAAAGAAATCGTGTAATTGGATAGAATTAAACAGTTACGTACACAATTTCCCTTCGCATAAATTTTTCTATAACCAAGGGTTTGTGGCAAAAGGATACCATTTTGTCAAGGAATTGTAACATTTCTTTGCACAACATTTTTTTATAATTTTTATCTAAATAGATTGCTGAATGAGATTCCGCTTTCTACTTCATAGGGCGTTTTGTTTTGTTCAAAAACGCGGGCCTCTAAATTGCCTTTAAGGGTAATTTCGTCACCGCTTACGCTAAGCCAACTGCCTTCGCGTAATCCTACCACCGGAATTGTGTTTTGGGTATGAAATTCTGCAATTCGGGTTTCGCGAGTCTCGCCCATATGTTTGCTAGCTGGATTTGGATCTAAATAATGCGGATTTAAATTAAACGGAATAACCCCTAAAGTTTTAAACGACGGCGGGTAAACAATAGGCATATCGTTAGTGGTTTGCATGGAAATGCCGCAAATATTACTGCCGGCACTCGTCCCCAGATAAGGCATGCCGTTAAAAATTGCTTCACGAAGCGGCTGCATTAATTCTAAACGGTATAGTGAACTTACCAATACAAAAGTGTTACCGCCGCCAGTAAAGGCGCCTTTGGCATTTTTTAGAGCCTCCACGGGGTTTTTAAAAGTGTGTAGCCCAACCACTTTTTTTCCAATTTTTGCAAAAGCTTCTGCTGCTTTTTCGGTGTAGGCGTCGTGGCTAATTCCGCCGGGGCGCGCAAAAGGTATAAAAACAATTTCATCTGTGTTTTTAAACAATTCGCGCATTTCGTCTAAAAGATAGTCTAAATATTCGCCTCCGTACACTGTGCTGGTACTTGCAACAATTAGTTGTCGTGCCGATAAAGAGTGGTTGTTGTTGGTATTATTCATTGTAATTTTTTTTAAGAAGGTAAACTTAACTATTGTTAAAGATTAATATAATTTATTCGGCAAAATTCGTTATTATTTTATAGACATAGAAATTCTATTTTTGTAACAAAGTCGTCACTTTTTCGTCTAATCCACAAATTAATTTTTCTTTAATGAAATACTTTAAATTGCTGCTTTTGGTAATGGTTTTTCCTTTACTTTCGGGAGCTTCTGCACATAAATTTTACGTAAGCATTACAAAAATCGATTTTGTTGAAAAACAAGAATCACTTCAAATTACCTTAAAAATTTTTACAGATGATATTGAAGATGCTTTGCAAGCCAATTATAACCCTTCGTTAATTTTAAAACGTAAAAATGAAGCGCCAGCAGTTGATGCAAGCTTAGAAAATTATTTGCTTCAAAAGTTAAAAATTGCAGTTAATGGAAACGAAGTTAACCTCAATTATTTAGGAAAAGAATACGAAACCGATATGTTGGTTGCCTATATTGAAGTAGCAGGAATAAAGGAGCTAAATACGGTTACGGTTGAGAATAAAATTTTGATGGAAATTTTTAGCGATCAACAAAACATTATTCACGTAAAAACCCCTTCGATTCGCCGAAGTTTAATTCTTGACAGGGACGAACCCGGTGGAAAATTAAATTTTAATTAATACATTGCAATTCTCTTTTAAAACCCTCACTTTCATTATGAATATATTTAAAACTCTTTTTATTCTTGGACTTTTCGTAATAACAGGTGCTGCGATAGCACAAGAAAAGTCTGAGACACAAGAACGTAAATCTGGTCATTATAACAACAATAGATTTAAACAGCTTTACCAAGAGTTTTCAACCCCAAATATGTTTCGTACGGCAAGTGGAGCACCCGGTCCTAATTACTACCAGCAGCAGGCAGACTACGTTATGGACATTGAGCTGGACGATAAAAACAAAAAGTTGTCGGGTTTTGAAACCATAACTTATACTAACAATTCGCCCGATGTGTTGGAGTACTTGTGGGTGCAATTAGATCAAAATGTGAGGTCAAAAAATTCTAAAACGCCACTTATTTCACCTTCCAGTGCTGCGCCTGCCAATCTTACTAATAGATTTGTAAACAAATACCTAAAAGAACCTTTTGATGGCGGTTTTAACATTGTTGAAGTAAATGACACAAAGGGTCAGCCATTGCCGTATATCATCAATCAAACCATGATGCGTATTGATATGCCGAAGGAATTAAACCCAAGTGAAAAATTTAGTTTTTCTATTAAGTGGTGGTATAACATTAACGACCACGTTAACCAAGGGGGGCGCAGTGGGTACGAAACTTTTAGCGATGGCAATCGCGGTTATGTAATAGCACAGTTTTACCCTAGAATGGCGGTTTATAACGATGTTGAAGGTTGGCAAAATAGTCAGTTTTGGGGTAGAGATGAATTTGCTCTTCCCTTCGGAAATTTTGAAGTAAATATTACAGTTCCGGCCGATCATATTTTGGATGCTACAGGGCAGCTTCAAAATAGAAAACAAATTTTTTCAAAAGAAATGATGCGGCGTTACGAAACTGCTAAAAAATCTTTTGATAAGCCTGTTTTAATTGTAACACAAGCCGAAGCCGAAGCCGCTTCAAAAAACTTTTCAACTGCAAAAAGAACGTGGAAATTTAAAGCCGAAAATGTTCGCGACTATGCGTTTGCAACTTCAAGAAAATATATGTGGGATATGATGGCTGTAAAAATGGGCAGCGGCTCGGTAATGGCAGTTTCGTTATATCCGCCAGAGGCAAACCCGCTGTGGGAAGATTGGTCTACGCGGGCAGTTGCAAGTACCTTAAAAACTTTTTCGCGAATGACTTTTGATTATCCTTACCCAAAAGCTATTTCGGTTAGTGCCAAAAATCAAGGAATGGAATACCCTATGATTTGTTGGAATTACGGCCGCCCTAATCTCGATGGTAGTATTAGTGAGAGAACAAAATTTGGAATGATAAGTGTAATTATTCACGAGGTTGGGCATAACTACTTTCCAATGATTGTAAATAGCGACGAACGCCAATGGACTTGGATGGACGAAGGGCTTAATACTTTTACCCAATACGTTGCCGAACAAGATTTTGCCGAGACCTATCCCGAAGCCATTGCACCCCATAAAAAATACCCTTCGCGCCGTGGGCCCGCCAAAAAAATAGTGGATTATATGGCTGGCGAACAAAGCCAGTTAGCGCCTATTATGACAAAAGGTTTAAATACTTATAATTTTGGTGCAAACGCTTACGCCAAACCAGCTACTGCATTAAATATTTTGCGCGAAACAATTATGGGTCGCGAACTTTTTGATTTTGCTTTTAAAACCTACGCAAACCGTTGGATGTTTAAACACCCAACCCCCGAAGACTTTTTTAGAACAATGGAAGATGCTTCGGCAATAGATTTAGATTGGTTTTGGCGCGAATGGTTTTATACTACCAATTTTGTAGATATTGGTGTAAAAGAAGTGAAACAGTTTTTTGTAAGTTCAAAAATGACTTCGGAAGTAAAAGAAATGCTCGCTGCACGAGGTATTTCAGAAATTGAAATGCCACCTATGGTTTATTTAATTGATGAAAATAGCGAAGATTTTGAAGAAAGTATGCGCAATACAAAACTTAGTGATATTGAGACGCTAAACGAATATATTTTGAATAATATTCCGGTAGAAGAGCGTTCAAACTTAAAAAGTCCTAATTATTTTTATGCAATTTCTTTTGAAAAACCAGGTGGTATCCCGATGCCTATTCTCGCTAAATATACCTACAGCGACGGCAGTAGTGAAGAGGTAAAATATCCTGCACAAATTTGGAGGAAAAATGACGAAGTGGTGCGAAAAGTAATCGCTTCAGAAAAGAAATTGGTTTCAATTGAAATAGATCCCGAAGAAGAAACTGCCGATATTGATATTTCTAATAATATGTGGCCAAAACGCAATACTGTAAGTGCTTTCGAAAAATTTAAAAACAAGAAAGATTCAAAATAAACTTTTCGTAATTAATAAAAATCCTTTTTGTATTTATAACTGCAAAAAGGATTTTTTTTGAATATCATTTTTTTGGAAAAACTATCTTTCTACTACCATTAACTCATAAGTGGTTAGTATATTTGCACTATGATTTCACAGGCAATTTTTCTTTTTATTAGTGGTACCGAAATAGGGTTTATCATGTTTGTGATCCTATTAGTTTTTGGCGCCGATAAGGTGCCAGAGATTGCTCGTGGGCTGGGTAAAGCGATGCGTCAAGTGAAAGATGCAACCAATGATATTAAATCTGAAATTACAAAAAGCGCCGAAAAACAAGGAATTGACGTTGATATTACCAAAGATGTTCGCGAACAAATAGACAAGGTAAAAGAAGATGTTGACGAAGTTACCGGCCCTATAAAAAGAAAGTTTTAGTAATCTATAAAACTACCCTTTTACACGCGAAATTGTAAGTCCGTCGCGGATGGGTAAAATTACCGTTTCCAATTGAGGATGCTCATTCAGTAGCTTGTTATACGTTAAAAGCGCTTTTGTGTCTTTGTCGTCTTTTTTTACTTTTTCAACTACTTTGCCACTCCATAAAACATTGTCGCTTAAAATAACCGAACCTTTTTTTAACTTCGGAAGGATAATTTCTAAATATTTAGGGTAATTGTTTTTATCGGCATCTATAAACACAAGGTCGAACGTTTTGTCAAGTTTTGGAATTATATCCAAAGCGTTGCCTAAATGCTGAACTATTTGTTCGCCATATTGCGATTGGTCAAAATATTTCCTTTGAAAATCTACTAATTCTTCGTTGATATCAATGGTGTGCAACTCGCCATTAGCTTGCATTCCTTCGGCCAAGCAAAGCGCCGAATAACCCGTGTAAGTTCCAATTTCAAGAATGTTTTTAGGGTTAATTAATTTAGACAGCATACTTAACACTCTGCCTTGCAAATGCCCGCTTAACATTCTTGGTACAAGCACTTTTTGCCAAGTTTCCCTATTTAATTTTTGAAGTAATTCGGGTTCGGGCTGCGAGTGTTCTTCTACGTAATTATTTATTTTTTCGGGTAGAAATTCCATTTTAAAATATTGTAACGCTAAAGTTTTTAAATTTAATTTTCGCCAAGAATTCGTTTAACGAGTTTGTTTTTTGCTTCTTCGTCATCGCCACAAAGCCATTGTATCACATTTTTATCCCAAATGTCATCGCTTTCTTTCGTGGTTATTATTTTTTGCTCTACGGCTAAATCGAGTATTTTACCTGGGTAAGATGACTGCACTGCGCTCTCCATCTCGCCAAGGGGGTACGGATCATCCAGTCCCATTAAAACTTGCTTACTTCCTTGATTTTTTACTAATAATTCTAACCCGCCGGTATCGTGCAACAAGGTATCAAAAAAGATGTTTTTGTGTCCTACCGCCTTTCGTGGGTGGGTTTTACCTTCAAATAAATCGGGACGACCGTCAAAACCTTGTATGCGTCTGCCCAAATTAATTTGAGCCAATTGACCGCCATGCGCAAAACATGTGCGCATATTGGGGTATTTATCGGCGTACCCATTTAAAGTTAAAAAGTGGTAAGCATCTGCACATTGCGCGAGCATCCAAATAAGGTGAAAACGCCAAGCAGTATTTTCAAGTTTTATAAATTTTTCACCATCGTAAGGATGAATTTCTACCGCTAAATTATATTTTGAGGCCAATTCAAAAATAGGCTCATTTTCTTCGTCAAAAATACAGCGCCATGTACCAATGGTGTCCATATAGTGCGTTGGCAAACATAAAAGTTGCATTCCCAACTGCTCAACACAACGTTCAATTTCCCAAAGTGCACCGCGCACAAACCCCGGATGAACTACAAAACCACAAGTAAATTTTGAGGGATGATCGTGTTGTACTCTAGCATTAAAATCATTTTGAAAACGCAACGCTTGCTTCATTTCTTCAACGCGTAATCCATTTCCATAAAGCTGCGATAGATTTAAAACCACGGCGTGATCTATTTTAAAACGCTCCATCCATTCAAGCTTTTCATTTAAGAAAAAACTAGAGTCGGTAACGGGGCGTTTCCAATCTTTTTGAAGCATGTATTTACGGTCTTTATCTACCCAAAATATGCCTTTGTCCTGCATAAATTGCGGAATTTCTTCTGGGTAGGGAAGTAGGTGGGAGTGGCCGTTAATGCGGAGTTTTCGTTTCATATCTATACCCCCGCCAACGCGGGAAATGGTTTTATTAATTCAAAATATTTGTCTAAAGTTACAACTTCTATAATTTAACTCTAAAAGATTAAAATAACTCGCTTTACGCAATTTTAGCAGGTTGTCGAGTTGTAAAAGGTGCTATAATGATTTTGTTCGTCCGCCATCCACTGGCAGGTTAATTCCATTTATATAGCTGGCTGCTTCGCTCGATAAAAATGCCACCGCATTTGCAATTTCACCAGGCTGGGCAAAACGTCGTGCCGGTACAAGGCCTTTCATAAATTCGCTGGCTTCTTTTTCAGATTTTCCAGTACGTTTGGCTGCATTACTTACAATATCTTCCAATCTATCGGTAGCTGTAAAACCGGGTAACACATTGTTGACAGTTATACCAAACTGTCCTAATTCATTTGCCAAAGTTTTACTCCAATTGGCCACTGCACCACGTACCGTATTACTCACTCCCAAACCGTCTATAGGTTGTTTTACCGAAGTAGAAATAACATTAATAATGCGGCCGTAATCTGCTTCTTTCATCCCCGGTACTACGGCTTGCGCCAATATTTGGTTGCAAATTAAATGCATTGAAAAAGCTTTTTCAAACTCATCGGGGCTTGCCGAAAATATGGGGCCACCCTTGGGTCCCCCAGTATTATTAACCAAAATATGAAATATTTTATTTGAAACGGCAACTTCTACTTTGTCTTTTAACTGCTGCGGATTTGTAAAATCTGCCACAAAATAGTTGTGTTTTTGACCTTTGTCGTGAGACAGTTCAATTAAGGTTTCTTTTAATTTTTCTTGATCGCGTGCCACCAGTGTAATGGTTGCCCCAAGTTTTGCCAGTTGTATGGCTGTTGCTTTTCCTATTCCTGCGGTGCTTCCGCAAACCAAGGCATTTTTATTTGTTAAATCTAAATTCATAATTTCTTGTCAGGTCGAGCGCAGTCGAGACCAATTTTAAGCATTTTATTCTTTTGTAACCCCTCGACTGCGCTCGGGGGGACCTGTTTTACTGTACTCGATTTTAAGTTTATTCGTATTTAATACATACATTTTTAGCTTCAGTAAAAAAGCGTAGGGCGTCAAAGCCACCCTCACGACCCACACCGCTGTCTTTTACACCGCCAAATGGGGTGCGTAAATCGCGGTTGAGCCACGTATTAACCCAAACGATTCCTGCTTCAATTTCTTTTGAAATACGCATCGTGCGGTTTATATTGGTGGTCCAAATTGTTGCAGACAAACCGTATTTAACCGAATTGGCCATGTTTAAAACCTCTTCTTCAGTTTTAAAAGGCATAATTGTAACCACAGGGCCAAAAATTTCCTCTTGGTTTACGCGGCATTTATCATCAAAAACTTCAATAACTGTGGGTTCTAAATAGTAACCGTTTTCAAAGCCTTTAACGGTAACTTTATTTCCGCCGTACAGTATTTTTCCGCCTTCTTTTTTAGCAATTTCAATATAAGATGCTACCTTTTCTAAATGCGATTTAGAAACTAAAGCACCTACATTTGTATCGGCATCAAAAGGATTGCCTACTTTTAGTTGTTTAACCTTTTCAACAAAGTCTGTTTTAAATTTTTCGAAAATCGATTTTTCTACAAAAATTCGGCTACCGCAAAGACAAATCTGACCTTGGTTTGCAAATGAAGAGCGCACCGTTGTCTCTAGCATTTTATTGTAGTCGCAATCGGCAAAGATGAGGTTTGGGTTTTTTCCGCCAAGCTCTAACGAAAGCTTCTTAAACATTGGAGCTGCACTACGAGCAATGTGTTCGCCAGTTTTTGTACCCCCCGTAAACGAAATTGCTTTTATGTGTTTATGTTCCACAATTACTTGCCCAGCCGTAGATCCCGTGCCATGAACAATATTTAAAACACCTTTCGGCAAACCAGCTTTCGTGCAAATTTCACCCAAAAGAAAAGCCGTTAATGGTGTTACTTCACTGGGTTTTGCTACAACGGTGTTCCCTGCCGCAATAGCGGGTGCAATTTTCCAAGTAAATAAATACAACGGCAAATTCCAAGGCGAGATGCAACCTACAACCCCCAGCGGCTGCCTTAGGGTAAAATTCATAGTGTTTAAACCGGTGCTTTCATGTGCTTCACTTGAAAATTGAGTGATGGCATTTGCGAAAAACCGAAAATTTGCTGACGCCCTTGGAATATCTACCGATAGTGCCAAACTTAAAGGTTTTCCGTTGTCTTTGGCTTCTGCTTGGGCTAAATCTACCAATTGCTCTTCAATTAAATCTGCAATTTTTATAAGAATTCGGCTGCGTTTTTCAAGGGTAGAATTGCTCCATTCTGGGAATGCTTCTTTTGCGGCTTTGTAAGCGTTTTCAACATCTTTGGCATTAGAATTTGCAATCTTGGCATACACTTCACCGGTGGATGGATTGTAATTCTCCAACCATTCTTTTGAAAAAGGTTCAACGTATTCGCCGTTTATGTAGTTTAGAATTTTCAATTCAAATATTTTTAAAATTCTTGGTTAAAGCTGTTATTTGTCTTTAATAGGAAAATAGGCCATCGCTTTAATTTCAACAACCAAATGCGGATGCGGTAATTGATGTACCGCTACGGTTGTACGAGCGGGTCCTGTTTCTTTATCAAAAAATTCGGCATAAACTTGATTGTAGCCAGCAAAGTCGTTCATATTGACCAAAAATGTGGTAACATCAACCACATCGGCCATAGTTGCTCCTTCGGTGGCTAGGTAGTCTTTTATGTTTTCTAATACAGCGCGCGTTTGTTCTTTAATATCGAAATACATGGTGCCCATTTCGTCAATTTTTTTAACCCCTGCAAAGCTGTTATCGGGCAAGCGCGAACTTGTACCGCTTACAAATAAAAAATCGCCCGCCCGCTTAATATGCGGGTATGCACCCCGTGGCGTCGCTTTTCCATCTACTAAATTTCCTCTAAGCGTAGAATTTTTTTCCTCTTTGCTCATAATATGTTTTTATTTTTTTTTTTTTTTGGTTTTTCTGAAAGGATTTATAACGTAAATCTTTCAGAATAACTGTTTTAATATTTTAAATAATCGGCCTTATTTTCGGCGTTTAGAATTATTTCTGTTTGTTCTTGTACCTTAGTTAGCTTTTCTTTTAACGGCATCGCCTCGGGTAATTTTTCATCGTGTAACAGTCCTAAAATAGCTTTATCCTGCGCTCTTCCGCGTTTTTTAGCTTCGGAATACGGAATTGATTCGTTAAAGGTAACTAAAGAATATTTGCTGAAATACTCTGAAGGAAATTCGGTCTCAAAAGCGGTTTCAAGTTTTCTTTTTTTCTGAAATAGCTCCATCCCCGTATGCGCTTTCATCTCGTCAAAATTATCTACAGCTAGCTCGCCAATTGCATCGGCGTCTTTTTTCCGAACGTTTTCGTAATCGTAAAAGATAGTTTCCCAAGTAGTTTTTCCCGCAAGCAAATCTTTTTTATGATTATTTAAAATTTCGTCGAAAACCGCAACGTCTTCAAAACTGGCATTCATCCCTTGTCCGTAAAAAGGGACCATGGCGTGAGCTGCGTCGCCCATTAATAATATTTTACCGAAACGGTGCCAAGGGTCACATTTTACGGTCCCCATTGCGCCAACTGGGTTGTTAAAAAACTCTTTGGTTAAATTAGGAATTAGCTCTAAAACGTCGGGAAATTCTTTTTGAAAATATTCCGCTACTTTTTGTGGAGTAGTAAGATTTTCGAAGCAATAGTCGCTATTTTTATAGGGTAAAAATAAGGTTACTGTAAAGCTGCCGTCCAAGTTTGGTAGTGCAATAAGCATATCTTCGCCGCGCGGCCAAATATGAAGCGCATTTTTATAAGTGCGATACCCATTGTTTTCTGCTGCGGGAATTTCAAGTTCTTTATATCCATGACCTAGCCATTGTTGTGAAATATTAAGAAGAAAATCTTTATCGTTAATCATATTTGTTCTCACCGCAGAGCCTGCGCCATCGGTTCCGAAAATTACATCGGCCGAATAGGTAGTTTTTGCGCCAGTTTCAAAATCTTCAAAAGTTGCCGAAGGGGTTTCAAAGTCTATATTCTTACAGGTTTGATTGAATATAATTTTTAAGTTTGGCATTTTTTCGGCTTCATTTAATAAAAGCTTATTTAACCCTGGGCGCGAAACAGAATTGATAAATTCGTTTTCTCTACCACTATACGGACTTAAAAATGTTTTGCCCGATTTTTCGTGAATCATGCGACCTGTCATCGGGATTAATAGCTCCTTTGCAGCTTCTTCAACCCCTGCTAAGCGCAACCCTCGCAAGCCGCGATCGCTAAGTGCTAAATTTATAGATCTTCCGGCGTCCAAGGTTACTTTTCGCAAATCGGGTCGTTTTTCAACGAGGGTAATATTAAAGCCGTGTTGCGCTAAGCGAAGTGCGAGAAGACTCCCGCATAGACCGGCACCAATTACTAGTATATTTTTCATTCTTTATTGTAGTTATTTATTTAAAAACTTGAAGGAGATTTAAGAGTAATTTTCGTGTAAAAACCTCCAAATTTTTGACTTAAATAGTAGAATTGTCAAATAGACTATTCTAAAATGTTTTTTAGTATTTCTGAAAATTTATACACATCTTCAAAACTGTTGTACAGTGGGGTTGGGGCAATTCTAATAACATCGGGCTCGCGCCAATCGCTAATTACACCCGCCGTTGTAAGTTTAGTATGCAAACTTTTATCTGCATTTTTTACCTGAATTGATAGTTGACATCCGCGTTCTTCAGCGTTTCTTGGGGTGATAATTTTAATAGCGTCATTTTTCATATCATCTATCAAATACTCCAAATACCCCGTAAGTTTTTCAGATTTTTTTCGCAGATTATTAAATCCTGCTTCGGCAAAAGTATCGAGGGAGGCGCGGATTGCGGCCATCGATAATATTGGGGGGTTGCTTAATTGCCAACCTTCGGCGCCGGGTAGCGCATCAAATTCATGACGCATATTAAAGCGCGTTTGTTTATTGTGGCCCCACCATCCTGCAAACCGGTTAAGTTTTTTATTATGGGCATGGCGTTCATGAACAAAACAGCCGCCTAAACTCCCGGGGCCACTATTTAAATATTTATACGTGCACCAAACGGCAAAATCGGCTCCAGTGTCGTGTAAATTGGGTTGTATATTGCCCGCTCCATGCGCCAAATCAAATCCAACTAAGCAATCATAGCTGTGGCCTAGTTCGGTAATTTTTTTAAGAGGGAATGACTGCCCCGTATAATAATTGGTGCTTCCAATCATAAGCAATGCAATCTCGTTGCCATGAGACTGCATAATTTTTTCTAAATCTTCAATGCGGCAAAGTTCTTCGCCCGGACGAGGTTTCCAAAGGATGAGTCCATCTTTTGGATCAATTCCGTGGAACTTTAACTGACTTTCAACTGCGTACTTATCGCTGGGGAAAGCGTCGCTTTCAACTACAATTTTATATTTGGTTTTTGTAGGTTGGTAAAATGAAACCATCATTAAGTGTAAGTTTGTTGTAAGAGTGTTCATTACCACAACTTCCGATGGTTTTGCGCCCACGATAGTCGCCATATTTTCGGTTAAAAATTCGTGGTACGGCAGCCAAGGGTGTTTGCCTTGAACATGACCCTCAACACCCAAATTTGCCCAATCTTCTAATTCTTCATTAATGTATTCTGAAGTTATTTTGGGTTGTAAGCCTAAAGAATTCCCGCAGAGATATATTAACGGTTCGTTGGCGTCATTTTTTGGAATTCGAAATTTATCTTTAAAAGAAGCTAAAGTATCTTCGGCGTCTTGTTTTTTGGCGTATTCTAAGGAATTTTGGAACATTTTAACGGGTTAGGTTTTATCAACTTCCACAAAAATAGGAATAATAATTTTTTAATTTTTGGTTTCTGTAATTACAGAAATATTGGTAAAATACAGTTTAAAAGTTTCGGCACTATCTTTATACACGGTTGCTATAGACAGTCCGTTAAACGTTTTGTTTTGTTCCCAAGTTGTGGTAAGCGAAGGTGTTGCGGTGTTTGCTTTTCGGTAATTCCACTCTTTAATTATATAATTTTCATCATAAAAGAAATCGTAGGCATCGCCTGGGGTGTACCCGCCTTCGTTGGGGTATTCAATGGTTAATTGATTTAATGTGTCTTTTGAAATTGGCGCTACAACATTTGTTACTGTGGAGAATTTTAAATTTTTATCCCAAATTAATTGAAACGGCGTAAGCAACCAATATTTGTCGTTAATAAATGCGGCGTCTGTTTTTAGTGTTAAACTATCGACTTTTAACCGATTATAATTAATAGTGTCCTGAGCTGAAATCATTGCTACTTCACTGGTTTTTGGCCGCCATTGCCATGCACGTTTATGGTGTTTGCCGCCTTTTTCAACGTTGAATGTAAATGAAATTTCAGAGACATTATCCCAATTTTGATAACCGTAAGCGTTTGCAATTTTATTTTGAATTGCTAAATTTTCTATTGAGTCCTTTTGGTAAGATATTTCAGTGGTATTAGTGTTTTTTAAAGGTTTTTCATCTTTGTTTTTACAACTTGTAAAAGCAAAAATGAAAAACAGAAAAGTGTATAAAAATTTCATTTGAATAAATGTTTGATGTAAATGTAAGGAATACTTTTGGCTTTCAAATTTTTTGTATTTTTATTCTTTATAAACCAAAACTACTTTTCTAATGCGTGTAATCGATAATAAACAAAAACATCAGTTTGAAGCCGAAGTTGACGGTTCTACGGCTGTTATTGAATATTCGGTACAGCCCGATATTATATCTTTAAATCATACTGAAGTGCCAAAGGAACTTGAGGGGCAGGGGGTAGCGAGTGAGATGACCGAAAAAGTTTTATTGCAGATTGAACAAAGAGGGTTAAAGGTAAATCCTGTTTGTCCGTTTATAGAAAAATACATTGAAAGACATCCTGAATGGGAATCAATTTTAGCCAAATAATAATATTAAAAAGCCCTTTTCAACTTGAAAAGGGCTTTTTAAATTAATTGCTTTGTAGATTGATTAATCTACTGCATCTTCTACATCGTCGGCAACGTCTTCAATTTCGTCACCAACTGTTTTGTTTTCACGGCAGCTTACAAAGCTGGTGCTTAACAATCCTGCACAAAATAAAATGAGAAATACTTTTTTCATAATTAGTTTTTTGGTTAATGGTTAATAAAAATTTTTACGGTCTTCTGCCAGTTGCTAAACGATACAAAATGCCAATAATGGCTAAGACTAGTAGAATGTGAATTAAGCTTCCTACAGCTTCTCCAAACCCGAAGAAACCTACAAGCCAGCCTATTATTAGGAGCACTACAATAAGCCAAATAATGTCGCCCATGATATATGTTGTTTTTGAGTTAGTAATTAAATCTACAACAAAAGTTAGGAGATGTGTATTTATTTAACCGATGTTTAACTAAAAATGTAAATATTAGCTAAAATTATTAATGATTTCACTTTAAGGTTTTTAAAGATGTTTATTTAGTGATCGGTCTTTGATTTTAGTAATTCGGGCATTTTATTTTTAAATCTATTTATTCGCGGAATAGAAACATTCTGTATGTACGGATTATCGGGATTGTTTTGCTCGTAATTTTGATGGTATGCTTCGGCTTGCCAAAATTTTTGAAATGGCATAACCTGTGCCGCTACGGTACCACTATTTAAAGATTTATTTAAGGCGGCAATTTTATTTTCAATTATTTGCTTTTCTTTTTCATTTTGGTAAAAAATAATGGAGCGATAGGACCTGCCAATATCGGGTCCTTGGCCGTTTATCTGAGTTATGTTTTGCGAGGCAAAATACACGTCAACTAATTCACTAAAATTAATTATTTCGGGATTGTAAATTACTGCTACTGCTTCGGCGTGGTCTGCATGGTTTTCGTAGGTTGGATTTTTAGTTTTTCCGCCGCTATAGCCAGAAATTGCTTCTTCCACTCCTTTTACACTTTCATAAATAGCTTCAACACACCAAAAGCAACCGCTCGCAAAATACGCTTTTTTAAGGCCATTTTCAGTTTTGGTTTGAGCAGGAGTAAGTTCTTTTTGCGTAATGGATTCTTCTTTTTTATTTTTTTCGTTTGCTGGTTTGCAGGCGCCATAAAGGGAGAATAGAAAAATGCAAACCGTTAGTAGTTTAATTTTTTTCATAAATGAAATATTATAAATTGCGTCAAAATCTGTTTAAACCGTTGCCAAAAGGTACAAAAAAAGCCTTCACATTTTGTGAAGGCTTTGTTATTTTAAAAAAAGGTATGTCTACTTTAACTTTGCAAACATAGCTTCCATTTTCTCGCGTTCTTCGTTTGCAAGGTCTGGATCTACTAATATACGTCCACTGTGTTCATCAGTAATAATTTTTTTACGTCCAGCAATTTCCATTTGCACTTGCGGCGGAATAGTAAAGAACGAACCTCCAGAGGCACCTCGTTCTACAGGTACAACTGCCAAACCGTTTTTTACATTATTACGAATTCTTTTATAAGCCTTAACTAAGCGCGGTTCAATTTGATTTTCAAACTTTTCAGATTCCTTTATTAGAGCTTGTTCTTCTTTTTCGGTTTCTTTTAAAATTTCGTCAAGTTCACTCTGCTTGTGTTTAAGATGCTCGGTACGTTCGTTGTAACGCTCTTTCGTATCTTCAATTACTTGACTCTTCTGTTCAATTTGAGCTTTAAACTCTTTAATATTCTTTTCGGCAAGTTGAATTTCTAATTCCTGAAATTCAATTTCCTTTGTTAAAGAGTTGTATTCACGGTTATTGCGAACGTTGTCTTGTTGAGCAGCGTATTTTTTTATAAGCGTTTTAGACTCTTCTATACTGTTCTTTTTCTCTTTAATTTGATCTTCAATTACTTCAAGATCTGAATTAAGTTTTTCCAAACGAGTGTTCATTCCTGCTACTTCGTCTTCAAGGTCTTCAACTTCTAACGGAAGTTCTCCGCGAACATTTCTAATTTCGTCAATTCTTGAATCTATAAGCTGAAGGTCATATAACGCTCTTAACTTCTCTTCAACAGTAACTTCGGTTTTTGTTGCCATAAATTATAAATAGCTAATAGGATTGGTGTTTATATGTGATAAAAGGACTGCAAAATTAGTGATTTTTTTCTTAAGGAAAGAATGTAATAGGTCTTTTGTGAATTGTTCACTCTCATAATGCCCAATATCTGCTAAAAGTATCTTATTTTCTGCCTTAAAAAAGTCGTGATATTTAAAATCTGCCGAAATAAATACATCGGCTTTTGCGCTTTTGGCAGCATCTATTGCAAAACTTCCGCTTCCGCCAAGGACGGCAACTCGTTTAATTTTTTTATTTAACAGTTTACTGTGCCGTACACAATCTGTTTGCATCGTATTTTTTAAAGATTTTAAAAATTCGATATCATCCATCTCTTCTTTTAATTCGCCAATCATCCCCATCCCTAATTGTTGATTAGCGTTGTTTAGGGTAGTAATTTCGTAGGCTACTTCTTCATACGGATGGGTAGAAAACAAGGCTTGTAAAATTGAATTTTGTAAATGTGCGGCAAACGTAACCCCAATTTGAACTTCTTCTTCAAAATGGGTTTGCCCTTTTTCACCTATCGTAGGATTGGAGTCTTCATTGCCTTTAAAACTGCCTTCACCAGCAATATTAAAACTGCAATTTGTATAATTTCCTATACTTCCGGCACCGGCGCCAAACATTGCTTGTCGTACTTTATCGGCATCTTTTGTAGGGGCGTAAGTTATTAGTTTTTTAATGGTACCTTTTTGTGGAATTAAAACTTTTCTGTTATGTAAATTTAATTTTTCGCAAATTTTTGCATTTACCCCTTGCCAAGCATTATCGAGCGCAGTGTGGTTTGAATATATTGCGATATCATTTTTAATCGCTTTTAAAACTACGCGCTCTACATAAGTTTTACCGGTAATTTTCTTTAAGCCAGAAAAGATAATAGGGTGGAAGCTTACAATTAAATTGCATTTTTTTTCAATAGCTTCATCTACCACCGCCTCCAATGTATCTAAAGTTACAAGTACGCCAGAGAGCTTTGCATTGGGGTCGCCCACTAAAAGCCCTGTGTTGTCAAAATCTTCGGAATACGCCAGCGGGGACAATTCTTCAAGGATTGAAATAACCTCTTTTATTTTCATTCTAATTTTTTGAGTAAAGATATAGGTTTACAATTTTAATGTGAAACCGAATTTAAATCAAAGCAATGAAAGATATTTGTGCAAAACTATAACTTGCTGCATAATTTGTACTTTCGTGACATGAATATAATTCGAAAATTGCTGTTTCCATTTTCGCTAATATATGGTGGAATTACCTTATTCCGAAATTACTTGTACAATACAGGTATTTTAAGCAGTAAAACTTATAACCTGCCTGTTATTTGCGTAGGGAATCTATCTACCGGCGGAACTGGTAAAACCCCTATGATAGAGTTGTTAGCTGCACTTTTAAAACAAGATTATAAAGTTGCAATTTTAAGCAGGGGTTACAAACGGAAAACTAAAGGATTTAAGGAGGTTTTACCAAATAGTTTTGTTGAAGAAGTTGGAGATGAACCACTTCAATTTAAAAGAAAGTATCCCGAAATAACCGTGGCTGTTTGCGAAAATAGACAAAACGGAATTGAAAAGTTAAAACCCGAAGCCGATGTTATTTTGCTCGACGATGCTTTTCAGCATAGAAAGGTAAAGGCTTCATTTAATATATTGTTGACACCCTATAACGACTTGTATAGTAATGATTTTATGCTACCTACCGGAAATTTGCGTGAACCAAAGTCTGGTGCAAAACGAGCCGATGTGATTGTGGTGACCAAATGCCCCGAAGTTGTTACGAATAGCGCCATGCAGCAAGTAAAAAAATCACTAAATGCGCAACCCAATCAAAATGTATTTTTCTCGAAAATAGGGTACGATTCAGACATTAAAAATGGCAGTACTCAACAGCCATTGTCCTACCTTCAAAAAAAAGATTTTGCTTTGGTAACAGGAATTGCCAACAACAAACCCTTAGTTGATTATTTAAAATTAAAAGGGCTCAATTTTACCGAACTTGCTTTTAAGGATCATCATAACTTTTCGGCTACCGAGCTCGAAGTGTTAAAACAACATTCGCTAATAGTAACAACCGAAAAAGATTTTATGCGGTTACAATCGCTTTCAAATTCATTAGAATTGTTTTATTTGCCTATAAAAACTGAAATTTTAAACGAAGAAGAAGCGTTTTGCCAAATAGTGATGACACACGTAACGAACTTTCAACAGCCTACTTTACAATAAAATTGTTGCCGCGCATGGCGCGATTAATCTTTTCGAAGAAGTCTTCAGCATTAAAAGGTTTTGGAATAAATTCATTAAACCCAGCTTTATAGAAATCTTCTAAATTCTCTTCAATAGTTATTGCTGTTAGTGCAATTATGGGAACCGATTTATTAAATTCTCGAATGCTTTTGGTGGCCTCAATACCACTTATGCCAGGCATATGAATGTCCATTAGTACTACATCAAAGTTGTTTTCTTTAACCTGTTTTATAGCGTCGGTACCATTGTCTACAACGGTACAAATCATGTTTTTCTTTTCGATGATTTTTTTAGTAATCATCTGGTTAATTTTGTTATCCTCAACAATTAAAACACTTTTTCCTTCAAAAACATCGTCTTGTTTTGGTGCTGTTTCGGGCGTTTCGGGTTCTTTAGCTTTTTTATTCGATTCGGCAATTTCGTAATTAATTTTAAACCAAAATTTTGACCCTTCGCCCAATTGACTTTCCAAGTTAATTTTACTGCCCATTAGTTCGAGTAAATTTTTAACAATAGACAAGCCTAAGCCGGTACCACCGTGTTTGCGGTTAATTTGCAATGATCCTTGTGAAAAAGATTCGAAAATCGTTTTTTGCTTCTTTTTTGAGATTCCATCGCCAGAGTCTTCTACTTCAAAAAGTACTACTGCGCGTTTTGAGGTAGATTCAATGTTTTTAACACGTATCCAAATATTGCCATTTTCAGTAAATTTTATAGAATTACTAATTAGGTTTATTAGTATTTGTGAAATTTTAAGAGAATCGCCCATGACAATGTCTGGAAGCGTATTGTCAAAGTCGAAATAGAGGGTGTTGTTTTTCGCTTCGGCCGATTTTCGTAAGGCTACCATTACGCCGTCAATACGTTTTTTTAAGTTGAACGGAACTTTTTCGAGCTCAACTTTATTGGCTTCTAATTTGTTGAGGTCTAAAATATTATTGATTAGCGATAACAAGTATTCCCCAGAAAATTTAAGCGAATTTAAGTGTTCTTTTTGCTCGGGTTTGGGATCCTCTTCCAACAATAAATGTGTGAGGCCGGTCACCGTATACATGGGTGTTCGAAGCTCGTGGGTGATGGTTGATAGAAATTGCGCTTTGGCTTGTGATGCTCTTTCGGCACGCTCTTTTGCTTCTTGTAATTCGGTGTTTTTATCTTGAAGGAGTTTGTTTGCTTTTGCCCTTAAATTATTGTTTTTGTAGAGCGACAGCGTTAATAACGAAAGAATTAATATTAAGGCAATGCTTAGCCAACCTGTAAGTTTTCCGAAGAACAATGATTTGTCTCGTTTTCTTAAATCGCTTTGCTGGCTGGCAATAATTTCGTTTAAGTCGCCAATTGCAGATTCACCTTGCAAACCGCGTTCTATGGCCCTTAAATGAATCTGTCTTAATGAATCTTTTTGTGCGAAATAGAACTTCAATTCTTCCTCGGCGCGTTTTTGATTTTTTTCGGCTATATAAATTTGTGAATTTATACGATGTGTTTCTGTCAAAAGTTTTGTGTATCCGTAGTTTGAAGCTACAGTATCAATTTTCTTTAAAATTGTTTTTGCTTCTTTTAAAGGGGTAGCATATAAATCTGGATTTACTAAGGTAAGGGCATCTGCGAGATGTGTGTAGGCTTTTAACTGCTGCGCTGTTTCATTGTTTAATTTAAATTCTTTTGCAGCGGTTTTTAAATATGGGATTGCCTTGTCATAATTGCCTAAACGCAGTTGTAGCAACCCTTTTCCGTAATGTAATGGTGCTTTATTAGTTTCGTTTATTTCGCTATAAATTGAATCGGCTTTATGTAGAAATTTTTTAGCTTTCTCGGTTTTACCCTGCGATATTAATATGATACTGTAAAGGTTGTAAGCTTTCCCGAGCTTGTGCCTGTTTTTAAAAATCTCGGGATCGTTTATAGCTTTTTCGGTTTGCTCAATGGCTTTGTCAAAATATTCTAAATTGTAATAAAGTTCGGCAATATTTAATTCAACATCGGGTTTGTAGCTCTTGTATTTGGGTAACGAGGCTAGTTTGTTGGCATCGTTTAACATTTGGATAGACTCCATAAAATTTTCGTTTTCCAACGCTTTTTTAGCGTCGAACTGAAGTTGTTTTATGGTAATAATGGTGTCCTTTATTTGCGCTTGAGAAGTTCCAAAACAAATAAAAGCGCACCATAAAATAGGTACTAAAACTTTATATTTTAGGTTACTAAGGTACATTGGTTGGTTTAAGCAGTGAATAAATATAGTTAATTCACTGTAGTTTTTCTTATTAAATCAATGATTCTTGAAGAATATCCAATTTCATTGTCATACCAGCCAATAATTTTCACCATTTTTCCAATGGTAGAGGTCATCCCGGCATCAAAAATACACGAGTGTGGATTCCCTATGATGTCTATAGACACAATGGGGTCTTCGGTATATTGAAGAATACCCGCGAATTTATTATTTGCAGCTTGTTTAAAAGCTGAATTTACTTCCTCAATAGTCACCTCTTTTTTTACGTTAAAAGTTATATCGGTTAAAGAACCATTGGGTACAGGAACCCGAATGCCGCAACCTCCAATAACATCGGATAATTCGGGGAAAATTTTTGTAAGCGCCTTTGCTGCTCCGGTGGTAGTTGGTACTATGGATTGGCCTGCGGCTCTAGCTCTTCGTAAATCTCTATGTGGCTGGTCGTGTAAACTTTGATCTGTTGTATAACTGTGAACAGTAGTAATATACGCTTGGTCAATTCCGCATAACTCATCAATTATTTTAAGCATTGGAGCTGCGTTATTTGTTGTGCACGAAGCATTTGAAATTATTAAATCGCTTGCAGTTAATATTGAATCATTTACCCCTAAAACTACTGTTTTAATATCATCGTTTAAAGGTGGCACCGAAAGGATTACTTTTTTGGCCCCATTCTTTAAATGATTTTCCAATTGGTGTTTTTCTTTAAATTTTCCGGTAGATTCAATTACCACATCTACATTGCCCCACGGTATGTTTTCAATATTTTTTTCTGAAGTAAAACTTACACTATTTCCGGCGACTGTAATTTGGTTTTCGCTAAATGAAATATCCTTATTTAAAACCCCGTGAATACTATCGTATTTTAATAAATGGCTCATTGTGGCCGGTGTAGACAAGTCGTTAATTGCAACAATTTGTATGGTTGGGTGGTTAAGCAGCAATCTAAATACACTGCGGCCAATGCGACCAAAACCATTTATGCCAACAGTTATTTTATTCATTTTAATTTATTGCTTTTAAGTAAGGTGCTTTTGTGCTTTATACGATGAGCGTACCAAGGCGCCACTTTCTACGTGACGGAAGCCCATTTGTAAACCTACAGTTTCGTACTTTTTAAATTGCTCTGGCGTAATAAATTCTTGTACGGGTAAATGCTTTTTGGAAGGCTGTAAATATTGTCCAATGGTAAGAACGTCTAAACCAATATTTTTTAAATCTTCCATAGTTTGAAGTACTTCGTCTTCTTTTTCGCCTAAACCAAGCATAATGCCGCTTTTGGTACGGTTAACCCCAGATTTTTTTAAATAATTTAAAACCTCGAGACTACGTTCGTATTTGGCCTGAATACGCACTTCGCGGGTTAATCTTTTTACGGTCTCCATATTGTGGCTTACAACTTCGGGTTTAACAGCAATAATTCTATCAATATTGCGCGTGTTACCTTGAAAATCTGGAATTAAAGTTTCTAAAGTAGTGTTTGGGTTCATACGGCGAATTGCTTTCACGGTTTCTGCCCAAATTATAGACCCCATGTCTTTTAAATCATCACGATCTACCGAAGTTATTACCGCATGTTTTATATTCATAATTTTGATAGAGCGGGCTACTTTTTCGGGTTCATCCCACGCCACGGTTTCGGGTCTTCCCGTTTTTACGCCGCAAAAACCGCAAGAACGAGTACAAACATTTCCTAAAATCATAAAGGTTGCAGTTCCTTCGCCCCAACATTCGCCCATATTTGGACAGCTTCCAGAGGTGCAAATGGTATTTAAACTGTACTTGTCTACCAGGCCTCTTAACTCGGTATATTTTTTTCCCGTTGGAAGTTTAACACGCAACCATTTTGGTTTTCCCGTTGGCTTTTTAATCTCTGCTGTTTCTGTGCTCATAGTGCGTACAAAAGTACAAAAATTGAAATGCGAAAAACGAAGAAATAATAAAATTAAACCTCAAAATAAAAGTTGAAAATAATGTCTCTAAAAACTGTAAAAGAAACTTTTTTCGCTTTACAGTTTAAGGCTTTTGCGAAATAATTTCGGCTAAGAGCTTTTTTGCTCTTAAAAGTCTAACTTTTACGTTATTAAGCGGTTCGTCAAGCGATTTGGAAATTTCGTTATAGCTCATTTCTTGAAAATAACGAAGATTTATTACCTCTTGGTAGTGGGGTTTTAATTCTTTTATATAGTGCAAAAGTTCGGCAAGATTTTGCTCTCTAATTAATTTGTCTTCGGGTGTGGGAGCAAGATCTGCAATTTTGTGAATATGCTCGTTTGAAGCATCGGTTGTATTTGTATAAATAGAAGCATTTTTTTTACGCGTTCTATCTATTTGAATATTTTTTGAAATGGTAATTAACCAAGTAGAAAAAGTATATTTATTGTCGAAGCTGTTTATTTTATCAAATGCTTTTGCAAAAGTTTCGATGGTAATGTCTTCGGCTTCGTGTTCATTTCTAATTCGTTTTAATTGAAAACCATATACATCATTCCAATAGTAGTCGAGCAAAAACTTAAATGCGCCTTGCTTTCCATTTTTAGCATTTTTAATATGTTTAGTTATTTCTTCTGAAGTTATTTCCATCGCGAGTTTTTTTCGCCTACGTTAGAAATAAAGATACTCAATTGTATGAAAATCAAAAATATTTCGAAAAAAGGAAGAAAGGGTACCAAGTCTTGTTCTTTTAGCTTTTTTGAGGCTTTTCCTATTATAACATATTGATTGATAAGCCTAAATAAAACAATAGCAAGTCCTATTTGCCAAAATTCACCCAGTAAAACAAATATAGCAAGTGGCCAAAATAAGAGGCTAAAAATGTAGTAAATGCCTAAAGATAGCCGGTGTTTTAACTTGTATAATTTTGCCGTAGAATAGTGCCTGCGTTTTTGAGTAAACCAGTCTTTTCTACGGGTTTTTGGAATGGAGTACGTAAACGAATTAGGGGCTGTGCTAATTGCTACATTTTTAGCCGTTGCCGCTTCATTAACAAATAAATCGTCATCGCCCGAAGGTACTTTTATATGACTCATAAACCCGTTTACAGCATAATATAGATCGCTGGTGTAAGCTAAATTTCTACCAACCCCCATATAGGGCGTACCTACTTTAGCGTATGAAAAATATTGAACGGCGGTCATTAAGGTCTCAAACCTAATAAGCTTGTTTAAAAATCCTTTTTCTTTTTTATAAGCACCGTAACCTAAAATAAGTTCTTTTTCGTCGCTAAAGTTACTAACCATGGTAGTTAACCATTGGTTTGAGGCAGGGTAGCAATCGGCATCGGTAAAAACTAAACGTTTGTGTTTAGAGCGTTTAATGCCCAAGGTAAGTGCATATTTTTTGTTTGCCCAAAAAGCTTCGTTATTTTTAACATTTACAACTTGAATACGGCTGTCTTTTTCAGCAAAAGATTGAATTACTTCTAAAGTATCATCGATAGAAGCATCATTAATTAATATTAAATCGAAATTTGGGTAATCTTGTGCCAACCACAGCGGTATATGTTTCTTTAAATTTTCGGCTTCATTTTTTGCACATACAATTAGGGATACCGGTTGTGTTTCTAAATTACTTTTTGGCGCACTATCCGAAAAAGCGAATTTAGAAAACAAGAAAAAATATACACAGTTAACCAGCGTAACAACGCCGAAAACGTAAAGAAAAACCATTGAAATGTTTAATTGTAGGTGTAAGATTTAAAACTGCCGTGGAAGTCAAAAAAAGTTTAAAATCTTATTTAATTTCGGGCGTATTTATAGTGTGGGAGTCTTCGTTGCAGTTTGCAAACTGGTCTGGCGTTTTACCACAGAATCCACATGATTCTCCTTCTTTATTTAAAAACGGGCTTTGGCTTGCACAGGTTCCAGCAAACTTCCCATCTTTTTTAGCCCAAATTTTAATTGCGATTCCGGCCACGCCTAATAATAATAGCCCTAAGGTGATAAGTAATAATTTCATCTGGTAATAATTTTAAACAGTAACGATTTAATTGCTAAAGCCTGTAAAAACAAGAGTTTAATTTAGTATCCCAAATCATCACTTTAATTGTGGTGCAAAAATACAATCTTTCTTGTTGTTGTCATTAGAATTTAAGTATTTTTAGACTTCATTTTAAATATTTTAACGATGGTAAAATCTACTTCAATATTATACGCATTAATGGTTTGTTTGCTTATTACATCTTGTAAAGATGAAACCAAAAAACAAGACCCTGTAGTAGATAAAGAAGTACCTGCACAAGAGCCTGCAATTGATGCCACACCTCGTGCTGCAAAACGTGTATTAACCGAAGAAGATCGCAGTTTATTGCAAAGTGTCATGGCGCGAATAATTAATAAATCGGGACTTAAAAAGTTTGCGAGCTATACCGTAACTGCTCAACTTCCCGATACTTTGTCTGCCAAAGGTAATTACATTGTATTTGCACCAAATAATGCAGCATTTAATGCATTAAGTGAAAGCAAAGTGGCATTTTATTCAAACGTTGGAAATTTAGGCGAATTGTCTAATTTGCTTAAATCGCATATTATTGTTGGAGAGACTAACGGCATCGACTTTAAAAATAATTGGCCAAAAGAGGGGAAGACAACTGTAAAAACAATGAGTGGTAAAACCTTAACTGTAAAGAAAACTGGCGAAAAAATTGAAGTTTCCGATTCAAAATCTAAAAAAGCAGTTGTTGTTAATAACGGAGTAAATGCTTCGAATGGGATGGTTTATGTAATTGATAAAGTTTTATTTACCCATTAAAATACGTTTACTTCGGGTTCAATAAAGATACCTGTTGAGGCTAAAACTTTCTTTTGAATATTCATGGCGAGCTCCCAAATTTCTTGCCCTGTGGCATTACCGTGATTTACCAAAACTAAGGCTTGGTTTTTATGTACTCCTGCATCGCCAAAGCGTTTGCCTTTAAACCCAGATTTTTCAATAAGCCAGCCAGCTGGAATCTTAAATTGAGTGGGTGAAATTTCATAAAATGGGGCGTCTGGAAACTTTTTTCGAAAATCTTGAAAAGTCGCCAAGTCTACAATAGGGTTTTTAAAAAAACTACCACTATTGCCTAATTTTTTAGGATCTGGTAGTTTAGACTGCCGTATGGCTATTACAGCATTGGCTACGTCTTTTATACTTGGATTTTCAATATTTTTTTCAGTTAATTTTCGCTGTATGTCGCCGTAACTGGTGCTAATTTTGTGCTCCTTGGTTGAAAGTTTAAAGGTAACGCTGGTAATGATATATTTACCTTTTAATTCATTTTTAAAAATAGAATTTCGGTATCCAAAATCGCAGTTGGTTTTGATAAAGACTTTTTCTTGTAAAGTCTCAATTTCAATAGCAGTACAATGGCTAAAAGTATCTTTTAATTCTACGCCGTATGCCCCAATATTTTGAATAGGAGCCGTGCCTACATTACCGGGAATTAAAGACAAGTTTTCTAATCCGCCAAAGTTTTTATCAATGCAAAATTGAACAAAATTGTGCCAGTTTTCGCCAGCCATTGCTTTTACTAAAACTTCAGAATTTGTCTTTTCTAAAACCTCAATTCCTTTTAAGTTTAAATGAATAATAAAGGCGTCTAAATCTTTTGTGAGTAGCATATTACTACCACCCCCTAAAATAAACAAGGGGGTGTTGCTAGGTTTATGAGCAAGGGCTTGTTTTAATTCGGCTATAGTATTTACCGAAACAAAATAACGTGCCTTGCTTGCTACTTGAAAGGTGTTGTAATTTTTAAGCGATTTGTTTTCTTCAATTCGCATTAATCTTGATATTTTTCAAGTGCTATTTTTAATATTTCAACGGCTCTAAGTAAGCTTTCTTTGTTTAAAACGTAGGCAATACGAACTTGGTTTTCGCCAACGCCCGGGCTCGAGTAAAATCCAGCAGCGGGAGCAACCATAATGGTTTCGCCCTTATCGTCAAAAGATTCTAACAACCACTGTGCAAATTTATCGCTGTTTTTTACAGGAAGCTGAACAATACAGTAAAATGCTCCTTTAGGTTCACCAACAACTACACCTGGTATTTCTTTTAAAGCCTTCACCAAAGTATCTCTTCGGTCTTGATATTCGGTAATTACTTTGTCGAAATAACTTTGCGGTGTTTGTAATGCCGCTTCGCTGGCAATTTGTGCAAATGTTGGCGGACTTAAACGTGCTTGCGCAAATTTTAATGCTGTTGCAATAACATCTTTGTTTTTAGAAACTAAACAGCCTATACGTGCGCCGCACATACTGTATCTTTTTGAAACAGAGTCGATAATAATTCCGTAATCGGCTAAGCTTTCTTCTTCGAGGATTGAATAATGTTTGGAGCCATCATAAGTAAACTCGCGGTACACTTCATCTGCAACTAAAAATAAGTTGTGTTTTTTAACAATTTCCGCTAATCTTTTAATTTCCTCTTTTGAGTAAAGATAACCAGTTGGATTTCCAGGATTACAAATTAAAATTGCCTTTGTCTTTGGTGTAATTAGTTTTTCAAATTCTGAAATAGGCGGTAAAGCAAAGTTGTTTTCAATTTTTGAAATTACGGGTACAATTGTAACATCTGAGGCTGTCGCAAACCCGTTGTAATTAGCATAAAACGGTTCAGGAATAATTATCTCATCGCCAGCGTCGGCAATGCTTCCCATGGCAAAAAGAAGTGCTTCACTTCCGCCGGTGGTAACAATTAAATCGTTCGCAGCGACAGGAATATTATTTCTTTGATAATATTTCGCAATTTTTTCACGGTATTCTTGCGAGCCTTCCGATCGGGTATAAGCAAGGATTTCTAAATTGTGGTGCGTTACCGCTTCCATCGCAATCTCTGGCGATTTAATATCGGGTTGGCCAATATTTAAGTGATAAACTGTCTTTTTTGCTTTGTAAGCTTTTTCGGCGTAGGGTACCAGTTTGCGAATTGGAGATTCTGGCATTTGTAACCCTTTTTGTGAAACTGATGGCATAATGATATAATTTGCGGCAAAGTTGCGAAATATATTTTATAATTCCCTAGTGCAAGTAGTAACATTGCGCTTTTTTTCTTAACTTAAAGTATTTTCAACATAATTCATAAAAAATTGTTTACTAAGGGGTTATTGCTGTTGTTTGTTATTTTTTCTGTGTCAATTACGGCGCAGTCAGGATTTATTGTTAACAGTGAATTTAGAAAAAAACGCATCCCTTTTAAACTAGTTAATAACTTACCACTTGTTCAATTAAAAGTTAATGAAACACCGCTTTCATTTATCTTAGATACGGGTGTAAAATCTACTATATTATTTAGTTTAGAAGAAGCAGATAGTTTGCAGCTTCGCAATACAACACCTGTACAGTTACAAGGTTTGGGGCCTGGCGGTTCAATAGCTGCGTTAAAAAGCTTAAACAATAAGGTTGAGGTGGGCAAAGCAGTAGATTTTAGCCATAATTTATACGTTATTTTTGACAGCACTTTAAATTTTTCCCCTCGAATGGGTGTGCCCGTACACGGTATTTTGGGCAATGAATTTTTTAAAAATTTTATTGTTAAAATTAATTATGTGTCCGAAGTAATTACAATTTACAATCCCGAGAAATACAAAATTAAAAGTTGTAAAAAGTGCGAACTTTTACCACTTAAATTTGTTGGAGAAAAACCTTACATCTCCCTAACTGTCGAGTCTGAAACAATGCGGGAACCGGCAACATTATTGGTAGATTCGGGCTCTAGTGATGTTTTGTGGCTGTTTAATAAACAAGGTTTTATTACCGAAGCTCCTAAAAATTATTTTAATGACTTTTTGGGGTTGGGGCTTAGCGGTGATATTTATGGGAAACGCACCAAAATACACAGTGTTTCAATCGGCAAATTTCAGCTTAAAAACGTAAATACATCATTCCCAAATGAAGATGCAATTTTAAGAGCACGGAGGTTCGAAGATCGAGATGGCAGTGTAGGAGGTGGATTTTTAAGTAGGTTTACCGTAACTTTTGATTATGCAAATAAGCAGGTTCAATTTAAAACAAACCGCAAATTTAAAGAGCCATTTTTTTATAATATGAGTGGTATTACTTTAGAACACGAAGGTGTTGAACTTGTAAAAGAAGAGCGGCAAGCAAACATTAATACTACACGAGGTAATCAAAATGAAAGTGTTGCAAATAACAGTATTTCTATTACTACCGAAGTGCATTTTGCTTTAGTACCCAAATATGTTGTGGTAGATGTAAGAGAAAAATCGGCGGCAGAAAAAGCTGGGATTAAAAAAGGGGATGAAGTTGTATCGATAAACGGCAAACCTAGTTATGATTACAAACTATATCAACTATTAGATATGTTTTCGCGAGAAGAAGGTCGAAAAATTACAATGGAAATTAGGCGTAACGGAGTATTAATTAAAACTAAATTCTATTTAGAAAGTTTGTTCTAAAAAAATATCCGGCTACTGAATAGAATCAATAGCCGGATACTTATTCTATTTAAGTTGTTTTATTAACTTTTTTCCAAAACGCTGGCAGTATCGCTTAAAACCTGACCTTTAATTTTTAAGGCAACCATGGGTTCGCTAGCATTAGAGTACACTGTAATTGTCTTTCTAATGGGTCCAACACGGTTTGTATCGTATTTTACCTCAATAGTGCTGCTTTCACCCGCTGCAATAGGGCCTGTTGGTTTTTTAGGAACTGTACATCCACAGCTAGATTTTACATCGCTAATTATAAGTGGAGCATCTCCTGTATTAGTAAATTCAAATACACGTAATCCGTCACTACCTTTTGCAACGGTACCGTAATCTACGGTATCTGTTTTAAAAGTAATTTCAGCCTGCTGAGAGTGAGCGGTAAAACCTATCAATGTCACAAGCGCAATAAGTGCTAATTTTTTCATGATTTTGTCTTTTTAATATATGCTAAAGTATATAACTTTTATAGAACAAGCAAAATAACTTATTCACTTTTATTATACTGTAGATATAATTACTTTTGCACCTCATTGTACAAATACCAGACCAAAGTATGGCTTTAGAAGCAAAATATAATGCGAAAGAGATTGAAAATAAGTGGTATAACTACTGGATGGAAAATCGTTATTTCCATTCCGAAGTTGACGATCGCACCCCTTACACTATTGTAATTCCACCACCTAATGTGACTGGAGTTTTACATATGGGCCATATGTTAAACAATACACTTCAAGATGTTTTAATTAGACGAGCACGTTTACAGGGCTTTAACGCTTGTTGGGTGCCCGGAACAGATCACGCCTCAATTGCAACCGAAGCTAAGGTTGTAGCAAAACTAAAAGCCGAAGGTATTGATAAAAGTACCCTTACACGAGAAGAGTTTTTAGAACACGCTTGGGATTGGACCCATAAACACGGTGGAATTATACTAGAACAATTAAAAAAATTAGGTGCGTCTTGCGATTGGGAACGAACCAAGTTTACAATGGATGACCAAATGTCAGCTTCTGTCATTAAGGTGTTTGTAGATTTATACCGAAAAGGAAACATATATCGCGGTTACCGAATGGTTAATTGGGATCCGCAAGCAAAAACTACCTTGTCTGATGAAGAGGTGATTTATGAAGAAAAACAGGGAAATCTCTACTATTTAAATTATAAAATTGAAGGTAGCGATGATACTTTAACTATTGCTACCACCAGGCCCGAAACTATTTTGGGTGACACGGCAATTTGTATAAACCCAAATGACGAGCGCTTTAAACATTTGCACGGTAAAAAAGCGATTGTTCCTATTTGCAATCGTGTTATACCAATTATTCAAGATGAATATGTAGATGTAGAATTTGGAACAGGTTGTTTAAAAGTAACACCTGCACATGATGAAAATGACAAGGCGCTGGGTGATAAACACAACCTTGAAATTGTAGACATTTTAAATGACGACGGTACTTTAAATAGTTACGGTTTGCATTACGAAGGGAAAGATCGCTTTGTAGTGCGTAAAGAAATTGTAAAAGAGCTCGAAGAAAATGGTGTAGTTTCAAAAATAGAAACGCATATGCACAAGGTTGGAACTAGCGAAAGAACAGGTGCTGTAATTGAGCCAAAATTAAGCGACCAATGGTTTCTTAAAATGAAAGCCCTTGCACAACCAGCATTAGACGCTGTTTTAGAAAAAGATGTAAATCTGGTGCCCGAAAAGTTTGTAAATACCTACCGCCACTGGATGGAAAATGTACGCGATTGGAATATTTCGCGTCAGTTGTGGTGGGGGCAACAAATTCCGGCTTATTTCTACGGTCCAGGAAAAGAAGACTTTGTAGTAGCCGAAACTATTGAAGAAGCCGTACAGTTAGCCCAAGAAAAAACTCAAAATTCTCAATTAACAGCTTCAAATTTAAAACAAGACCCAGACGCATTAGATACGTGGTTTTCGTCATGGTTGTGGCCAATTTCGGTCTTTAACGGAATTTTAGAGCCAAATAATAAAGAAATTAATTACTACTATCCAACAAACGATCTTGTAACCGCTCCCGAAATTTTATTTTTCTGGGTAGCTCGAATGATTATTGCTGGGTATGAGTACCGAAATGAAAAGCCTTTTACCAATGTTTATCTTACAGGAATTGTACGCGATAAACAACGCCGAAAGATGAGTAAATCGCTGGGTAATTCGCCAGATCCAATAGATTTGATGGATACCTATGGAGCCGATGGTGTACGTGTGGGAATGTTGTTAAGCTCGCCGGCGGGTAACGATTTAATGTTTGATGAAGACCTATGTAAACAAGGAAGCGGGTTTGTAAATAAAATCTGGAACGCATACCGTTTAATTGATGGTTGGCAGGTAGATACTAAAAAGGAGCAACTACAAAGCGATGTTGTTGCGTTACAATGGTATCGTAGTAAATTTCAAAAAACTTTGGTTGAAATTGAGGATCACTACAGTAAATACCGCATTAGCGATGCCCTTATGGCAACTTATAAGTTGGTTTGGGACGATTTCTGTTCGTGGTTGTTAGAAATGGTAAAGCCGCCATTTGGCGAAAAAATATCAGGTGCTACTTATAAAGAAGTTATCGCCATTTTAGAAGATAATTTAAAAATATTGCACCCTTTTGTTCCGTTTATTTCTGAAGAAATTTGGCAACATATTTCAGAGCGCGATAAAAACGAGGCATTAATTGTTTCAAATTGGCCCGAGATGAATGCTTTTGACGAAAGTATTATTAACAATTTTGAATTCGCTTCCGAAGTTATTTCGGGAATTAGAACCATTCGAAAAGAAAAGAATATTTCGTTTAAAGATTCAATAACCCTTTCGGTTTTAAACAACGACAATACTTCAAAAGATTTTGATGCTGTAATTGCGAAGCTGGGGAACATTTCAGAAATAAATTATATTTCAGAAAAAATTGATGGCGCTTTAACCTTCCGTGTAAAAAGTAACGAGTACTTTATTCCTGTTGAAGGCGCGGTAAATGTTGAAGAAGAAATAGCCAAACTTACCGAGGAACTTAAGTATACCGAAGGGTTTTTAAAAAGCGTGCAAGGCAAATTGAGCAATGAGCGTTTTGTGAGCGGCGCCCCAGAAAAGGTTGTTGCTTTGGAGCGTAAAAAAGAAGCCGATGCACTTGCTAAAATTGAAACTTTAAAGACGAGTTTAAAAGGCTTGCAATAGCAATTTGTTTCTTATTTAATAACCAATTGACTACTGTTATTTTTAATTTATAAATAGAAAGTAGTTAGTTGGTTTTTTGTTTCTAAACTAACCGTTTTATTGTAAAATACTAATATTCAATGTATTTTATTGAATTTTTTGGCTAACTTGGTTGAGGTAATTATTAAAATTCAGCTTTATGGACCAGTCAAAATACGACCAAATGCAAGGAATGCTTAATAAACTGGAAGATATTAAAAATAGCCAGAAAAGCATTATTGATAAGATTAATCACGTAATTACAGATTTATTTCAACATCCAGACAAAGATTTGGAAAAAGCGATGGAAGGCGCGCACGAACGCGCTTCAGAAAATGTTGAAAAAATTAGAGAAGCCATAAATGAATATGAAATAAAGTTCAATAAGGCGCAACAATCGTAAGTTATAAAGCGGTTATTATTTGCGGTACAAAAAGTACTTTGTTGCCACGTCTATATACAATTGTTTGGCCTCGTCGCTTGTTAATCCTCTTGTTTGAAATAGCGCGTTGGTTTTAAATGCCGAAATGTGTGGCTTACCGCCGGTAGGTAAATGGTCGTCGTTGGTTGCGCGCTTATAATATGCATAAAGGCGCAAAAGTACATCGGCAGGAAAGGGTTCGGTGTGTTCGCTAACCGTTTTTACTGCGTTTTGAAAGGCTTTATCTAATTCTTCGGAAGTCATTATTTCTCGGCAATTACGGTAATACCTCCTTTTACTTTTTGATTTAGCGCTACTTTAATATTGGCATCTAAAGGCAAAAATATATCTACGCGCGAGCCAAATTTAATAAACCCACTGTCTGCAGTTTGTTCAACTTCTTGGCCAACTTTGGCATAATTTACAATACGTTTTGCCATAGCGCCAGCAATTTGTCTAAATAAAACGTCGCCAAATGCATTGTTTTTTACGACCACGGTAGTACGTTCGTTTTCTTCGGAAGATTTTGGGTGCCAAGCTACCAAATATTTTCCAGGGTGGTATTTGCTGTATACAACTTTACCGCCCACAGGGTAGCGTGTTACGTGAACATTGATGGGACTCATAAACACCGAAACTTGTAGTCTTTTATCGTTGAAATATTCTTTTTCAAAAACTTCTTCAATCACAACCACTTTTCCATCTACAGAAGACAAAACCTGATCGGGATTCATCAAAAAATTACGCTTAGGATTTCTAAAAAATTGAAGAATAAGCAATAGTAAGATTATTAGCGAAATTATAATTCCACCGCGAATAGTAGGATTTTCAACAAAAACATTGGCTAACAAACTTAGCCCAATAACGATTACAAGCGCTATAAAAATAATTTTAAAACCTTCTTTATGAAACATTGTCGACAATTAATAAAAATGCATAAACAAAAGGACTGGCGTAGATAATACTGTCTAATCTATCGTACAATCCGCCATGACCTGGCATTATAATTCCACTATCTTTTACCCCCGCCTGCCGCTTAAATTTAGACTGAATTAAATCGCCTATTGTACCAAAAATAGAAACGATTATAGCCAGTGCAATCCATACCCAAAGCGGATATTGTTGTGCTTCATCGGGACTGTATGCTTGAAGCACTTTAAAGATAATAAATCCTGCTAAAAGAGACCCCAATACGCCGCCAATAAAGCCTTCAATTGTTTTTTTGGGCGAGATACGCTCTAATAGCTTATGTTTTCCGAAGTTTTTACCTATTAAAAATGCAAAGGTATCATTACACCAAACCAAGATAAACACGGCTACAATTAATTCGGGTAAAAATTTGCCGTGTATATCCATCACGGGGATTAGCGTAAGAAATATAAAACCACTAATAATGTAGAAAATGACAGTAATATATTTCTTCTTTTCAAACATGGGTATTTTACTAGTCCATAAAACATCTTTGAGTAAAAATAGATTTACAAACCCGCTTAATATTAACAATAGATAAACTGCGTTGTCTGAAAATACCGAATAACTTAAATAATAAAACCCTGCCGCTAATAGAAAGTAGGCAAGGTAGCTAGTAAGGTGTACGAGTTTTAAAAATTCACTGAGCGTAATAATGCCTAAGACGAAAAAAAGCCCCATAAACCATTCCCGAGAGGTAAACATTGCAAAAACAATAATCGAAATGTAGAGTACGCCCGAAAGGGTTCGTATGAGAATTTCTTTCATATTATAGATCTTCCAGTAGCAACAAATATAGGTTTTTTGTGCTACTTCCATAACTCATAAAATCCTTTTCTTTTTCGGTTTCAAAGTCTTGAATAGTAGTGATATTACTTGGTATATACCCCGAACTATTGTTTTTAATAATTCGTAAACCTTCACTTATTGTATCTACAATTTGGCTGGCGGTAGCAAAAATGATTACATTTTGAGGGAGTTCTTTTAATTTTTTCTCTTTTATCTGGTTTGATGAAAGTAATATAGAACCGTTATTAGCAACTAAAGATTCGCATCCAGAAAGAAAAAATGAAGCTTCTGTCTTTCTTCCAAAGCTTAAGTTAAACCCTTGAAAACGGTTGCAGAGTTTTTCGTTTATGCAGAAAACTTCTTTTTCGTACCAGTCGTTTTCTAACATTATATTATCAAAAGCCTCAAGTATTTCTTCCCAATTTTCGCAGTATATAAATTTACCACCATTGCTTTTAAAATTGTAGGTAAATTTCTCGTCTATTGGTAGTTTTTGCTCTGGATAATAGCTGCTGTGTTCGGCCTTTTGGGCTTCTTTAGCCTTCTCGTCCGACTTTTTCTTATAATTAGGGTTTAAAAGTCTTTTAAATAGACTCATTAATAGTGAATTGAGAAGTTTCTACTTGTGTTATACCTCAAATATATAAAATCTATACTGAAGTTAAAATTCCTGTAAGACAAAGTTTCGCAGAAAAACCTAAGTGGCAACAGTTAGTCTGTTGCCACTTTTGTAGCTTCTTCTGGCTTTTCGAATGGCCGGTCTCCAAATATCTTTTGTAGATTATCCTTAAATATTACTTCTTTTTCAAGAAGTACATTGGCCAATTCAGTAAGTTTGTCTTTGTTGTCTTCTAGTAGTTTAACCGCCCGTTGATATTGACTTTCAATAAGTGCAGAAATCTCTTTGTCAATTAATTCGGCAGTCTTTTCACTGTATGGTTTAGAGAAGTTGTATTCGTTTTGTCCACTGCTGTCATAATAGGTTAAGTTTCCTATTTTATCATTTAAACCATAAATGGTTACCATAGCGCGGGCTTGTTTGGTTACTTTTTCAAGATCACTCAACGCCCCGGTTGAGATACGGTTAAAAATTACTTTTTCGGCAGCTCTACCTCCTAAGGCAGCACACATTTCATCTAGCATTTGTTCTGGATGAATAATAAGTCTTTCTTCGGGTAAATACCAAGCAGCACCCAAAGATTGCCCTCGCGGAACAATAGTTACTTTTACAAGGGGCGCAGCGTGCTCGAGCATCCAACTTACAGTAGCATGCCCTGCTTCGTGGAATGCAATGGCGCGTTTTTCGTCCATTGTCATTATTTTGTTTTTCTTTTCAAGTCCGCCAACAATTCTGTCAACAGCATCTAAAAAATCTTGTCTTCCAACAGATTTTTTGCCGTTACGGGCGGCTATAAGCGCAGCTTCGTTACAAACATTGGCTATATCGGCACCCGAGAATCCTGGTGTTTGTTTTGATAGAAAATCTGTATCTAAATCATCGTCTTTTTTAATAGGACGCAGGTGTACTTCAAAAATTTCTTTACGTTCACGCACGTCGGGAAGGTCTACATAAATTTGTCTGTCAAATCGGCCCGCACGCATAAGAGCTTTATCTAAAACATCGGCACGGTTTGTTGCTGCCAATACAATAACATTTGTATTTGTGCCAAAGCCGTCCATTTCGGTCAAAAGCTGGTTTAAGGTATTTTCGCGTTCGTCGTTACTGCCCGAAAAATTGTTTTTTCCACGAGCACGACCAATGGCGTCAATTTCGTCAATAAAAATAATCGCTGGCGCTTTATCTTTTGCTTGTTTAAAAAGATCGCGAACACGCGATGCACCCACTCCCACAAACATTTCAACAAAATCTGATCCTGAAAGCGAGAAGAAAGGAACTTGCGCTTCGCCCGCAACCGCTTTTGCTAAAAGGGTTTTACCAGTACCGGGAGGGCCTACTAACAATGCTCCTTTTGGTATTTTGCCCCCAAGTGAAGTATACTTTTCTGGTTGTTTTAAAAAGTCTACAATTTCTTGTACTTCTTCTTTTGCGCCTTCTAATCCGGCAACATCTTTAAACGAGGTTTTAACGTCGGTTCTTTCGTCAAAAAGTTTGGCTTTAGATTTACCTATGTTAAATAGTTGGCCTCCTGCACCACCACCAGCGCCCGAAGACATTTTACGCATAATAAAAATCCAAATAGCGATAATGATAACAAAAGGTAAAATTCCCATTAAAATGTCGCCCCAATAATTATTATCTGTATCAAAATTTAATGTCGTGGTTAAATCATTTTCGGCTTTAATTTCCTGAAAATCTTTTTGAAAAAGCTGTAAGTCACCAAATTCAAATTGATAATCGGGGTCGTTTGGCCCGGGCGTTAAAAACGCCGGTGCGTTATCTTTGGTGCTGTGTATTTCTTTCTGTTTAGCCTCTTGAGTAAGATAAACTTTGGCAATTTTTTTATTAATTACATCTACCTTTTCTACATCACCATTCTTTAAAAATTCTTCAAACTTAGCTTGGTTTGTTTTAGCTGGTTGCGACCAACTTCCACCTCCAAAAATTTGGATTCCAAAAAATAACAATATAATAGCGGCATAGATCCAATAGTAATTGGGCCTAGGCTTTTTCGAGTCGGGTTTTTTATTTTTATTATCTTGAGCCATAAGGCAATGTTTTTAAAGTTTTGAATCTATTTTTACTGTTTTAGCATCTCCCCATAACCCTTCAATGTCATAAAATTCGCGAATGTGTTTTTGAAATACATGCACTACTACGTGTACATAATCCATAAGTATCCATTCGGAATTATCACTTCCTTCAACGTGCCACGGATTTTCTTTTAGAGTTTTGCTAACGGATCTTTGAACCGAATTTACAATGGCATTAACTTGTGTGTTAGAGGTACCATTACATATTATAAAATAATCACAGACAGTATTTTCTATTTCTCTTAAATCTAGAATTTCAATATCTTGTCCTTTTACATCTTCAATCCCGGTTATAATTTGGGTAATAAGTTGATCTGTTGCTGCGTGTTGTTTCTGCATTAATTAATTTTTCTTTTCTATTTCGCAAAGTTATTACTTTTTTGTTTCTTGAAGCGCCTTAAACGCGTAATACTAATCTTATATTTTTGTTTTGAAGATAATCAAACTTAATGCCATCGATTCTACCAATAATTACCTGAAACAATTGGCAAAAAGTACCTCCTTGTTAGAGCCTACTGTGGTAGTTACGCAAAACCAACTTTCGGGTCGTGGGCAAATGGGAAATAGCTGGGTTTCCCGCCAAGGTCAAAGTCTCACATTCAGCATGTTTAAACTGTTTAAGGGGCTTCCGGCCGATAGGCAATTTGATATTTCTATGGCGGTTTCTATAGCCATTGCCCGTGTAGTTTCCCAATTAAATACTCCAAAAGTTAGTGTAAAATGGCCTAACGACATAATGTCAGCTAAAAAGAAAATTGGCGGTATCCTTATTGAAAATGTTCTTGAAGGCAGCGCTATTAAATACGCAATTATCGGAATTGGCTTAAATATAAATAATGAAGCGTTTCACCACCTGCCTCAAGCTGCTTCGTTAAAAATGGTGACTGGCAATACGTTTAACGTCGAAGAGGTTTTTCAGAAAATAATTACTGAAGTTTTTAAAACACTCGAAGATTTATCGATTTCAAATAGAGAAAACTTAAAACAAGAATATCTGCAAAATTTATTTCAAATCGATAAAATTTCGGTTTTTGAAACACCCAATGGAAAACGTTTTAACGGTATTGTAAAGGGTGTTTCGCCAATAGGTGAACTCTTAGTTTCTGCCGAAGATGAAAGTCTTCACAAGTTTCAACTAAAAGAAGTTAAACTTATTTATTAATAGAAATTTTAAAGCGTGACAACAGTTTAAACAGTTGCCATATTTGTTGCAAGCGTATCTATAAATTTTGAAATAGGGCCTTTTATCATCATTGCCATCATTGCGTTAAATTCGCCTTCAAAAAGTAATTCAACAGTCGAGCTGTTTTCCGAAACTTCATTAATGTCTGCCACCAAAGTAAACGGTAGTTTGTCGCTAATTGCGCCTAAAACAACTTTATTGGGCTTATCAACTTCTTTTATTTCTAGAGCAATTTCGGGCATTCCTTTTAGTCCAAAAACAAATGCATTTTCTCTTATTACCTCAAATTTGCTGATATTTTCGGGCATTAAGTTTTCGAAATTTTCAACATTGCTTAGGTAGTCGCACAATTCGGGTGCAGATTTTTGAACTGTTACTTTTTTACTTTCTAATTTCATATTTTTTATCTGTAAATGATTATCTGCTTTTATAAAAGCAGATTAAGCGTGTTTTATTTTCCCCAAGTTTCTGGGTTATTGCGCCATTCGGCAAGCATTTCAACCTCCTTGGCATAAATATATTTAGATCTTTCGGCCTCTTCCAGCAATATTTCATAATTGCTTAAAGTGTTTAAAGTAACATTAGCCTTTTTAAAGTTTTCTTCCGAAATTTTAAAACCGTAACTAAAAATAGCCATCATTCCCTTTACGTTAGCATTGGCTTCTTTTAAGGCTTCAACTGCCATTAGGCTACTTTTTCCGGTGCTTATAAGGTCTTCTACTACCACTACATTTGCATTGGGTTCTAAATAGCCTTCAATTTTATTTTGGCGTCCGTGGCTTTTAGCCTCAGGACGAACATAACAAAACGGAACATTTAAATATTCGGCCACCAAAACTCCCATTCCAATCGCGCCAGTAGCTACCCCGGCAATCATATCGGGTCTTCCGTAGATTTCCTCAATTTGCTTTGCGAGGTTTTCGCGAATATAGTTTCGAATTGTAGGGTAGGAGAGTGTGATGCGATTATCGCAGTAAATTGGAGATTTCCACCCAGATGCCCACGTAAAAGGTTTTTGTGGTTGTAATTTAATTGCATTAATTTGCAGCAATAATGCAGCGGTTTCTTGAGCCGTTTCCTTATTTAATATCATAGTGCAAATGTATAAAGTTTTTGTAAAAGAAATTCCCATTATTCTTTCCACCGAGAAAAATATTGGCGCGCATTACACCACCATCCCGTTAAAACACGCTCGGTTTAAAAAACTGGTAAAGAAAATAAATAATGGCGAATTACTCTACGTTAATCTTTATCATAAAAATGCTGAAAAACTTGAACGGTTTTTAAGGAAAAAAATTAAGGTAGTTGAAGCTGCCGGTGGCTTAGTTTACAACGATAAAAAAGAAATTCTTTTTATACGTCGTAATAAAAAATGGGACCTTCCGAAGGGTAAAATTGAAAAAGGAGAAACCCACCGCGAAGCTGCAATTAGAGAAGTGATGGAAGAAACGGGGGTTCAAAATTTAGAAATCCGCAACTTTTTAAAGACTACTTACCACGTATTTACGCGCAACAAAAAGTTTAGACTTAAAATAACGTATTGGTACGAAATGTATAGCGATTATGACGGGCCGTTAATTCCGCAACCCGAAGAGGGAATTAAAAAAGTGCGTTGGAAAAATTTTGAAAAATCGCAAAAAGCACTACAAGATTCATATGAAAATATAAAGCTTCTTTTCCCCGAGGAGTATTTAACCACCCACCCGAATGATAGGGTATCTGAGGTGTGATTTCTCGTAATACGGCGATTGCTTATGAAGCCAGTCTAACTGCAAATACCAATTATTCGCAAAATTTAAATCAGATTGTTTTTTGGCGTTAAACTTTGCTTTAATGCTGGGGTTATCATTTAAAAATTGTTCGGCTAAATCTTCCCAAATATAGGGTGAAAACCCTTCTTTTTGTTGAAGAATGGCATCAAAAAAGTTCCAATTAAAAAATGAATCGGGAGCCGATGGCTCTAAGGTTTCTAATAAATAGCGTACCCCGGGTTGTTGTGTTTTCACCAAAATATCGCCTTTTTTTACGCTTGTCTTTTCGGTGGTTTTTAAAACTTGTGTATTATAGTGCAGGTAATGCCCTTCATACGGTCTTTTTAGAGTTTCGTAGTTTTTTATTCTGTATACTTCGGCAACGATATTCGTGTCTTTTTTAATTTCTGAAAACTCAATATTATTAAGTTTTAGCAATTCAATGACATTCCAGTATCCTTTCGGGACAACATATGCAGCCGGAATTTTTACCGAATCGGCAGCTTTAAAATAATTGTAGTAGGTTACATTTTTTGTAAAGGGTTTATCTCTAAAGTACTTTAAACGTTTTGCACCTGTAATTTTACTATCAATCATTTTGCCTTCGTAGCCTTTAAATTTTAAAGTTGAAGTTTTTGTTGAGTCTACTTTCCACGAAAGTGGATAATAACTTCCAACTGTATATTTTTTATTTGCGTTTTGTTGAAGTGATTTAATTTTTTCGGCATCACTATCGGCTATATTTATAAAGTTTTTCATTAATTGATATGTGCCCTCAACCCTTTCTTTATAAGGCTTTAACATATGTGTTTCTACCGTTAAACCAATGGTGTTAAACAAAGTAGTGTAGCCACTGGCGTAGCGCGGGGAGTCTAAAAATTGTTTAAAACCTTTTTCTGGTACTTGGTTAAAAACATTAACATACGGCGTAATATCCCAATTTTGGAGTTGTAGTGAATCTTCTATTTGTGGGGTAAATGAGGTGTGTAAATAGTTACCTAACGCCCCGCCTAATTTATTATGTTGTGTAAATAAATGGGTAAGGGTATATTGGTAGTCTGCACCGTTGCTTACGTGATTGTCTATAAACAATGCGGGCTTTACCCAGTGAAAAATTTCGGCAAAAGATTGCGCATTTTTAGTATCGGCTTTTATAAAATCTCTGTTTAAGTCAAAGTTACGGGCATTGCCGCGAAACCCGTATTCATGAGGGCCGTTTTGGTTGGTTCGGGAGGTGCTATTTCGGTTTAGGGCTCCGCCAATATTATAGATTGGAATGGCAACCAAAATTGTATTATTTGGGGCATCGATTTTCTCTTCGGCATAATCGCGAAATAGCAACATAGTAGCGTCTATTCCATCGGGTTCGCCAGGGTGAATTCCGTTGTTAATTAATATTACATTCTTGTCTCTTTTATTAAAAAATTCCTGTTTGTGATAAATATTCTTTTGAGGATCAAAAACGATTAAGTGTAATGGAAATCCGCTGTCTGTCATTCCCATTTCAATCATTGAAATTGATTGGTGCTTTTGTGCGAGATCTGTATAAAACTTTATTGTTTCAAAATAAGTTTGAGTTTCGGTGCCGTTGGATGTTTCAAATTTTATGGGGTTTTGCGGGTAAAATATCGTAACCGAAAGCAGGAAGAATAATATCGAAAAAAATTTCATAGTTTCTAAATTTCAGCAAATATAGACTTCTACAATGGAGATTTTAGATGAATTTGAATGTTAAAATTCATAAAATAATCTTAAATATTTGTTAAAAATAATTTAAGGGTAAACCCTAAATGTTTTGCAATTAACCAATTATAAATTTTAGTTTTTATTATCGCTTGGGGTGGGCTGTTTTTTGGTTTTTCTTATCGCCCGTTATTGTTAGCTTTGAGGCGATTAATTAATAATTTAAAAATTACAAAATGAAAAAAATTACTTTATTGATGTTTGCTTTGGCTACATCATTTGCAGTGAGTGCTCAAGAGGTTGTTTTATCTCAAACCGATGGTGCAATTGGAGATGCTGGAGTTGCTTGTGGCGATTCTGGTGCTGGTACAACTGGTGACAACTACTACCTACGTAGCTATAACATGGCTGAACATGGTGTAACTGGTGATGTATCTTTAACTGGTATTGAATTTTACGTAGGTAGTGCTACTGGTACTACTGAACTAGAAGTTATGGTTTTTGACTATGTAGGTTTCCCTACAGGTTTTGACGTAACTGCTTTACCAACACCACTTGCCTCTGGTTTTATTACTGTTGACACTGGAATGATTGGTACGTTAGTGAGAGCTGAGTTTGATACTCCAGCACCTGCAAACCAAGATTCAAACATTGTAGCTGTAGTATTTGAAGCTGATGGTCAAACTTCTGCTTTTTACTTAGGTACTGCTGACACTGAAACGCACGACTCTTACTTAGCATCTGTAGCTTGTAGCCTTAATGAGCCTTTAACTGTTACTGATATAGGTTTCCCAGAGTCTAGACACGTAATTGACTTAGTTACTGACGAGGCATTATCTGTTAGCGATAACTTTGCAGACAACGTAGCGGTTTACCCAAGCCCAGCAACCGATGTTTTAAACGTAAAACTTCCATCAAACGTAGTAGTTGAAAGCTCTGCTTTAGTAAGCGTTCTTGGAAAAACTACGGGTGTTACACTTTCTAACGGTGTTATGAATATCTCTGGTATCGCTCCAGGTGTATACTTCTTAAACCTTGAAACTAACATGGGTACTTACACTCAAAAAGTAATCAAGCAGTAATTACTGTTTTTTTTCTTACTTTAAGAGAAAGTACAATAAAGAACCTCAATCGTTTTGATTGAGGTTTTTTTTAGCTGAAATTTTAAAAACTATACCTAGAATTATTTTTTGAATAAAAGATTGCAATTAAAGTTTTTTCGAATTTAATATTGATGTATTAAAAGTTTCAGCAAGGAAGTTGGTGGAACTAAAAAACCCTTTTAAACAGTTGTTTAAAAGGGTTTTTATAATTATTGAGGTTGAGGCGGCGTTATCCGTTCATAGATATTAAGAACTCCTCATTGTTTTTAGTTTGCTTAATCCTATCGTTAATAAACTCCATAGCTTCAATAGGGTTCATGTCTGCGAGGTATTTTCGTAATACCCACATACGTTGCACGGTATTTTCATCGAGTAAAATATCGTCTCTACGTGTACTAGATGAAGTTAAGTCGATAGCAGGGAATATTCTGCGGTTAGAAATTTTTCTATCCAACTGAAGCTCCATATTTCCAGTTCCTTTAAATTCTTCAAAAATTACTTCATCCATCTTAGAGCCAGTTTCTGTTAATGCTGTAGCTATAATACTAAGTGACCCGCCATTTTCAATATTACGAGCTGCACCAAAGAAGCGCTTAGGTTTGTGAAGCGCATTTGCATCTACACCACCACTTAAAATTTTTCCACTTGCTGGCTGCACGGTGTTGTAAGCACGTGCTAAACGAGTAATAGAATCTAATAAAATTACCACATCGTGACCGCATTCTACCAATCGTTTTGCTTTTTCAATTACGAGATTTGCAACGCGAACGTGTTCGGTAGCTTCTTTATCAAAGGTTGAAGCAACAACTTCGCCACGAACATTTCGTTGCATGTCGGTAACCTCTTCTGGGCGTTCGTCTATTAAAAGCACAATTTGGTATACTTCGGGATGATTTGCAGCAATTGCATTAGCAATATCCTTAAGTAACATTGTTTTGCCCGTTTTAGGTTGCGAAACAATCATACCGCGTTGCCCTTTTCCAATAGGAGCAAAAAGATCTATTATTCTGGTTGAAATAGTACTTTGCTTATCGGCAAGGTTAAATTTATCCTGCGGAAAGAGCGGTGTTAAATGTTCAAAAGAAACCCTGTCGCGAACTACATTTGGGTTTAACCCATTAATTTTATTAACCTTAATTAGTGGGAAATATTTTTCGCCTTCTTTGGGCGGGCGAACCTCGCCTAATACTGTGTCTCCCGTTTTTAAACCGAACAACCTAATTTGCGATTGCGATACATAAATATCATCTGGAGAAGATAGGTAGTTATAGTCACTTGAGCGTAAAAAGCCGTAGCCATCTTGCATAGTATCCAAAACACCTTCGCTCTCTATAATACCGTCAAATTCGTATTCTGGCTCGCGGTAACGATTGCGAGAATCCTTGTTGCCGTTGTTTTTGTGACTTTGATGTTTGTGACGATTTTCTGAACCACTGTTGTCGTTACGTTGGTGTTTTTGACGATTATCGCTCGACTTTTGATGCGGCTTTTTATCGTTGTCCTTTTTGTCAGACCTATCTTTTTTGTCGTTTCGATCCTTTTTATCGGTTTTTTCGCTTCTTGTGCGTTTCTCGTCGGTAGTTTTTTTATCGTCGTCTTTTTTAGAATCGCGACTCGATTTTGGAGAAGAAGGTTTTTTATGTCTACTCTCGTTTTTCACCTGACTGTCTTTTTGGTTGTTATCGCGTTTGTTGCTAGTAGCAGTTGAAGGCTTCTCTTTTTTATTTTCGGTTGTTGAGGGCTCTTCGTCGTTTAGTACTGCTTTTACCGCTTTTGGATTTGCCGCTTGGTAATCTAAAATTTGATAAACCAAGTCTAATTTTTTTTGGGTGCGATATTTTGGCACATTTAGCTCTTTTGCGATTTCCTGTAGTTCAGGGAGCTTTTTACTTTTTAAATCTGAAATTTCAAACATGTATAAAATACTGAAGTTTAAGTTGATACTATCGTGTTCTTTTTAGAAGATAAGTATGTTGAAAATTTTATCGAAGACTAAGTAACCCTTATTGAGTTGGTTACGAATTGATATTGCAATAATACAACAATAAATTAAAAAGGACTGTTATTTTTTTTAAAAAGAAACTGTATTTTTGCTGCGCAATCAAGTTAATTGTAAAATGATTCAGCGAATTCAAACAATTTATTTAACTATTTCACTCCTTGCAATGGGGGCGTTGTACTTGTGGTTTCCAACTGTTATAACCCAAGACGGCACCGTAGTTTTGGAACGAAGCCAGTTATTGGTTTCGGGTTTGATTTTTGCTTCTATGGCGCTGGCTGTAATTTCAATTTTAAGCTTTAAAAAACGTCAAACACAATTTGTGTTTAATCGAATAAATATCATCTTAAATTTTGTATTACTGGGAGTTTTCGTTTACAAATCACTAAGCTTATCCGGAGAAACTTTAGTTTCAGAGAAGGGTATTGGGGTGTTCATTCCTATCATTTCTATCGTATTTTTAGTGTTGGCCAATAAAGCCATCAAAAAGGATGAAGATCTTGTAAAATCTGTTGATCGTTTACGTTAAACCAATCTTAGTATATTAGTGCAAAACCCCGAAAGGATGCCACCTTGCGGGGTTTTTTGTGTTTTAACAATTTACTTTCGCTACAAAAGAAATTATTTTTGAAACTCAATAACTTCTAAATTTTGAATATTGTCTTTATCAATTTCAAACCGAAGCATAGTGCGTACTTTGTGAAAACCGTGTTTTCCCACTGCGCCGGGATTCATATGTAAAAGTCCCGTAGTTTTATCGGGCATTACTTTTAATATATGCGAATGACCCGAGATAAATATTTTCGGCGGGTTTTTATAAATTTCTTCTTTTATCGCTGGACTATACTTGCCAGGGTACCCACCAATATGGGTAATCCATACATCTACATTTTCGCACATAAACCTGTTGTGTAGCGGAAACTCCTTACGTGCTTCGGCACCGTCAATATTGCCAAAAACTGCGCGCAAGGGTTTGTATTTTTTAAGGATATCTGTAACTTCTAATGCACCAATATCGCCAGCGTGCCATACTTCATCGGCTTGTTTTACGTAATTAATAATCTTTTCGTCAATATAACTGTGGGTGTCGCTTAAAAGTAAAATCTTTTTCAAAAGTGGGTGAAATTCAGTTTTTAATTTTTTTTAAAACTTAAAGCTTAATTGAAAATTTAAATATTCAAGGCTTTAAGTTTTTCAAAGTTATAACATACTAGCTAACTTGTAAGTTGTAATTTTGTCAATTCTTTAAAAAAATATAATTGCGGTATTTTATTGAAATAGCCTATAACGGGAAAAATTATTTTGGATGGCAGCGGCAACCCAAACAAATTAGCGTACAACAAGTTGTAGAGCAGAGTTTTTCTACAATTTTGCGCAGCGACATTAAAATAACCGGCGCAGGCAGAACAGATGCAGGAGTGCACGCAAAACAACTTTTTGCACATTTTGATGCCGAAGCGATTAAGGATGTTCCAAAATTAATTTTTAGAATAAATTCTTTTTTGCCAGATGACATTTCAGTAAAGAATATTTTTGAAGTAAAAAATGATGCTCACGCTAGGTTTGATGCTGTTGAACGTGAATATGAATATGTAATTTCGATAGGTAAAAATCCTTTTTTGAAAGATTTTGCCTATCAAATTTATAAGCGACCCGATGTAGATTTAATGAACAAAGCAGCCAAAATCTTATTGTCTCATAAAGATTTTCAATGCTTTTCGCGCTCTAAGACCGATGTAAAAACGTACAATTGTAGTATTGTGAAAGCACATTGGGAAGCTGTTGATAATAAGCTTATTTTTACAATTGCAGCAGATCGTTTTCTTCGGAATATGGTAAGAGCAATTGTAGGAACACTTTTAGATATTGGTTTTGGTAAAACCACGATTGATGATTTAGAGGCGATTTTAAAAAGTAGAAATAGAGAAAGAGCTGGAGCTTCGGCGCCTGCAAAAGGATTGTTCTTAACGAAAGTAATCTATCCAAAAGAAACTTTTGTGTAAAAAACAATGCAACTAATAAGGGTTGCGATGGCATAATTATAACCTAAAACAGAAAAGAAACTGTGGCAGAGAATTCAGGTAATGCATTCGATTTTAAGCTTTTTAAGCGCCTTTTGGCGTTTACCAAGCCTTATAGCCTAATATTTTATTTTGTGGCTTTTGCCGCAATTATAATGTCGGGGCTTGCAGTACTAAGGCCTTACTTATTGCAGCTTGCCATTGATACCTCTTTAGTGCCCAAAGACGGTGACGGATTTTTAAAATACGTTATCCTAATGGTGGTTGTGTTAATGCTGGAAGTAATTTTTCAGTTTGCGTTTATTTTTTACGCCAATTATTTAGGGCAAAGTGTAATTAGAGATTTACGTCAAAAACTCTTTCGATTAATGATGAGTTTTAAGATGAAGTATTTTGACAAAAGTGCTGTAGGTAGACTCACCACACGAGCAGTTAACGACGTAGAAACAATTTCGAGTATTTTTAGTCAGGGTTTGTTTATGATAATAAGCGATTTGTTAAAAATGCTTGTTATCGCTGGGTTTATGCTGTATCAAAGTTGGCGATTGTCTTTAATTGTCTTTATTGTTTTACCCTTTATTTTATATGCCACCCGTGTTTTTCAAAAAGCGATGAAGGTAGCTTTTGAAGACGTAAGAAACCAAGTAGCAAATTTAAATTCGTTTGTACAAGAGCGAATTTCGGGGATGAAAATTGTACAAATTTTTACGAGAGAAGAAACCGAGTACAACCGCTTTCAAGAAATTAATAAAAAACACCGAAAGGCTTGGATAAAAACTGTGTGGTATAATTCTATTTTCTTTCCAATTGCCGAAACTGCAGGCGCCGTGGCTACCGGTTTGGTAGTATGGTATGGAGGGTTAAACGTTGTAGGTGGTGGTTTTGTAACCTTAGGAATTATTACAGCATTTATTCAATATGCCGAAATGCTATTTAGACCCCTTAGACAGATTGCCGATAAATTTAACACGCTACAAATGGGAATGGTTGCGGCAAACCGGGTATTCGGGATTCTCGATACCAAATCGCATATTGCAGACAATGGTACAATTGACTATACCAGTACCAAAGGAGCCATTGCGTTTAAAGATGTATATTTTGGCTATGTGGAAGACGAAGCTGTAATTAAGGGCATTTCATTTAAGGCAAACCCCGGCGAAACGGTGGCTATTGTAGGGGCAACAGGGGCGGGTAAAAGTACTATCATTAACTTATTGACTCGTTTTTACGAAACCAACAGTGGCGAAATTTCTATTGATGGCATCTCGATAAAAAACTATACCCTGGCTTCACTTAGAAGCCAAATAGCGGTGGTTTTGCAGGATGTTTTTCTGTTTGCCGATACAATTTTAAATAACATTACCCTAAATAACCCAGATATTTCCGAAGAAGAAGTTATTGCTGCAGCAAAAGAAATTGGCGTGCATAAATTTATAGCAACGTTGCCAGGGGGCTATCATTATAACGTTAAAGAGCGTGGAAGTATGCTTTCTTCGGGACAACGACAACTCATTTCGTTTTTACGTGCGTATGTTAGTAATCCTAGCATTTTAATTTTGGATGAAGCAACATCGTCTGTAGATACCTATTCGGAAGAATTAATACAAACCGCAACCGATAAAATTACCAAGGGGCGTACTTCTATTGTAATTGCCCATCGATTGGCAACCATTAAAAAAGCCGATAAAATTATTGTAATGGAAGCTGGTAAAATCATGGAAGAAGGCACACACGCCGAGCTGTTACAGCTAGAAAATGGATTTTATAGAAACCTTTATGAAGTTCAATTTATGGTACAGGAAGCAAGCTAAATTAGCTTAAATCTTCTTTTAAAATTTTTATAAGCTCATCGGTATTTTCAAATAGTACAAAGTCGCCATCCCTTAAGTACGATATTTGTCCGTTTTCTTCTGAAACCACCAAACAAACAGCGTCGGTTTTTTCGGTAACGCCAACGGCAGCACGATGCCTAAGTCCAAACCGCAACGGAATTTTTCTATCATTAGTTACCGGAAGGATTACCCGAGTGGCAGTAATTTTATTCTCTTCAATTATAATGGCTCCATCGTGAAGCGGGCTGTTTTTAAAAAAGATACTTTCAATAATAGGTTGGTTAACCTCCAAATTCATTTCGTCGCCCGTGTTTTTTACAAAATCGAGGCTGTTGTTGCGCTGTATAACAATTAGTGCTCCTGTGTACGAAGCCGACATTTTTTTACACGCTGCAATGATGGTTTCAACATTAACATCTAAGGCGTTTTCGCTTTTATAAAAACTTAATTGTTTTAAAAATTTGCGTTGGGCATTAAAATTTGTAGACCCCAACATTAAAAGAAATTTTCTTATTTCGGGTTGAAAAACAACAACCAAAGCAAACATTCCTACCCCTAAAAACCCACCGAGGATTCTACTTAAAAGTTGCATTTCTAATAATTCGGTAAAAATGTAAAAGGTGTACACGATGATAATTCCCACCAAAATATTGATGGCTACAGTACCTTTCACTAAATTATAGAGATAATACAACAAAAGTGCTACCAGCACTATATCAACAATATCTATAATCCGAATGTCTAGAAAATCCAAAAGGCTGCGTTTTTTTGTAAAAGTAATTTAAAATTTTAAATGGAATGTGTTCAATTTTTTAGGTTTTCAATCAATTTTACACATTCTACTGCTTCGGCTACATCGTGAACTCGCAAGATAGACGCCCCTTTTAACAAGGCAACAGTATTTAAAACTGTGGTGCCATTTAGCGCCTCTTTGGCAGTTTTTTTAAGGGTTTTGTAAATCATAGACTTACGCGAAATTCCCACCAGTAATGGAATATCTAAACTTTTAAATAGCTCAAGGTTGTTCATAAGTTGAAAATTTTGTTCGCTCGTTTTTGCAAAACCAAACCCTGGGTCGGCAATAATATCGCTTATGCCAAAAGAGCGCGCCTTGGCAATTTTTTGCGAAAGATCTTTTAGTACATCGCGAGTAACATTTTCGTAATTTGTAAGCGAATTCATAGTTTGTGGCGTACCACGCATATGCATTAAAATATACGGAACTTTAAGTTTAGCCACGGTTTTAAACATTGCGGGGTCTAAGATTCCACCCGAAACATCATTTACCAAAGCAGCCCCAGTTTCAACGGCATTTTTAGCAACCTTACTGTTAAAGGTGTCTATGGAAATTACAGTATCTGGAAAATGTTTTAGAATTATTTCTACTGCAGTTACAACACGTTTTATTTCTTCGGTTTCCGAAACTTTTGCGGCGTTGGGCCTAGTACTGTAACCGCCAATGTCTAAAAAAGTAGCGCCCGCAGTAAGCATTTTTTCGGCTTGGTTTAAAATGCTGTTTTCAGTAACTGTAGAGCCACCATCGTAAAATGAATCGGGGGTAATATTTATAATGCCCATTACCTTGGGTACGGTGAGGTCTATAAGATTTCCGCGGCAATTTAAAGTCTGCAATTTTTTAGTTTTTGGTAGTAAAGTTAGTCTGTTTTTTTAAAAATATGCGCTTTGACAAATAACTTTAAGCTTTCAACTTTGAACTTCGAACTATTTAAGCGAAATTTACGCAAAATCTTACACTTTACTAATGGCAGACACTTCTAATCAATACAACGACCAAATTGAAAAATGCAGGGAGCTGTTTATCAACAAAATGACCGATTACGGAAGCGCATGGCGAATTTTACGCCTTCCGTCTTTAACCGATCAAATTTTTATAAAAGCACAACGAATTCGGGGTTTGCAACAAAATAAAGAACAGAAAATTGCCGAAGACCAAACCAGTGAATTTATAGGGATTGTAAATTACTCGGTTATGGCGCTAATTCAGCTTCAAAAAGGTGTGGTAGAACAGCCAGACCTATCGGTTGAAGAAGCTACCCAGCTTTACGATGAGCAAGTTGCAATTACAAAGCAGCTAATGATGGATAAAAACCACGATTACGGGGAGGCTTGGCGCGATATGAGGGTGAGCTCGTTAACCGATTTGATTCTTCAAAAATTATTACGAGTAAAACAAATTGAAAATAACAGCGGCAAAACCATAGTTTCTGAAGGGATAGATGCCAATTATCAAGACATGGTTAACTACGCGGTTTTTGCATTAATACATTTAGACAAAACACAGAAAAAATAAAGAATTTTAAAGAATGAAAATTTTAGTTGGTATATCACGGTTTATTGTTGGAGTACTTTTTATAATTAGTGGGTTAATAAAATTAAACGATCCGGTAGGGTTTTCGTTTAAACTAAAAGATTACTTTGCTCCCGAAGTTTTAGACCTTCAATTTTTGGTTCCTTTTGCACTACTTATCGCAATTTTTGTAGTAATTTTTGAAGTGTTATTGGGTATTGCTTTACTGCTTGGCTACTTAAGGCGGTTTACGCTGTGGAGTTTACTGCTAATGATAGTTTTCTTTACATTCTTAACATTTTACTCGGCGTATTTTAACAAGGTAACAGACTGTGGGTGCTTTGGTGACGCTATAAAGCTAACGCCGTGGGAGTCTTTTACAAAAGATGTAGTGTTGCTGGTTTTTATTCTGATATTATTCTTCGGAAAAAAATACATTCAACCTTTCTTTACACGCGAAATTAGAAGCATTTTAATCTTTGCCTCTTTTATAGGTTGTCTCGCAATTACATATTATGTTTTACTGCATTTGCCAATTATAGATTTTAGACCGTATAAAGTTGGCGCTAATATTTCCGAAGGGATGAGCGTACCCGAAGATGCACCCGGACCGCTTTACGATTATCACTGGACGTTTAACATTAATGGCGAAGAAAAAACAATAACTACCAATGGTGATTATCCGCAAGTTGACGGCGAATTAATCAATACTGAAACCGAAATGATTCAAGAAGGATATACGCCACCCATCCATGATTTTTCTATTGAGCGTGATGGTGAAGACTTTACAACGCAATTTTTGGAAGAGGAAAAATTGGTTGTGATTGTAGCTTATAGCTTAGGAAATACCGAAAAAGAAGGTTTTGTGCCAATTAAAAAAATAACCGATGATGCCATTGCAAAAGGATATCGAGTAATTGGTTTATCGGCTTCATCGCAAGAAATGACGGGCTTGTTGGTTGAAAGGTATAATTTAGATTTTAAGTTTTATTTCTGTGATGAAACTACGCTTAAAACAATTGTACGCAGTAATCCGGGTATTTTAGAATTAAACCGAGGAACAATTAAACAAAAGCTTCATTGGGGCGATGCACACAAATTTAAGTTGCCGTAAGCATCTTTTATAAAGTTATTTTACAACTTTTTGTGCTGAAAAGTGACTTTCGGAAATTTAAAAATTAAAAATATTGACAGCTTATATACTTGAAAAACTGGGTTATGCACTCCTAACTTTATTTGGGGTGGTAACCGTAATATTTTTTCTTTTTACCGTGTTACCTGGCGATCCTGCACGAATGATGTTGGGGCAAAATGAAACCGCAGCACAACTTGAAGTTGTAAAAAAGAAATATGGGTTTGATCAACCGGTTTCTGTGCAATACGTACAGTATTTAAATGACTTGTCGCCCTTGTCATTTCACAGTACAAACGCAGACGATTACACTTTTCTTTCGCCTGGAAAATACAATGCTCAAGTACTCTTTTCTGTAGCAAATACAAACGTTGTGGTAAAAACGCCATATTTAAGAGAGTCCTTTCAAAAAAATGGAAAGGAGGTAAGTGAGGTTATTGCCGAAACACTTCCCAATACTTTTATTTTGGCAGTCTCGGCAATAATTATTGCTATGTTTATTGGAGTTGTTTTGGGGATAATTTCGGTGTTGTTTAAGGATGGAATACTAGATAAAACCATACAGTTAATTAGTACGTTGGGGATGAGTGTGCCATCGTTTTTTAGCGCCATAATTTTTGCGTGGATTTTTGGTTTTGTGCTTCACGAGTACACAAATTTAAATATGACGGGCAGCCTGTATGCGGTAGACGATTTTGGCGAAGGCAAGTATATTCAATGGAAAAATTTAATTCTACCTGCCGTAGTTTTAGGAATTAGACCACTGGCCGTGGTAAGCCAATTAATGCGCAATTCACTACTCGAAGTTTTAAACCAAGATTACATACGTACGGCAAAGGCAAAAGGACTGTCGTTTTACCAAATTATTAAAATACATGCCTTAAAAAACTCTTTAAATCCCGTCGTAACTGCAATATCTGGGTGGTTTGCAAGTATGCTAGCAGGAGCAGTTTTTGTAGAGTATATTTTTGGTTGGAATGGTCTTGGAAAAGAAATTGTAAATGCATTAAATACCTTAGATTTACCCGTAATTATGGGCGCAGTAATTGTAATAGCCACCTTGTTTATAATTATCAATATTTTTGTAGATATAATCTATGGATGGCTGGACCCTAAGATAAGTAGGTAAAACAGAATTAAAATTATAGAAATTAGACACTAATAGCGATGAGAAAAAAAATAGTAGCTGGAAATTGGAAAATGAATCACGATTTGGCCCAAACAGAAATGTTTTTAGTAGACCTAAAAAAACAGGTTTTACCAGAAGAAGTTACCGTAATGATAGCACCTGCGTTTACAAACTTAAATCACGCCTTTAACTCATTGCGCGAGCACCCGGTAACGGTCGCAGCCCAAAACATGCATCAAAACAACAATGGCGCATTTACCGGTGAGGTTTCTGCAGAAATGTTAAAAAGTTTAGGTGTAGAAACGGTTATTATTGGTCATAGCGAACGCCGTGCTCAATTTAACGAAACAAACGAAATTCTTTCAGAAAAAGTAAAAACCGCCATTGCTAACAAGATGACTGTAATATTTTGTGTAGGCGAAGAATTAGAAGAACGCAAACAAAACAACCACTTAAAATTAATTGAATCTCAACTTACCGAAGGTGTCTTTCAGCAACCCGAAACGGCTTGGAAAAATATTGTTATTGCGTATGAACCTGTGTGGGCAATAGGTACAGGTGAAACCGCTACACCTCAACAAGCTCAAGAAATGCACCAACACATTAGAACCGTTATTGCAAATAAGTATTCAAAATCTACAGCCAATGATGTTTCAATCCTGTACGGTGGAAGCGTAAAACCCAACAATGCGAGCGAGATTTTTAATCAGCCTGATGTAGATGGCGGACTTATTGGAGGGGCGTCGTTAGAGGTTGAAAGTTTTATGAAAATTGTAAATGCATTTTAATGTCGCAAGTATATTTAGAATATAAATTTATTGTAAGCCCGAGCGTTTTAGGAACCGAGATTTTAATTGCCGAATTGGGCTATGCTGGGTTTGAAAGTTTTGTTGAAACCGAAGACGGCGTTACAGCTTATATTCAGAAGGATGAGTGGAATAAAAATATTTTAGCGTCCATAAACATTCTAGAATCTGATGAATTTACCATTGAATATTCCTTTTCTGAAATTGAACAAGTAAACTGGAATTCCGAATGGGAAAAGAATTTTGAGCCTATTGAAGTAGATGGTAAATGTATTGTGCGTGCTCCTTTTCATCCCTCAAAAAACTATCCATACGAAATTGTAATCGAGCCCAAAATGTCTTTTGGTACCGGCCATCATGAAACAACGTTTATGATGTTACAATTTATTTTGGAAGATGATTTTAAGGGTAAATCTGTTCTCGATATGGGTTGTGGCACCGCGGTGCTAGCAATTTTAACGGAGATGAAGGGTGCTTCGGCTATAGACGCAATAGATATTGATTCTTGGTGTTTTGAAAATTCACTCGAAAATATTCAAAGAAACAATTGTAAAACCATTTCAGTAGAATTAGGCGACGCCACTTTGCTTGCCAAAGATAAATACGATGTCGTAATTGCCAATATCAATAGAAATATCCTTTTAAATGATATGGCAACGTATAAAGCGAGCTTTAAAAATAATGGGACCCTTTATTTAAGTGGTTTTTACACGCAAGACTTGCCAATTATTACTGAAACTTGCAATAATTTAGGATTTACTTTCGTTGAAAGCAAGGAGAAGAATAATTGGGTTGCCGCAAAATTTGTAATTTAGTAACAAGCTAATTTATTGCTTCTTAAAATTAATGCAATTTCAAAAAGAATATTTTGAGTACTAAAGAAAAAATAGAAGAACAACAATCGGTTGCCGAAAAGGAAGGCAATCTAAATGAAATTGTTCTTTACAATGACGATGTAAATACTTTCGACCACGTAATTAACTCTCTAATTTTTGCGTGCGAACACACTCCAGAACAAGCCGAGCAATGTTCAATTATTGTTCATTATAAAGGAAAATGTACAGTTAAAACAGGAGAGTTGAGCGATTTAAAGCCGCGATGCAGTATGCTTTTAGAGGCAGGCCTTAGCGCCGAAATTGTTTAAAACCACTCAAAATAGATTGCAGAAACTACTACAGCTGCAATTAAAATTATTAGTATAGTAACGACAAAACCTGCGCCAAAGCGGGTTTTTTTGTTGTCTTGAAATATATAATCTCTTTCTTCTTTGTTATCTGAGTCTTTTACTATCTTAGTCATAATTTGGTTTTAAACCCTAAAATAGAAAAAAGGAAACAGAAATTTCTAAATATTTCCATAAAAAAAACCACGTTGTAAAAACGTGGTTTTATTAAGCTTGTGACCTTGCCAGGATTCAAACCTGGAACCTCCTGAGCCGTAATCAGGTGCGCTATTCAGTTGCGCCACAAGGCCAAATTATTATTGCTTTAAGCGGGTGCAAATATATTTCTTTTTACTTTGCAAGACAAATAAAATTTGAAAAAAATGGATTTATATAAATTTATTCGCAATATTGACGATTTTCCAAAAGAAGGCATACGGTTTAAAGACATAACGCCACTCCTTGCCAATAGTGATGCAATGGAAGATTGCGTACGGCAATTATTAAAAATTCTGGGAGACCAAAAAATAGATAAAGTTGCTGCAATAGAATCGCGTGGCTTTTTTTTCGGGACACTTTTAGCGCAGCAGCTCGATGCGGGGTTTATACCCATTAGAAAACCAGGAAAGCTACCGTATAATACTATAAAAGAAACCTATGAGTTAGAATACGGAACAGATACACTCGAAATTCACAGCGATGCCATTTTAAAAGGTGACCGAGTTTTGCTCCACGATGATGTTTTAGCAACTGGCGGCACCATGGCTGCAGCCTGTAGACTCATTGAAAAACTGGGAGGAGAAGTTGTGCAGTGTAATTTTATGTTAGAAATTGAAGCTTTAAATGGTGTTTTAAAATTGCAAAATCAAAATGTAAAATCGCTATTAAAGTTTTAATCAAGCGCATTTTTGGTAACCCATAATTTATAAGCAAAAATTGCCATTTGCAATTTTGAAGCATTTTCAAGTTGAACACCTTTCTTTGTAAAACTTGGAAGCACCTTTTTATTGAACTTTGCTAAAAAATTAAAAAACTTCTTTTTCATAATTTTAATTTTAAATGAAAATACTGAATTTCTATTGTATAATTTATAAAATCCAGTTAAAAGAAACGTGTTTTTAACGATTGCCGGCAGTATATCCAAGGTTTTATTCAATATTTTTTTGTGCATTTAGTATCTTCGCCCACAATAAAAACTCAATGGATTATTTATTACTTTTTTTAGGTCTAGTTTTACTGGTAGTTGGTGGGGAATATTTGGTTCGCTCTTCGGTGGCCCTTTCCTTTAAATTGCATCTTTCAAAGATGGTAATAGGAATAACGGTAGTCTCTTTTGCTACTTCGGCACCCGAACTTTTGGTGAGTTTACAAGCTGCCGTCAATGGTTTTTCAGATATTTCATTAGGTAATGTATTGGGCTCCAATATTGCCAACATCGGGTTGGTATTGGGGATCACCGCTATTATTTCGCCATTGGCGATTGATAAAGACTTTTATAAACAAAACTGGCCTTTTATGATGATTGTGTCTGTTGTGCTTTACTTTGCTTTATACAGTGGAAATATTATAAGTAGAACAGAGGGGGCAGCATTGTTGTTAATGCTCTTTATATATATGTGGATTTTAATTAAAAGAGCAAAAGCCCAACGAACTCCAAAAACTTTGGATGACGGTGTTGATGAAGCTTTGTCAAAAACCTCAAACTTTAAAATATTTATCTGGTTACTAATTGGTGCTGTGGCGCTTTACGCTGGAAGTGAATTTTTAGTAAGCGGAGCGGTTTCTTTAGCCGAAGCCTTTGGTGTAAGTGAACGTGTTATTGCCGTTACAATGATTGCTGTGGGTACGAGTATTCCAGAGTTGGCGGCATCGGTAATTGCAGCCTTAAAACAGGAAAAAGCAATTTCACTCGGGAATTTAATTGGTTCGAATATCTTCAATATTTGTTCCGTTTTAGGTATTACTGCAATTGTACAACCTATTATGGTAAAAAGTTCGGAAGTACTTACAAACGATATTTTTTGGATGATTGGGTTTTCTGCGGTCTTATTACCCTTGGCTTTTCTTCCAAAACCGTTTCTTTTGGGCCGAAAAAGAGGAATATTTTTGCTTTCGGCCTACGCCATATTTATAGGTATAACCATTTTGTCATAAGGTTATTTTTATAAACTGGGTGGTAAAATAGGGGGTGTTTGTGGGTTATTCATATTTTTTTCTAAAAAAACTGTGAAATTTTAGGGGGTATTTTGGTTTTAGTTTAATTTTGCCAAATTAAACTATAAAACTTCGCTATGCCAACTTTAAGATTTTTTGCTATTAAAGAAACCTTTAATAGAACTCCACTACCAGTTACCGAACCCAACAGACGTTCCGAAATTTTTGGTAAAAATGTTTTTAATGAAGCTGCTATGCGGCAGTATCTTACCAAAGATTCTTTTAATAGCGTTATGGATGCTATTGAAAAAGGAACTAAAATAGAGCGTCATATAGCAGATCATATTTCAACAGGAATGAAAGAATGGTCTATTGCAAATGGAGCTACTCACTATACACACTGGTTTCAACCTTTAACTGGTGCAACTGCCGAAAAACACGATGCTTTTTTTGAAACTATGGAAAATGGCCAGGCAATTGAAAAATTTGGTGGCGGTCAATTAGTACAGCAGGAGCCGGATGCTTCAAGTTTTCCAAATGGAGGTATTCGCAATACGTTTGAAGCCCGTGGTTATACCGCTTGGGATCCTACGTCGCCTGCGTTTATATATGGTACTACCCTTTGTATTCCAACCGTTTTTGTTTCGTATACTGGAGAAGCCTTAGATTATAAAACACCATTACTACGTGCTTTACATTCTATAGATACCGCTGCCACTGCGGTAGCAAAATACTTCGATAAAAACGTGACAAAAGTAACGGCTACCTTAGGTTGGGAGCAAGAATATTTTTTGGTAGACAGCGCTTTAGCAGCTTCGAGACCCGATATTTCGCAAGCAGGAAGAACACTTTTAGGGCATTCTTCAGCAAAAGGTCAGCAATTAGACGACCACTATTTTGGGTCAATTCCTGCACGTGTTTTAAATTTTATGCGACACTTAGAAAACGAGTGTATGTTATTGGGTATTCCCGTTAAAACTCGTCATAACGAAGTAGCGCCAAACCAATTTGAATTGGCACCTATTTTTGAAGAAACCAATTTGGCGGTAGATCACAATTCATTATTAATGGATTTGATGCACAAAATTGCCGAAAAACATAATTTTAAGGTGTTATTTCACGAAAAGCCTTTTGCTAATGTAAACGGAAGTGGAAAACACAACAATTGGTCGTTGGCCACCAATACTGGGGTTAATCTTTTAGGTCCTGGCAGTACGCCAACAAAAAACCTTCAGTTTTTAACCTTTTTTATCAATACTATTAAAGCGGTTAACGAGCACGAAGAGTTGTTGCGCGCGTCTATTGCAAGTGCGGGTAACGACCATAGGTTAGGTGCAAATGAGGCGCCACCTGCGGTTATTTCGGCGTTTATTGGCTCGCAGTTGACCGATGTTTTAGACGAGTTAGAAAAAGTTACAAGTGGAAAACTTTCACCTCAAGAAAAAACCGATTTAAAACTTAATGTTGTAGGTAAAATTCCAGAGATTTTATTAGACAATACAGATCGTAACCGTACTTCACCTTTTGCGTTTACAGGTAATAAATTTGAATTCCGTGCGGTGGGCTCAACGGCAAACTGTGCAAACCCAATGACAGTGCTTAATGCAATTGTAGCCAATCAATTAAAAGAGTTTAAAACAGCAGTAGATTCGCTTATCAAAGATAAGAAGATGAAGAAAGACGATGCTATTTTCAATGTTTTAAAAGAATATATAAAAGACTCAAAAAGAATTCGATTTGAAGGTGATGGTTATGGAGAGGCTTGGGAAAAAGAAGCCGAAAAACGCGGATTGAGCAACCATAAATCTACTCCCGAAGCTTTAAAAGCTAAAATTTCAGAAAAATCAATTTCACTTTTTGAAAGCTTGGGCATTATGAGCAAAGTTGAGTTGGAAGCTCGATACGAAATTGAGATGGAAGACTACGCAATGCGCATTCAAATTGAAGGTAGAATTTTGGGCGATATTGCTCGAAATCACGTAATACCCACAGGTATTCAGTACCAAAACATTTTAATTAAAAACGTACAAGGCCTTCAAAATATTTACGGCACAGAGTTTAAGCAATTTGCGGGCGAACAAATGATGCTTATTGAGCAAATAAGTGAGCACATTGCTAAAATTAATAAGGGAATTACCGATATGATTGATGCGCGTAGAAAAGCCAATAAGATTGAAGATGCGGAAGAAAAAGCATTTGCGTATTGTAACGAAGTTAAACCATTTTTCCAGCAAATTAGATATCATTGCGATAAATTAGAATTATTGGTTGACGACGAAATTTGGCCGTTAACGAAGTATCGCGAACTATTATTCACAAAATAAACTTTTATAACACAAATGCACTTTTATAACCGCTTGACTTTTGTTGAGCGGTTTTTGTTTAAACTTACATAGTTAATTGTACGAAACAAAAATTTCAAAAAAAGGCTGAATGACAATCTTTGTGGGCTTTTTTTTAATACGTACTTTTGTGACCTTAACCAAAAGCCATGAGTAAAGAAATTTCAAAACGATACGCGCAACGCGGGGTTTCGGCCGGAAAAGAAGATGTGCACAATGCAATAAAAAATGTAGATAAAGGATTGTTTCCAAAAGCATTTTGTAAAATTGTTCCAGACTATTTAACTGGCGATGACGACTATTGCCTAATTATGCACGCCGATGGCGCCGGGACAAAATCTTCCCTAGCCTATGCTTATTGGAAAGAAACTGGCGACCTCTCTGTTTGGAAAGGCATTGCGCAAGATGCGCTTGTTATGAATATTGATGACTTACTTTGTGTAGGCGCAGTAGATAATATTATGCTTTCTTCAACCATCGGAAGAAATAAAAATGTAATTCCGGGTGAGGTTATTTCGGCCATTATTAATGGTACCGAAGCGCTTATTTCAGAAATGAAAAACTTTGGCGTAACTATTCATTCAACTGGAGGCGAAACTGCCGATGTAGGCGATTTGGTGCGTACAATAATTGTAGATTCTACGGTTACCGCACGTATGAACCGCAAGGATGTAATTGACAATGCAAATATTAAACCTGGCGATGTAATTGTTGGTTTGGCATCGTTTGGGCAGGCAACTTATGAAAAAGAATACAACGGCGGGATGGGTAGTAACGGACTAACGTCGGCTAGGCACGATGTTTTTAGTAAAGATTTAGCCGAAAAATATCCCGAAACTTTTGATGCTTCGGTTCCTTCAGAATTGGTTTATTCGGGAACAAAAAGGCTTACTCACGATGTAAAAGGCAGTCCGCTTAACGCCGGTAAATTGGTGCTTTCGCCCACCCGAACCTATGCGCCTATAATTAAAGAAATTTTAAAACAAGTAAATGCTGCCGATATTCATGGTATGGTTCATTGCAGTGGGGGAGCGCAAACTAAAATTCTTCACTTTATAGATAACTTACATATTATAAAAGATAATATGTTTGAAGTGCCACCACTTTTTAAATTGATACAAGAAGAAAGTAAAACCGATTGGAAAGAAATGTATCAAGTATTTAATATGGGGCATAGAATGGAACTGTACGTTCCCGAAGCCATAGCCAATAAAATTATTGAAATTTCTAAGTCGTTTAACGTTGATGCTCAGGTAGTGGGACGCGTAGCGGCTCATAACGAAAAGAAATTGACAATAAGTGGCGAAAATGGCACGTTTGTTTATTAATACAATAATCATGAAAAACATAATTTATTTAAGTGTTATCGCTTTATTTATGAGCGGTAACCCAGCATGGGCTTGTGCAGATACTTTGGCTTTAGCCACTACACCTCGCGATACTGTAAATTTAGGTTGGCACACAAAAAATGAAGTGGGTTTATTGCTTAATCAGGTTTCATTTACCAATTGGAATTCGGGAGGAACAAATTCTATTTCGGGTATTGTTTCGGGCAAGTCGACTGCAAAATTTAAAAGTGAAAAGTGGTCTTGGAATTCTCAAATAAACCTAAAATACGGTTTAAATAAACAGGAAGAGAATGGGGTAAAAAAGACTGAAGATATAATAGACCTTAAATCTAATTTGGTACTGCAAACAGATTCTATAAGCAACTGGTTTTATTCGGCGCGATTTAGTTTTAATACTCAGTTTTCAAACGGATATAAATACCCCGATACAGAGCAAGCTATTTCACGATTTTTGGCGCCAGGATATATGTTTTTTGGTATGGGAATGGAATACGGTAAAAAAATAGAGCATTTGTCGTTTTACGCTTCTCCCTTCACCATAAAAACAACTTTTGTTTTAGACGATGCCTTGGCAAATAAAGGCGCTTTTGGTGTAAATCCCGCAATTTACGACCTTGAAGGCAATATGCTTAATCCCGGTAGTAGAGTAAAAAATGAAGTGGGTATTTTATTGACAAATAAATACGAAGAACAAATTTTTGAAAATATTGAGTTAAATAGTCAGTTAAGGCTATACACAGATTACATCAATAGTTTTGGAAATATAGATATAGATTGGGAGGTTCATTTTGATATGAAGGTGAATAAGTTTGTTAAGGCTTCCCTCGGGTCGCATTTACGATATGATAACGACATTAAAATGGCGTCTCAGCGCGACGATATTACAAACGAAGAAATTATTAAACAAGGCCCCACAGTGCAATGGAAGCAAGTGTTGGGAATAGGAGTGGTAATAGATTTTGATAAACTTTCTAAAAAGGAAACTTCTTAAAAACACTTTAAAAACTTCGGTATAATTGTTTAAAAAAGAATAATTGCAGTTTTTTAGAGTCGTAATTTTCAAAGAAATATTTCGGCTAAAAAATTGTAAATTTACACCCATTATAAAATCTCTATGTTAGACAGGCTTCAAATTATAAAACAACGATTCGATGAGGTAAGTGATCTCATCATTCAACCCGATATTATTAGCGATCAAAAGCGGTATATTCAACTCAATAAAGAGTATAAAGACCTTCGGGTTTTAATGGATAAAAGAGCAGAGTATATTGAGCTTACCGATAATATTAAAGAAGCCGAAGAAATAATTGCCGATGGTAGCGACCCCGAGATGGTCGAGATGGCCAAAATGCAACAAGAAGAAGCCCAAGAACGTTTGCCAAAACTCGAGGAAGAAATAAAATTTTTGTTAGTGCCCAAAGACCCCGAAGATGCAAAAAATGCCGTTATGGAAATTAGAGCCGGTACGGGGGGAGATGAAGCGAGTATTTTTGCCGGAGACCTTTTAAGAATGTACACAAAGTATTGCGAAGGTCGCGGCTGGAAAGCAAATATTATTGATTTTAGTGAAGGTACTAGCGGTGGTTATAAAGAAGTGCATATTGAAATTGAAGGCGAAGATGTTTACGGTACATTAAAATTTGAAGCAGGCGTGCACCGTGTACAACGTGTGCCACAAACCGAAACGCAAGGAAGGGTACATACAAGCGCCGCAACCGTAATGGTGTTTCCCGAAGCAGAAGATTTTGATATTGAAATTAACCCAAAAGATGTACGCGTAGATTTTTTCTGTTCGTCGGGGCCTGGAGGACAATCAGTAAATACTACCTATTCGGCAGTACGATTAACGCACGTCCCTACAGGGATTGTTGCCCAATGTCAAGATCAAAAGTCGCAACACAAAAACAAAGAAAAAGCATTTAAAGTGCTTCGCTCAAGACTTTACGATTTAGAATTGGCAAAGAAACAAGCCGAAGATGCACTAAAACGCGGCTCTATGGTTACTAGTGGCGACCGTAGTGCTAAGATTAGAACTTACAATTATTCACAAGGGCGAGTAACAGACCACCGTATAAATTTAACCTTGTACAATCTCCAAAATATTATGAATGGCGACATTCAAGAAATTATTGACGAGCTACAGTTGGTGAGTAATACCGAAAAACTAAAAGAAACAGGAGATACCTTTTAATATTTCAAACTTCTGAAATATAATAATATGACAACAGAGAAATTAGTTTCAGAAATTCACAGGAAAAATTCATTTCTATGTGTGGGTTTAGACGTTGATATTGATAAAATACCAACGTCTTTATTGCATGAAGAAGACCCTATTTTTTCATTTAATAAAGCGATTATTGATGCTACACATCAATATACTGTAGCCTATAAGCCCAACACTGCCTTTTACGAAGCCTACGGAATAAAAGGTTGGAAAGCTTTAGAAAAGACCATTTCTTATTTAAATACTAAGTACCCCGAAATTTTTACTATTGCCGATGCCAAGCGCGGTGATATTGGGAATACGTCTTCTCGCTACGCCAAAGCATTTTTTACCGATTTAGGATTTGATTCGGTAACAGTAGCGCCTTATATGGGAAAAGACTCGGTAGAGCCATTTCTTGCTTTTAAGGATAAACATACAATTTTGCTCGCACTTACTTCAAATAAAGGAGCTTTTGATTTTCAGACAAAAATTACCGACGGAGAAGAAGTTTATAAACAGGTTTTAAAAACTTCAAAAAACTGGGAAAACAGTGAAAATTTAATGTATGTAATTGGGGCAACAAAAGCCGAATACCTCTCTGAAATTAGACAAATTGTGCCAGATAGTTTTTTACTTGTTCCTGGCGTTGGGGCACAGGGTGGAAACTTAGCCGAAGTTTGTAAATACGGGCTAACTAAAAATATTGGACTGCTAATAAACTCATCGCGAGGTGTTATTTATGCATCAAAGAAAGACGATTTTGCCCAAGCCGCTGCACAACAAGCGCAAAGCTTACAATTGGAAATGAAATCTATTCTCGATGGAATTCGTTGATCAATTAAATAGACCCGTTTCACTGCCACATATTCCCAAACGAATTATTTCATTAGTGCCCTCGCAAACCGAACTTTTGGTCGATCTGGGGTTGCGTAACAAGATTGTGGGAGTTACCAAGTTTTGTGTCCACCCCGTAAATTTACGTGCATCTACAACTGTTGTAGGCGGAACAAAGAAGGTTGATTTCGAAAAAATTACATCTTTAAATCCAGATGTTATTCTTTGTAATAAAGAAGAAAATACCAAGGAGATGGTCGCACAACTAGAAAAAATAGCCCCTGTTTGGATTAGTGATATTGAAAATGTTTTAGATACTAAATCGTTAATTACAGCTTTCGGCGACTTGTTTGAAGTAAAAGCCAAGGCTGCTCAAATTAATACCGAAATAGACGAAGAATTTAAAAAGCACCAATCTTTTGTAAATTCTGTAACGGCAAAAAAGGTGTTATATCTTATATGGAAAGGCCCATATATGGCGGCCGGTAAACAAACATTTATAGATTCGTTACTGCAACTAAATAAATTTGAAAATGTCATTTCTCAAAATCGAGGTCGTTATCCCGAAGTAAAGGACGAAGATTTTAATCAAGCCGATGTAATTTTACTTTCAACCGAACCTTATCCGTTTAAAAAAGCAGATGCGGTGTTGTTAAGCCAAAAGTTTAAAAAAGAAGTAAAATTGGTAGATGGTGAATATTATAGTTGGTATGGTTCACGATTGGCTAAAGCTTTCGGTTATTTTAAAACTTTGTTTTAAATTGTTATTTATCGGCTTGTTTTAAGGAGAGGTATTGAATTTCTTGTAGAATTTTTTCGGCTAACTCACGTGCTTTTTTACTTTTTTTTGGATTTTTTATAGACAATTCAAATGATTGCCTCATTAAACGTCGATAACGTTCTTCTAATAATTCTACTCGCGATTTTCTTCTAAACCAACTAAACATTTCTCATTTTTTACAAGGAGCAAAGATACTCCGCTATATGGTAACTTTCTATTAATAAGAGGTTAATGCTATCATAAAGAGCTCTTACATATATGTGGGTAAATTAGTCTTGCAGTGCAAAAACACGTTTTAGTAAATTTGTGGTTCTTGCGGCTACATTATTTCTAATTTCTTTTTCTTCAATACTAATCATTTTATAAACGCCATCTAAGGCTTCGTTTGTAACATAATCTGTTAGGTCTGGATTAACTTTGGTTACAAACGGCACCGCATTATATCTGGTGATAATATTTGTCCAAATTTGATCGGCGCCTACTTTTGAAAATGAATTTTTAATAACAGGGTTAAATTTTGAGTATAAAGCAGTGTTTGTGCGCTGTTTTAAATAATTTGTTGCCGCATTATCTGGCCCTAATAATATGTTCTTGGCATCTGTAAAAGTTATTTGTTGAACGGCATCTACAAATATTGGAGTGGCTTCTTTTACGGCATCTTCGGCAGCTCTATTAAGCGCTTTTATGCCTTCATCGGCCAATCTGCCTAAGCCTATATCTCTAAGAGTTTGATCTACTTTTCGCAATTCGGCAGGAAGCATGATTTTTACCAATTGGTTTGAATAAAACCCGTTTTCTTTGGTAAGTTTTGACACTTGTTTGTCGATTCCAAAGTTGAGCGCTTGCTTTAAACCACTGGCAATCATAGCTGGGTTAGTTCCTGTTTGTGAAGGAAGGGTATTTACTACTTGTTGAAGTTCGGCGCAAGAAATAAATGCAAATATAGAACAGAAAATAAATAGCTTTTTAAGAATCATATTTTGTGAATTACGTAAATTTCAAATATAAAAAAGCCCTTCAAAATTGAAGGGCTCTTTTTATAAAACTTTATAAATTCTTATTTAAGAACTTTAACTGTTTTAGTAGCGTTACCTATAGTTACTTGAACCATGTAAGCTCCAGATGCAAGACCGCTCATATCAACTTTTGGAGAAATAACTCCAGGAGTTTGAGTAAGAACAACTTTACCTAAAACATCGTAAACAGTTACGTTATCTACAGCAGTTTTAGTGCTAATGTTTAAAACATCTTTTACTGGGTTAGGGTATACGCTAAAAGAACCAGCAGCGAAATCTTCAACTCCTGCAGTTGCAGTATCAAAGAATACATCGTCTAAATAGTACTGGTTGTTAGCATCGATTGAGAAAAAGTCAACACCTCCTAAGTTACCACCTGAGTAGAAATCACCATTGTAAATTTCAGTACCATCGATAGACATAACTACAGTGTCTGTGTCTAAATCAATTTCGTGTGTAATTTGGAACCAGAAGTTTTCTGGGTAAGTAAACGTAGCTACAATGTTTGCAGGGTTTTGGTCATCAACAACATATCCAGTACCAGGAGCTAAACCGTCCATGTTAAAGTGTACATTAATACCCCAGATTCCACCAGATGCACCAGTGTCTTCATCTTCCTGAATGTTGTAGTAACCTGTTTTACCTCCAGGAACATACATATACCAAGATAAAGTGTACTGTCCAGAAGTTTGGTTACCCAACATTAATACTGCATCTTGTACACCATCATCGCCAATATAACCAGACTGAGATCCAGAAAAAGCTTGATCTGTAGTAATGATTAAATCTTCAGGGCCAGCAGCACCACTCCAGCTAGACCAATGATCTTCATGAACAGGACCTGTAGAGTATCCTTCCATGTCATCATCAATGATTTGAGCATTAGCGCTAAAAGTAAAAGCTCCTAAAGCAAAAGCTAATAAGTAAATTTTTTTCATAATGTTAAGTTTTTAATTGTTTAATATTGATGTTGCAATATACAAAAAAGTTGAAATAACACAACAGAATTTGGTTTTTTTTGTGATATCAATATTCTTGTTAAGTGTTATGTTCGTTAAGATTTAACTAAATTTGCAATTCATAAAATATAATAGAAAATTCAATGGAAAAGGTAAGTCCCTATAAACCAAAATATAAAGTTCGAATTGTAACGGCAGCTTCACTTTTTGACGGTCACGATGCAGCAATCAACATTATGCGTAGAATTATCCAGTCTACGGGTGTTGAAGTTATTCATTTAGGTCACGATAGAAGCGTTGAAGAGGTTGTAAATACTGCCATTCAGGAAGATGCTAATGCCATTGCACTTACATCGTACCAAGGAGGACATAACGAGTATTTTAAATATATGTACGATTTGCTTCAGGAAAAAGGAGCGGGGCATATAAAGATTTTTGGCGGTGGCGGTGGTGTTATTTTGCCATCTGAGATTAAGGAGTTGATGGATTACGGAATAACGCGCATCTACGCACCCGATGACGGTCGCGATTTAGGATTGCAAGGAATGATTAACGATTTGGTTTCGTTGTCTGATTTTCCTATTGGCGATAATTTAAATGGATCTTTAGATAAATTGGCTGCTAAAGACACAGGCGCTATTGCTCGATTAATTTCTTCTGCCGAAAACTTTCCAGAAGTGGCAGAAGAAGCTTTAGATAAAATTCACACTCTAAATAAAGACTCAAAGACGCCCGTTTTAGGGATTACAGGTACGGGAGGTGCAGGAAAATCTTCGTTGGTAGACGAATTAGTTCGACGATTTTTAATAGATTTTCCAGAAAAAACCATAGGAATTATTTCGGTTGATCCTTCAAAAAGAAAAACAGGAGGTGCCTTGTTAGGGGATCGAATTAGAATGAACGCCATAAACTCCCCTCGCGTATATATGCGTAGCTTAGCAACCAGACAAAGTAACTTAGCGCTGTCAAAATACGTGTCAGAAGCTATTGAGGTTTTAAAAGCAGCAAAATTCGATTTAATAATTTTAGAAACTTCAGGTATTGGTCAAAGCGATACCGAAATTATTGAACATAGCGACGTTTCCCTTTATGTAATGACACCAGAATTTGGTGCTGCAACCCAGTTAGAGAAAATAGATATGCTGGACTTTGCAGATATTGTTGCGATCAACAAGTTTGATAAAAGAGGCTCGCTAGATGCGCTTCGCGATGTTAAAAAACAATATGTGCGCAACCATCAACTTTGGGATACTTCGCACGACGACCTGCCTGTGTTTGGTACTATTGCTTCGCAATTTAATGATCCCGGGATGAATAAATTATACGGGGCTGTAATGCAGGAAATTTCAGAAAAAACCGATGCGAAACTACCAAGTAACTACCTCGTTTCGGAAGAAATGGAAGAAAAGGTTTTTGTTATTCCACCGGCTCGTACACGTTATTTATCTGAAATTGCTGAAAACAACCGAAGCTACGATAAAAGAGCCAGTAGCCAAGCCGAAGTTGCTCAAAAACTTTACGGAATTATTAAAACCATTGAAACAATTTCGGGCGCTCAGCCTGAATTGGACAAAGGCGGAATTGTATCTAACTCTATTAAAACTTCAGAAAGCAACAACGATTTACTAAAATTGCTTTTAGCCGAATTTGACAATGAAAAATTAAACTTAGATCCGTATAACTGGGAAGTAATTTTAGGATGGGACGACAAAGTAAATAAATATAAAAACCCCGTGTACAGTTTTAAAGTACGCGGCAAAGAAATAAATATTAAAACCCATACCGAATCGCTATCGCACACCCAAATACCAAAGGTAGCACTCCCAAAATACCAAGCTTGGGGAGATATTTTAAAATGGGTTTTACAAGAAAATGTACCCGGCGAATTTCCGTACACTGCCGGTTTATATCCTTTTAAAAGAACGGGAGAAGACCCTGCGCGTATGTTTGCTGGCGAGGGAGGTCCCGAGCGTACAAACCGACGTTTTCACTACGTAAGTATGGGATTGCCCGCAAAAAGACTTTCTACTGCTTTTGATAGTGTAACTCTATATGGTAACGACCCCGATTTAAGACCCGATATTTACGGTAAAATTGGTAACGCAGGAGTTTCTATCTGTTGCTTAGACGACGCTAAAAAACTGTATTCGGGGTTTGATTTAAGTCACCCAATGACTTCAGTAAGTATGACTATTAACGGTCCGGCGCCTATGTTGTTAGGGTTTTTTATGAATGCAGCCATAGACCAAAACTGTGAAAAGTACATTACAGAAAATGGTCTTGAAACCGAAGTAGAGAATAAAATAAACGCTATCTACAAAGAGAAAGGGGTAGAACGCCCAAAATATCACGGAGAGCTGCCCGAAAGTAACAACGGCTTAGGCCTTATGCTTCTTGGTGTAACTGGCGATCAGGTTTTGGATGCCGAGGTGTATAATAAAATAAAATACGAAACCTTACAGCAGGTACGCGGTACAGTGCAAGCCGATATTTTAAAAGAAGATCAAGCGCAAAATACGTGTATTTTTTCTACTGAATTTGCGCTGCGATTAATGGGCGATGTGCAAGAGTATTTTATTCAGAAAAAAGTGCGAAACTTCTACTCAGTTTCAATAAGTGGTTACCATATTGCCGAAGCTGGAGCAAACCCAATTACCCAGCTCGCATTTACCCTTGCAAACGGCTTTACTTATGTAGAGTACTATTTAAGTCGTGGTATGGATATTAACGAATTTGGTCCAAATCTCTCTTTCTTCTTTAGCAACGGTATTGATCCCGAATATGCAGTAATTGGTCGTGTTGCCCGAAAAATTTGGGCAAAGGCACTAAAAGAAAAGTACGGTGCCAACCCAAGAGCGCAAATGCTTAAATACCATATTCAAACTTCGGGAAGATCGTTACACGCACAAGAAATTGATTTTAACGATATCCGAACCACTTTACAAGCACTTTACGCTATTTACGACAACTGTAATTCATTACACACCAATGCTTACGACGAGGCAATTACAACGCCTACCGAAGAAAGCGTTAGACGTGCGATGGCAATTCAGCTTATAATCAATAAAGAATTGGGCTTAGCTAAAAATGAAAACCCAATTCAAGGATCGTTTATTATTGAAGAATTAACCGATTTGGTTGAAGAAGCTGTATTAATAGAATTTGACAGTATTACCGAACGCGGAGGCGTTTTAGGTGCTATGGAAACAATGTATCAGCGCAGTAAAATTCAGGAAGAAAGTTTGTATTACGAAACTTTAAAACACAATGGCGATTTCCCAATTATTGGGGTAAATACATTTTTAAGTAGTAAAGGTTCGCCAACCGTTTTACCTGCCGAAGTTATTAGAGCTACCGAAGAGGAAAAGCAGGTTCAAATTAATACACTCGAAAATTTAAAGAAAATGTATGCCGATAGCGCTAACAATGCTATAGAAAATGTAAAAACGGCAGCCATTCAAAACGAAAATATGTTTGAACAGTTAATGGAAGCTACCAAGGTGTGTTCTTTGGGCCAAATTACCGAAGCTTTGTTTGAAGTTGGCGGGCAGTACCGAAGAAACATGTAAGCGCTCTAAAATATGCCAATAACAAAACCTGTCATTACTTTAAAGTATAATGACAGGTTTTTTATTATTAATTTAAATTATTTAAGACCTAAAAAGGCGTGCAGGTAAAGCAGTAAAGTTTTCCTATAATGTTAATCGCCACGTATGCTGAAGTTGCCTAAACTTTCGCAACTCTTTTCTTAGCAAGGGCAAAAAATCTTTTCCGTTGCTATTAGCGCGTTCCAAACGTTCGCAATTTTTGTATAAAAGATTTGACAGGCGCAGTACCGAAGCTGCATACTTGTGTTTTTCTTCAGAATATGGCTGGTTTTCGGCTTTAAGAATTTCTGGAGCAAGGCAAACCGATTGCTGAACTATATCACCCGTAAAATAAATATTCGGGTCTTCAGAACCATTTTTTTGTAACCCAGCTAAATCATGACTTATATAGGTTGAAATATTTCTGGCCAACGAAAAAATATCAAGCGCCTTAGCATAAACTGCAGAATGTGAATTTTTCCTTGAGCAAAGTGGCTCCATAATTAAATTTCTTTTTAATAGCGTATCAAATTTAAGGACAAGTTTGCATAAAAGCCAATTGCTATTAAAGCAAAACGTTATATTTGCTTTAATATTTAATGAAAATTTTAAAATAACTTTAATATGAGTATCGATTCATTAAACTGGAAAATACTTGATTGTTTGCAAAAAAATGCACGTCAGCCTAACACTTCAATAGGGCGGCAAGTAGGTATTAGTTCGCCGGCAGTTTCCGAGAGAATTAAAAAAATGGAAGACTCGGGAATTATAAACGGCTACTACACTGTAGTTTCTCCTTTTGAGGCGGGATATCAATTTAAAGCCATCATTACTTTACGAGCATTTATGGGAAAACTAAAACCCTTTATGGATGTAGTAAAAACTTATGATGAGGTGCTAAATTGTTATCGAATTACAGGAAATGAAAACTTTGTGATGGAGGTGGTTTTAAAAAATCAAAAGCACCTTGAAGCTTTTATCGACCAACTTATTATTTACGGCGAAACAAAAACACAAATTGTTTTATCGCACGTGGTTAAAAACAACGACTTAAAAAGACTTAAATAAGGTGTTAAATTGAAGACAATTAAAAACTTTTTAAGAGTTTGAAATAATGTTTCAGGTTAGTTTCGTGGTTGTTAAAAATAACTACGATGAAGAATTATACCTTATATTTTTTAATAGCTACAGTAATTACTGCTCTGTTGGGATACACAGGATTGGAATACCCAGGCGATAAAATTGTACGAATAATATGCCTATTTGCTGGTGTAGCTTTGTTTATTTCTTGTTTGGATGCCGTAATTGTAAGCCGAAAAAAAAGAAGCATCAAGCAAACTTCGGAATAAAGTAATTTCCATTTTTATAATTAGGGTTTTGGCAGTAAACTTATTACGTCACTAATTCACTTTTTTATACTTTTACGTAAATTCTAATTATGAAACATATATTACTATCCATATTATTTATTTTTAGCGCTTTTGTTGTAGTAGCTCAAAAAGCAAGTTTGCTTGCCGAGAGTAAAGCCGCACAAAATAAACTAAACGAAAAGTTTAGCAATCCCGAAACCACCATCTTAGAAGCCAAAGATTTTATAAATTTTGAAGGATTGCAATTTTATCCTTTGGATGAAAAATATATCGTCAAGGCAAAGTTTGTACGTACGCCCAACGAGAAACCATTTTTAATGCCAACCACCACTTCGCGTACTCCCGAATACGTTAAATATGGAGAAGCACATTTTACACTAGATGGCAACAATTTTGTATTAAACTTATTTAAAAGCACACAGCCTTACGACGAGCCAGGGTACGAAGATTACCTCTTTCTTCCTTTTACCGATTTAACCAGTGGCGATGGCTCGTACGGCGGGGGCAGGTTTTTAGATCAACGAATTCCGGAGGGAGATACCATAACAATAGATTTTAACAAGGCTTACAACCCGTACTGCGCTTATAATCCTCGTTATTCGTGTCCTATTCCGCCAAAAGAAAATGATTTAGCAATTAGAATTGAAGCTGGCGTAAAAGATTATAAAAAACACTAAAAGAATTTTACCATCCACATTCCCAGAAATACCATTGCAACTCCAATAACTAAACTGCTAAGGGTATATAAAGCAAACAACATAAAGTCACCGCTTTTTAAAAACACCTGATTTTCATAAGCGAAAGTTGAAAAAGTTGTAAATCCGCCACAAAAACCAGTTGCCAGTAATAATACTGTATTAGCAGACAAGGTTTGGTTTTTTAAAGCAAGTCCGAAAATAATTCCTATTAACAAACTTCCTAAAATGTTTGCGGCAAAAGTGCCGTATGGAATTCCCGATTCATAATTGTTTAAGAGTTTGGCAAGTGCGTATCGCAAGGTGCTACCTAAACCACCACCTAAAAAAACAAGTGCCAACTGTTTCATTAAAACAAGGTATTATTATTAGCTGCAGTCTCTAATACTGGAATGTATATTTCAGTTAGCCATTCGGCAGGGTTTGGCGTCTTATCGGGATTGGTTAAATAGACTTCAAACATCTTTTTACTAGTATCTATCGTGTGGTTGTTTTCCTTAATAAACTGCCTACCTTTTAGATACGCTTCCGATAGGTAATCATAATTTCCTTTTAAGGTGATTTTTACTGCTGTTACTGGTTCCATATAACCACAAACAACAGGGCTCCCTTCGGGCGTTATTACTTTTTCTCTAACCGGTACCGCGGTTGAAAAAATAACCGTTTTATTCTGGCTGTCTATTTCGTTAAAAAGTGTAAAAGGCTTGCCCGCAGTATTAAGGTTATTGGTGTTGATAAAGCTTTCAACTTCGGTCATCATAGGAGTCATTTTTTCATTGATTTCAGACTGTTTTGCAACCGAAGTGGTGTACATATAATAGCCACCCCCGTATTGTGTAATTCCATCTACATTAATGGAATATTGCTTCATATCTTCGGCAACAGCAGTTGCAATACCGTCGAGTCCTATTTTATTCATTTTGTGCATGGCTTCTTCAAAATCGAAACCACTTAACGAATAATAAATTTTATCGACTAAAGGATGTTCTCCCATCATTCCCCATGTTACTTTTGTGCCATCAGGAACTTCTTCAAATTTCCAATAAACCTTCGGGTTGCGTTCTCCAGCCGGGGTATACAGTGTTAAATCTTGTTCAATTTCTTTGTTGGGAATTACCTTTGTAGTTTTCATAGCGCCGCTCATTTCACCTTCCCACGAATAGGAGGCGCCTTCGCCAGAGGTTTTTTCGGCATATGTAAAAGTAATCGTTGGGTCTTCTTTTTTCCAAGGGCCCCATTCTTCCCAGTTTTTATAATCGTTAACTTTCTTAAAAACAACTTCGGTAGGTGCTTCAATTATTGCAGCGTCTTGAATATTATAGGTTCCATCCTTGGTGCCAAAGTAAATTGCACTTCCTATTACAATAATTAGAAGTAGAAAAAATAAGTATTTTAATATTTTCATGGAGTTGTAAGTTGATAGTTGGTGCTAAGATAGTGAAATTTCGAAGACACTTTTGGTAATTATTACAACCCTTTTTATACCAAAGTGGCAATTTATTGCGAAGAATATTTTATTACATTTGCGAGAATCTAAATTATTAAAATATGAAAAAGACCTTTTTTATTGCAGCAGCAATAAGTGGTTTGTTGTTTTTTTCTTGTAAGACAGACGTTGAAGAAAAAAATGTTGCCCAAGCAGAAACTACAACAAACGACCAATTTGATTACAATGTAGAATCTTTTGCCGATATAAAAATATTGCGTTATCAAATTCCGGGATGGGAAAAGTTAACCCTAAAAGAGCAAAAGTTAGCTTACTATTTAACGCAAGCCGGTTTAGAGGGTAGAGATATTATGTGGGATCAAAATTACCGTCATAACCTCACTATTAGAAAGGCATTAGAAAATATTTATACCAATTACCAAGGCGATAAAAGCACTGCCGATTGGGAAAATTTTGAAACTTATTTAAAGCGTGTGTGGTTTAGTAACGGTATTCACCATCACTACTCAAATGCCAAGATAAAGCCAGAGTTTAATGAAGCGTATTTAAAACAATTACTTACTGAAACAGATACCAAATTAGAAGGCGAAGCTTTTGAAGTTATTTTTAACGATAAAGATGCCAAAAAAGTAAACCAAGCAAAAGGGGTTGATAATGTAGCCGAAAGTGCTGTAAACTTTTATGGACCAAATGTTACCAACAAAGATGTTGAAACATATTACGGCAATAAAAAGTCTCCAAATCCACAAAAGCCGTTATCGTACGGTTTAAATTCTAAATTAATAAAGGAAGACGGTCAAATAAAAGAATTAGTTTACAAGTCTGGCGGACTATACGGCGAGGCTATAGATAAAATAATTGGCTGGTTAGAAAAAGCTCAAGCTGTTGCCGAAAACAAAGCGCAAGGCGATGCAATTGGTCTTTTAATTGAATATTATAAAACGGGCGATTTACAAACTTGGGATGATTACAACGTAGCATGGACAGCTGCTACCGACGGTAACATAGACTACATTAATAGTTTTATTGAAGTTTACAACGATCCTTTAGGCTATAAGGGAAGTTATGAAACCATTGTACAGCTTAAAGATTTTGATATGTCTGAAAAAATGGCTGTACTTTCTGAAAATGCACAGTGGTTTGAAGACAATTCGCCTTTAATGGAGGAACATAAAAAAAAGAATGTTGTAGGTGTAACGTACAAGGTTGTAAACGTTGTGGGCGAAGCGGGCGACGCTTCTCCAAGTACGCCAATTGGAGTTAATTTACCCAATGCAAATTGGATTCGTGCAGCAGTAGGAAGTAAATCGGTTTCATTAGGAAATATTATTGAAGCTTATAACAATGCCGGAAGTTCAGGTAGATTAAAAGAGTTTGTTCACGATGATGAAGAGTACGAGCTTGAGAAAAAGTACGGGCAACAGGCAGATAAGTTGCATACAGCACTTCATGAGGTAATTGGTCACGCATCAGGACAATTAAATCCGGGTGTTGGCGAAACAAAAGAAACACTTAAAAACTATGCTTCTACCTTAGAAGAAGGTCGTGCAGACTTGGTAGGACTTTACTACTTATACAATCCAAAACTTCAAGAATTAGGCTTGGTTGACGATTGGAAAAAGATTGGAAAAGCTGCCTACGACGGGTATATTCGCAATGGTTTAATGACTCAATTAATTAGGTTAAATTTAGGCGACGATGTAGAAGAAGCACATATGCGAAATCGCCAATGGGTTTCTGCGTGGGTTTATGAAAAAGGAAAAGCAGAAAATGTAATTGAAAAAATAACACGCGACGGTAAAACGTATTTTAATATTAACGATTACGATAAACTACACGATTTATTTGGTCAATTATTACGCGAAACACAACGTATTAAAAGTGAAGGCGATTATGCGGCTGTGGAAGATTTGGTTGAAACTTACGGAGTAAAAGTAGACCAAGAAATTCATAAAGAAGTGTTGGAGCGCAACAAGCAATTTACTTCGGCACCTTATAGTGGTTTTGTTAATCCAGTAATTACACCAACTACTAACGACAATGGTGAGATTGAAGGATTTACGGTTGAACAACCCAATACCTTTGCAGAGCAAATGTTATTCTATGCTAATAAATACAGCAATTTACCTGCGGTAAATTAATAGGATTAGATCGTTATCAAAAAAGCCTTCAGGATTTGTCTTGAAGGCTTTTTTTATGATGCTTATTTTAAAACTTGACCAATAGCTATTTACAAGAGTTACTATTGGTTTTGTTTCTGTTTAAAATAAATGCGCGTTTGCTAATTCAAAAACTTACTACTTTAAACGCGCTTGAAATTCACCAATAACATCTGAATAACTTCGTAAAACGCGATCCCATTCTTTGTAAAGTTCGTCACTTTTTACACTTGTAAGTGGTAAACCCGAAGCTTCGCTCACTAGTTTTATTTTAAAGACCAGTGGATCTGTTGAGGTTTCTTTAATAATTATTCGCGTTCTAATGGTGTTTTGCATAAATGTTTTTAAAGACCAAGCTGTACGCAAATACCCTGTCTCTTTATCGGTCATTTCAATTACATCAATATAAGAGAGTATAATTTGGTTCATTAGTTTCCAGGCTTGCTCTTTGTCCATAGTATTGCATATCATCTCGATATCAACATTTGCAATATCAGTTTGTATGGACGCATCGTAGGCGTCATCACGACGCATTTCAATAAAATGAGTTTTTGGCGGTTTTGTCATCCCTTTCTTATTGCAAAACTCAATACGTTCGGTTAAAAATCCTATTTTTTTGGCAATAACGGTTACGCAGTCGTCTTTAGGTACGGTAATTAAGGTGCTTCCTTTGCCTATTAATTTTCCATTTAAGAATATTTCGGCATCACTTTCAGAGGCACCTACTTCAACTTTCTTCTTTCCAGCTTCAAAACTTTCAGTAATACATAAATTAGTTGGCGAAGCAATAAGCGAGGTGCTTGCTATAATGGCTATTAAGAGTAAAAAATTTTTCATAATCGTGGGTTTTATTAGTTAGTTGAATAAAAGTATACTTTGTAAAATTGATTCTAAATACCTAGTAGAGGGTATTTTATAAACGTGAATAGATAAAAAAAGGTCGCCTAAAATTAGACGACCTTTTAATACAAGCTAATTGAAAATTAATTACAAGGTTAGTTGCATTGTAAAGCATGAATCTTCGGTTACAGTTACAGACCCATTCCATTGATATCCTTGACAGCTTGCGGTGTATGTATAGGTTCCTGCAGGTACATCATTAAAATTTCCACCGCCACCATCTGGATCACAATTAGGTGTAGAACCAGGGTAATATCTAGAAATAGTGCTTGTGCCAATACCGTTTAATTCTACACTAATAGAGCCGCAGCCAAAATCTTGGTTAGTCCAAAATTTTACATCGCCTTTATTGCTGCCGCCGCCATTACCGCCGCCGCCACCGCCATTGCCGCCGGAGTTACTGCAATCTACACCATACCCTTGCACGATAACATCTACCGCACCGTTAGCATCTAAGTTGGCTTCTAAAACAAACTCAACACCATTAATGGCTACGGTACACGTATTTGGTGGAATATCACCCAAATTATGAGCATATAGTGTTACGTAATTATAACCGTTATATCCAAAATCGTAATCTACGCTTATAGGGTCGCTTGGTCCATTTAAGGTTTGCTCATCGATAATAGTGTTTCCATTTGCGATAATTGAAACAATATCGCCATCTACAGTTCCGTGATCCCAAACACTTATTGTTGTAATACGGCTCGATATTTCTATACAACCTAAATAATTGTTAGGCCGCCCCATATTGGAAGAAGGAATGATAGACTCTTCATTTATCTCTATTTGTTCCGGTTCAGGATCGGCATCATCTTCCTTTTCACAGCTTATAAATAGTAGTGCAAAAGCAAAAAAAGCAGGTAATAAGTATTTTAGTTTTTTCATAATATATATTTATTGGTTTTAGTTACTTTTTCAGAAAAAATCAAATTGAGTATTTGTGCAATTTTACAGCGTTTTTAAAAGCATTTTAGCTTAAGCTAGGCTGTTTTATGTGATTGCAGAAACAATTTGCTCTATTGATTTGTAACAAATATATAGTGCAGGAAAAACTTAAAAAATACCTACAATTAAGTATTTTTATGTTAGTTAAGTTGCTTGTTGTTGCGTAAAATGAAGTATTGTTGCTTTTTTAGATAGCAATCAATTAGTGTTTTAATAGTGACTTAATCAAGACTAAAAAAAGGATAAATAGTATAAACCCAACTAAAATCCATATACTCCCTTTGTAATATTTTCTGTGGAGTTTTTTATCTCCTCGGTAACTTAAAAAGATAATTATTACAAAAATTACAAAAAATATTGCCGCAAATATTAATTGGCCAGTAGAAACCATAAATATGTAAGTTTACAGTTGCCAAAAATACAACTCTAATTTCAAAAAACGTTTGAAAAATACAGCATTATTATGAAGGAAGAATTAAACGCAGTAATGCAATTTCACAAAGCTTTTAAACTGGGTATAAATAACAACCCTGTGGCCAATTTGGGTGCACAAAAAAACTTATTGCGTTATAAATTGATGGAAGAAGAAAATAACGAATATTTAGCGGCTGCTAATACTGGAGATCTTGTTGAGGTTGCCGATGCTTTAGGCGACATGCTATATATTTTATGCGGAACGATAATAGAACACGGCTTGCAAGATAAAATTGAAGCCGTTTTTAAGGAAATACAACGAAGTAATATGAGTAAGCTCAACGCCCAAGGGAACCCCGAATATCGGGCAGATGGGAAAGTTTTAAAAGGAGCTAACTACGCGCCGCCTAACCTTATTGAAATTCTAAAAAAGTAAAACTTTCAAAATTCCATCCTTTTTCAATAGAATTTTGAAAGTTTTAAAATATCGTTTTTATTTTACCTCTACTCGCCAGCCAAAAGGATCTTCGGCGCGATTGGTTTGTATATCCATCAACTCGCTTTTAAGACGTTTGGCATAATTATCTTCTGGTTTTTTTATTTCGTATTCAATCCCTTTGTAACTAAAAGCGCTTACAGGACTAATTACTGCTGCCGTACCTGCACCAAAAATTTCTTTTAAACTACCATTCTTTGCTGCTTCAACTATTTCGGCAACCAAAACAGGTCGTTCTTCTACAGCAATATTGTTGCGTTTTGCCAAAGCGATAACACTTTTTCGGGTAACACCATCTAAAATTCTGTCGCTAATAGGCGCCGTTATTAGGGTGTCGTTTACTCTAAAAAATACATTCATTGTACCGGCTTCTTCTAGCAATTTATGTTCGTTAGCATCGGTCCAAATAACTTGCTGAAAACCGCGTTCGCGTGCCAAATTTGTAGGGTAAAACTGTGCGCCGTAATTTCCGGCAGCCTTTGCAGCTCCTACACCGCCATTTGCCGAACGACTGTAATGCTCGGCTATTTCAACTTTTACATCGCTTGTGTAATAAGCTTGTGCTGGCGACATAATTATCATAAACTTATATTCTGTTGATGCCGATGCCGATACACCTACTTGCGTAGCCATCACAAAAGGGCGAATGTATAACGAATTGCCCAAACCTTTTTGTACCCATGCTCTGTCCATAGCTACAATAGTGGTAAGCGCTTCAAAAAAGATATCTTTCGGAAATTCTGGGATTGCCATCCGTTTAGACGACTTGTTTATTCTATTAAAATTTTCTTCGGGTCTAAAAAGCCACACCCTATCATCTTCATCTTTAAAAGCTTTCATTCCTTCGAACACTGCTTGCCCGTAATGAAACACTTTTGCAGCCGGCGAAATTGTTAATGGACCGTATGGCTTAATGGTAGGATTTTGCCACTTTCCATCTTTATAATCGCACTCAAACATATGGTCGGTAAAAGTTGTTCCAAACGTAAGATTTTGAAAGTCTACATCATTTACTCTAGAAGTTGGAGCTTTTTGAATGTGTAGTTTTTGTGTAGTTGAAGAATTCATGAACATCTGTATTTATTTGGTAAAAATAGACAAAATTTACACCATAAAAAATTCAAAAAATCATTAAAATTGCAATTCATTACCAATCAATATTTTATTAAATAACTCACTATGAAAAAAATACTATTTGTTTTAGCGATATCTATTTTTGCTATTGGCTGTAAAAATGAAACTACAAAAGAGCAACCTGTAGCTGCCGAAAGCGAAACAACAATTAATTACAAATCGTTTGGAGAAAGTATCACAGATGAAAATGTACTTTCAAATACCGATCTTGTTAAAAAATACAACAATCTAAAACCGGGCGATACCATTAATGTAAAGTTTGCTACCCAAGTTAAAGAGGTATGCCAAAAGAAAGGTTGCTGGATGAAAGTTAATATGGGTGAAGAAGAAGCCATGGTGCGATTTAAAGATTACGGATTTTTTATGCCGAAAGACATCGCTGGAAAAGAAATTATTGCAGCCGGTAAAGCATATATTGAAGAAATGAGCGTAGAAGATCAACAACACTACGCCGAAGATGGTGGCGCTACTCCCGAAGAAATAGCCGCTATTACCGAAATTAAACGAACCCTTGCTTTTGAAGCCAACGGTGTACTTATTCCTGAGGAAGTAAAACAATAAAATTTTTGAAAAAAACACTCTTTAAAACGGGCGACGGCTCTTACACCTTGCACATTCCAGAATGGGGCGAACAGTACCATTCTAAACACGGTGCAATAGCCGAAGCGCGTCATGTGTTTTTAAAAGAAGGTTTATATCACTGGCTACAAATCAATCCACTTGAAGATATTTCCATACTCGAAATAGGTTTTGGCACCGGTTTAAATGCGTTGCTTACTTATTTAGAAACCGACAATATTGCGGTTCGTATTAATTATACCGGAGTAGAGGCATATCCGCTTAAAATTGAAGAGGTTGAAAAACTCAATTACAGTGAATTATTAAATATTTCGAATGAAAAATTTCTACAACTTCATTCCAGCCCGTGGGAAAAAAAAGTGACTGTTTCAAGCAAATTTCAGCTTACCAAAGAGCAAAAACGCTTTTTAGAAATTTCAACCAAAAATAGTTTTAACCTAATTTATTTTGATGCTTTTGGTATAAGGGTTCAACCAGAACTTTGGACCGAAACAATCTTTAAAATAATGTATAATGCCTTGCAAAAAGACGGATATTTAGTAACCTATGCTGCAAATGGCAATGCACGGCGTGCTATGCAAGCAGTAGGATTTACGGTTGAACGTTTGCCGGGCCCTCCGGGTAAAAAAGAAATGTTACGCGCTAAAAAAATCTAAATTTTCTAAAAAACAATTTGTTTTAATCGCCATCATCTAAGAGCGTTGCACGTATTATTCTTTAAATTCATAATCTTGCGTTAAGGCTGCTTGTTGTTTCTTTTTATATCTATAATTTTAGGTTTATGATAAAGAGAGTATTAATAACGGGGGCTACGGGGCTTATTGGTACAGAGCTGGTAAAACAATGTCATAGTGAAGGTATAGCGGTTAATTATCTCACTACAAGCAAAGAAAAAATTGAAAACACAGATAATTATCGCGGATTTTACTGGAACCCCCAGAATGGAGAGATAGATAAAGAAGCGTTTAAAGGTGCCGAAGCTATTGTAAATCTTGTGGGTGCAACTATTGCAAAACGTTGGACCAAATCTTATAAAAAAGTTATCCTTGAAAGCCGCATAGAAAGTATGAACTTGCTCTATAAAACATTACAAGAAATAGAGCATTCTATTGTGCATTTTATCTCTGCAAGTGGTATCAATATTTACCCTCATTCTGAAACTAAATTATACACCGAAGAAGACCAAGAAGTTGGCGATACATTTTTAGCCGAAGTTGTTGTAGCGTGGGAAGCCGCAGCTGCACAATTTAAAGGCTTAGGAATGGGCATGGAAGTGAGTAAAGTTAGAACCGGAATGGTGTTAGCCAAAGATGACGGTGCACTGCCAAAGCTTGTAAAACCTATAAAATACGGCCTTAGAGCACCGCTTGGCAATGGTAATCAATGGCAATCGTGGATACACCTCGAAGATGTTGCAGGTATTTATTTATTTCTTTTAAAAAACCAAATAGAAGGAAAATTTAATGCCGTAGCGCCAAACCCGGTTGTAAATAAACGAATGACAAAAATGATAGCGGCAAAACTAGACGCCCCACTATGGTTACCCAATATACCCGGTTTTGTTTTAAAATTAATTTTAGGCGAAATGGCAGTGCTTTTGTTGGAGGGACAACTGGTTAGTTCACACAAATTAGAAGAATTGGGCTACCACTTTAAGTACTATAATTTAGAAAATGCTTTAAACAATTTACTACAATAAAAAAGAGAGGCAATTGCCTCTCTTTTTGTTTAAGCTTTAATTTAAAACTTATTTTTTTGTTGCAGTTAAAGTAACTGTAAGCTTTATTTCGTCGTGTACAAATTTGTCTCCTAAGTTATCAAAAACAGATTTTGACCCAAAGTTAGCACCCCACTTAGTTCTGTCAATTTCAAAACTCTCGCTTGTAAAGGTAATTTTATCACCATCTACAGCAACTTTAGCAGGAAACGCAACAGCATTTGTTTTATCTTTTATGGTAAGATTACCCTTAACCATATTGTTTTCCATTCCGGTTAATTCAAATTTTGCGGTTGGGTATTTATTTGTATTAAAAAAGTCGCCTTCTTTCCCTTCCACGGTACCCATTAAGTGAGCTTCAAGATTTGCTTTAGATTCACCTTCCAAATCTTCAACTTTTATACTTTTCATATCGATAGTAAAATCTCCAGCTTCAATTTCACCGTTGTTTACGAAAAGAGTTCCATCGGCTAAGCTAATAGTTCCGTGGTGCGTTGCTGTTGGTTTTTTACCTTCCCACTTAATTGTAGATGCAGCAGTATCTACCGTGTAAGCTACAGCTGTTTCGGTTGCTTCGGCAGCTTCGGCCACTTCAACATCTGCATTTTTTTCATTGTTTTTACAAGACATTGCACCCACTGTAATAAAGGCTAATAAAGTAATTTTTAAGAAATTCGATTTCATTTTATTTCATTTTAGTTATTCACTGCAAAAATAGCCTAGTAACATTATTAAACTCTTAAAATAATATTAAATAAAAAGCTGTGACATTTTGACATTTTTAAACAAATGGCAGTACTTTTGCTCCCTTGTCAAAAAAAATGTAAGAAACGCTACTATGAGCAAAAATGATAATATAAAAGATTCCAAAACCGAAGGCGAAGTAGGTTTTGAAGAGCAGGATGTTCAAGATGTAAATGAGCAGGATACCACAACCGAAAAGAAAAAAGATGAACTAACCGAGGCACAAGAAAATTTACAAAACGAAAAAGACCGTTATTTACGCCTTTTTGCCGAGTTTGAAAATTATAAAAAACGTACTGCTCGCGAACGTATCGATATGTTTAAAACTGCCGGAGAAGATATTATGATTTCTCTTTTACCAGTTTTAGACGATTTTGAGCGTGCGCTAAAAGAAATTAAAAAGAACGAAGATGACAGTCTATACAAAGGCGTAGAGCTTATTAAAAACAAATTCTACGAAACTTTAAAAAGCAAAGGGTTAGAATTAATGGAGGTTAAGCAAGGTGATGCTTTTGATTCTGAATCGCACGAAGCGATTACCCAAATTCCGGCGCCCGATAAAAAGCTTAAAGGCAAAATTATAGATGTAGTTGAAAAAGGATATACCCTTGGCGAAAAAATTATTCGTTACCCAAAAGTAGTTATAGGACAATAGTATGAAGGAAGATTATTATGAAATTTTAGGCATATCAAAGTCGGCATCTGCAGCCGAAATTAAAAAAGCCTACCGTAAAAAAGCGATTCAATATCACCCCGATAAAAATCCTGGCGATACCGAAGCCGAAGCGATGTTTAAAAAATCGGCAGAGGCTTACGAGGTTTTAAGCGACCCCGATAAGCGCGCTCGTTACGATCAATTTGGTCATCGTGCTTTTGAAGGCGGCGGCGGTTTTGGCGGCGGCGGCATGAATATGGACGATATATTTAGCCAGTTTGGCGATATATTTGGCGGTGCCTTTGGTGGTGGTTTTGGCGGTGGCGGCTTTGGCGGCGGCGGTCGTAGAACTGTAAAAGGTAGTAACCTTCGTATTCGTGTTCAACTTACTTTGGAAGAAATTGCCAATGGGGTTGAAAAAAAGATAAAAGTAAAACGCAAAAAACTTGCAAAAGGTACAACCTATAAAACGTGTGGCACTTGTAATGGGCAAGGGCAAGTAACCCGTATTCAAAATACTATTTTAGGAAGAATGCAAACTTCGGCTCCGTGTAACACCTGTGGTGGAACGGGAGAGGTGGTAGATTCAAAACCGTCAAATGCCGATGCAAATGGTATGTTGGTTACCGAAGAAACTGTATCTATTAAAATACCAGCGGGAGTAGTAGATGGTATGCAATTAAAAGTTTCGGGCAAAGGTAATGATGCTCCGGGCAATGGTGTTGCTGGTGACCTTTTAGTAGCCATTGAAGAAAAACCTCACGCAACCTTACAGCGCGAAGGCGATAACTTACACTACGATTTATATATTAGTTTTTCTGAAGCCGCACTGGGTACTTCAAAAGAAATTGAAACCGTTACCGGAAAAGTGCGCATTAAAATTGAAAACGGAGCGCAAAGCGGAAAAATACTAAGATTGAGAAATAAAGGTATTCCAAGTATTAATGGATACGGTACCGGAGATTTGTTGGTACACGTAAATGTGTGGACCCCAAAATCGCTGTCGAAAGAACAAAAAGAGTTTTTCGAAAAAATGCGCGATGACGATCACTTCGTACCAAATCCTGAAAAGGAAGACAAATCATTTTTTGAAAAAGTAAAAGATATGTTCTCTTAAATAAACGTTAAATAAATTTTTTTGCATATATTTGAAGAGTCACTTCTTCTTTTGAAGTGATAATTTTTTCTTTTTCATAGCAATTTTTTTCCCACCCAAGATTTATTTTTTGGGTGGGTTTTGTTTTTTATATTCTTTGTGTTAAATAAATCTGTTTTTATCCTAAAATTTTTCACTTAAAATACTCTTAATTCACCTAAAGCTTCACCACCAATTCAATATATTTACAGACTTCAAATTATTTTATGGAAAAACTTTTAGTTGTTAACAATGTTTCAAAAACTTATGGCGCTTATAAAGCGCTAAACAACGCTTCAATAGAAGTAGAAAAAGGTAGCATTTTTGGTTTATTGGGGCCAAATGGAGCAGGTAAAACCACCCTCATTCGTATTATTAATCAAATTACCATGCCCGATACGGGTTCGGTTATTTTGGATGGCGAACCCTTGCAACCGCACCATATTAAATATATTGGCTATTTACCCGAAGAGCGCGGCCTGTACAAGTCTATGAAAGTAGGGGAGCAGGTTTTGTACCTCGCTCAATTAAAAGGGCTGTCTAAACAAGAGGCAAAAAAGAAAATTAAATATTGGTTTGACCGCTTGGAAATTGGCGATTGGTGGGACAAAAAAATTCAGGAGCTTTCAAAAGGAATGGCGCAAAAAATTCAGTTTGTGGTAACCGTTTTACACGACCCAAAGCTTTTAATTTTTGACGAACCTTTTAGCGGTTTCGACCCTATAAACGCCAATTTAATTAAAGATGAAATTTTACACCTAAGAGACAATGGCGCAACTGTAATTTTTTCTACACACCGTATGGAATCGGTTGAAGAAATGTGCGATCATATTGCGCTAATTCATAAAAGCAACAAAATACTAGACGGCAAGCTTTTAGATATTAAAAGACAATACCGTAGCAATACTTTTGAAATTGGTTTAATTACCCCAAATCACACTGCTGCTACTGCCGCTTTAAAAGAAAAGTTTGAAGTACTACCCGCAACTTTTAAAAGTATTAATAACGAATTGCAGTATAAAGTACAAATTCCAGAATCGGTTGCTACTAATGATTTTATAAGCTATTTAACCACCTTAGGTCAAGTAACCCATTTTGTTGAATTAGTACCATCGGCAAGTGATATTTTTATTGAAACCATTCAAAAAAATTAACCAAAAATGAATCATCTTCCTCTTATAATTTCAAGAGAATACTTTACAAAAGTTCGTAACAAATCGTTTATTGTTATGACTTTTTTAAGTCCCCTCATTTTTGTGGGAATTTTTGCCTTAGTAGCATATCTTTCGAGTTTAAATAATGATACAGTCCGAACAATTTCGGTGCTGGATGAAAGCGGTTATTTTTCAAACGATTTTAAAAGTACACCACAATTAAAGTATAATTTGTTTAGCGGAGTGGCATTGCAAGAAGCAAAGACCATTGCCGAAAACGCCGAAATATATGGCCTTTTACACATTCCAAAAACCCAATCTTTAGAGCAACTTGCCGACCAAATTACTTTTTATTCTGAAGATTCTCCCTCCCTTTCTTTAATGAATGATATCAACGATTTACTAGAAAGTAAGGTAAACACTTTAAAATTAAAAGAAGCCGGGATCGATTCAGAAATTATAAAAAACCTTCACATAAATATAAGTGCAAACCAAGAAACTTTTCAGGGGAAAGAAACCTCTAAACTGGGATCTGGTTTAAAGTTAATTTTTGGTGGTGCCGCAGGATACCTTCTTTTTATGTTTATCATAATCTACGGAAATATGATTATGCGAAGCGTAATTGAAGAAAAAACCAGCAGGGTTATCGAAGTTATTATATCGTCTGTAAAACCGCGCACCTTGCTGTTAGGAAAGATTTTTGGAACTACACTTGCCGGTATTACTCAATTTGTTGTATGGGTGGTACTTATTTTGGTACTAATGACGGTGGTAACTTCTGTATTCGGAATTGACCCTTCGGCAGGCTCGCCTTCGCAACAGGTAATAGAAAATAGCGTTAACGGCGGAACCCAACAAATTTTACAAGATGTAATTTTAGAAATTAATAACCTGCCTATTACAAACCTTGTAATAATGTTTATTCTATTTTTTGTTGGCGGGTATTTATTATACGCTTCGTTATATGCCTCTGTTGGTGCTGCGGTCGATAGTGAAACTGATACCCAGCAGTTTATGATGCCAATTTTAATGCCGCTAATTTTGGCAGTTTACGTAGGTTTTTTCACCGTAATCGATAATCCACATGGTACAGTCTCACAAGTGTTTTCGTACATTCCGTTTACTTCGCCTGTGGTAATGTTAATGCGTATTCCATTTGGAGTGCCACTTTGGCAACAAATAATTTCAGTAGTTATTTTATTTGCAACCTTTATTGCTATGGTTTGGTTTGCAGCTAAAATATATCGCGTAGGAATTTTAATGTACGGTAAAAAACCTACCTACAAAGAAATTTTTAAATGGCTTAAGTATTAAGTCGGCTGAAGCTCACAATGTTTTAACTAACATTTCAACTAAAAAAAGAAAGTTATGAAAAGAAAAATTTTTTTTACATCATTCCTTGTGCTTTTGGTATTTGGGATGTCTGCACAAACAACCGATTTAGCTCGTGTTGAGTATTTAAATCTGCAATTTGCAGATTCAGATAATAGTATTAATCGTTATAGGGCACTTGTACAAGCGCCAATTCCGCTAGACAGCGATAAAAAAAGAATTTTTGTCGTGGGTCTCGAATATCGATATGTAGATATAAATATTAAAGATACACAAGATGTTTTTGCGTTTAACGACCATCTAATTTCTTCAACCCAACGTATGGACGCCTATTTGGGCTACGTTTGGAAACACAATGATTATTGGCGTTTTGGGTTTAAAGGTGGGGTAAAATTGCAAAGTGATTTTGAAGGAAGCCTTATTAGCGACGATTTAATTTATGAAGTTGGTGCTTACGCCGTTAACGACCGTACAGATGATCCTGTGGAAGGCAAAAAACCATATCGTTTTATTGTCGGACTTACCTATTCTACAACGCCCGGGAGATGGTACCCGCTTCCTATTTTAAATTATTACAAAGAGTTTCACCCTAATTGGACTTATACTTTGGGTGTTCCAAAAACAAATGTGCGCCATTATTTAAACAACAATCATAAAGATGCATTACAAGCGTTTGTAACTATAGACAACGTTTTTGCCAATATTCAAAACAATTTTATTCCCGCCGTAGATCAAGGGGAAGATGGCACAGTTGCCGAAAGCATCCAACTTACCATTGGCCTCGCTGGTCTTGGTTATGAGCATTTTTTTACCGAAAACTTGCTGTTTTATGGATATGCGGCACACTCTATTTACAACAGCTTTAGATTGGAAGATGGCGACGGAAAAAAGGTTTACAAGATTAATACAAAAAATTCTCCCTATTTTAGGGCAGGTATAAAATTTAAATATTAATGGCACGAATATTAATTATAGAAGACGAAGCAGCAATTAGAAGGGTTTTAGTAAAAATTCTTTCCGAAGAAAACGAAGGCTACGAGCTTTTTGAAGCCGAAGACGGGCTGTCTGGGATGGAAATGATTAAAAACGAAGATTTCGATTTGGTGCTTTGCGATATTAAAATGCCAAAAATGGACGGCGTTGAGGTTTTAGAAGCTGTAAAAAAGATAAAACCCGAAATCCCGATGGTAATGATTTCGGGGCACGGCGACCTCGAAACTGCCGTGAATACTATGAAACTTGGAGCTTTTGATTATATTTCGAAACCACCAGATTTAAATAGATTATTAAATACTGTGCGCATTGCACTCGATAGAAAAGAATTGGTAGTTGAAAATACACGTCTTAAAAAGAAGGTGTCTAAAAACTACCAAATGATAGGTAAATCGCCCGAAATTGTTCATATAAAAGATATGATCGAAAAAGTGGCACCTACCGAAGCTAGAGTATTAATTACCGGTCCCAACGGTACAGGAAAAGAATTGGTAGCACACTGGATTCACCAAAAAAGCGATAGAAGCAAAGGTGCAATGATTGAAGTAAATTGTGCTGCAATCCCCAGCGAACTTATTGAAAGTGAGCTTTTTGGACACGTAAAAGGGGCTTTTACTTCGGCTAATAAAGACCGAGCAGGAAAATTTGAAGCTGCTAATGGCGGTACTATTTTCTTAGATGAAGTAGGAGATATGAGCCTTTCGGCCCAAGCCAAAGTACTTAGAGCTCTGCAGGAAAATAAAGTGCAACGCGTGGGGAGCGATAAAGATATAAAGGTTGATGTACGCGTAGTTACAGCCACTAATAAAGATTTAAAAAAGGAAATAGCCGAAGGTAATTTTAGAGAAGATTTATACCATAGGCTTGCCGTAATTTTAATAAAAGTACCTTCGTTAAATGATAGACGCGATGACATCCCGTTGTTAGTCGATTATTTTTCGAAGAAAATTTCAACAGAACACGGAACCGTAAAAAAGCAATTTTCTAACAAAGCTATTAAACTTTTGCAAGAATACGATTGGACCGGAAATATACGCGAATTGCGCAATGTAGTTGAAAGATTAATTATTTTAGGCGGAGAAGAAATTAGCGAAAAAGATGTAAAACTGTTCGCAAGCAAATAATAACGGTATGAAAGCGGTAACAATTGATGATTTTAAAGTTTCTGAAAAAGTAAGTTTAGACGGCTCGTTAAACAGTTTTGATTTAGGTGCATCTCAAGACCAATTAAAAGATCAATTACGTAAAACACGTCGTAAATTGGGCAAATTACAAGACACCCTTTACGCCCACGGAAAGTATTCGGTTTTGGTGTGTTTGCAAGGAATGGATACCGCTGGCAAAGACAGCCTTATTCGCGAAGTTTTTAAAGATTTTAATGCACGAGGTGTGGTAGTGCACAGTTTTAAAACGCCTACCGCTTTAGAAAAAAGGCACGGCTATTTATGGCGCCATTACATCGCGCTGCCCGAGCGAGGAAAATTTGGTGTATTTAACAGGACACATTACGAAAATGTTTTGGTTACTCGTGTTCATCCAGAATATATTTTAAGTGAAAACTTGCCAGATGTTCACTCTGTTAAAGATATCGATAACGAATTTTGGGATAAACGCTTCCGACAAATTAATGATTTTGAAAAAACGATTGCCGAAAATGGTACCATCATCTTTAAATTCTTTTTAAATATTTCAAAAGATGAACAAAAACACCGTTTGCTTCGCAGGTTAAATAAACCCGAAAAAAACTGGAAGTTTTCTCCTGGCGATTTAGACGAGAGAGAATTGTGGGAAGAATACAGAAAATACTATCAAGAAGCAATAAATCGCACCTCAAAACCGCATGCGCCGTGGTATGTAATTCCGTCAGACGATAAAAAAACCGCCCGGGTTATTGTTGCCGAAATTATGCTACAAGAACTCAAAAAATACAAAGACATAAAAGAACCAGAATTAGAAGCCGAGTTAAAAGCAAAGATTTCCGAGTTTCGCGAACGTCTTAAAAACGATTAAATATCTTCAACAAATAAAAATTAGATTCTTTTAAAATTATATAAATGAAGTTTTTCTTTTTCCCCATTGTTACCATTGCTTTATTTTTTACAACCATTAGTACTGCGCAAACCCGTGAAAAGGATTCTACCATGTTGCGTCAATTGTACACCACCGCACTTACCGATGGGAAAGCGTATGAATGGTTAGACTATCTATCAAATACTATTGGCGGCAGACTCTCTGGCTCATACGAAGCCGAATTAGCCGTTAAATACACCGAAGAAGAGCTAAACAAATTAGGTTTAGACAAGGTGTGGTTACAACCCGTAATGGTGCCAAAATGGACTCGTGGTTTTAAAGAATACGCCTATATAGAATCGCCAACGGGAGAAAAGCATATTACAAATATTGTAGCCTTGGGAGGGTCGGTGCCTACACCCAATTTAGGTATTAAAGCCCAAGTTGTGGAGGTTCAAAATTTTAAGGAACTTGCTACTTTAGGCGAAGAAAACATTGCTGGAAAAATTGTGTTTTTTAATAGACCTATGCAACCCAAACACATTCATACAGGGCACGCTTATGGCGAAGCAGCAGATCAACGATTTGCAGGTGCTGCCCAAGCCGCAAAATACGGCGCAGTGGGCGCTATTGTAAGATCGCTCTCACTTAAAATAGATAACGAACCCCACACTGGTGCAATGAGTTATGGAGATACTCCAGATTCACAACGTATACCCGCAGCGGCAATTAGTACCAAAGATGCCAATTATTTAAGTGGGTTGTTAAAACTTCAACCCGAGGTGCAATTCTATTTTAAACAAAATTGCAAAATCTGGGACGACGTGCTGTCATACAATGTAATAGGCGAAATTACCGGAAGTGTGTACCCAGATAAATTTATGGTTGTTGGCGCTCATTTAGACAGTTGGGACAATGGCGACGGCTCTCATGACGATGGCGCTGGCGTTACGCAAAGTATGGAGGTTTTACGCATGTTTAAAAAGTTAAATTACAAACCCCAACACACCATTAGAGTAGTGTTGTTTATGAATGAAGAAAATGGTTTACGCGGTGGTTTAAAATACGCCGAAGAAATAAAAAGAAAAAATGAAGATCACATTTTTGCTCTAGAAAGTGATAGCGGTGGTTTTACGCCACGCGGATTTTCTTTTGAAACCAACGATGCCAATTTAAAGCACATACGTGCGTGGGCGCCTCTTTTTGAGCCTTACTTTATTCATCTTTTTGCCGAAGGTTACAGCGGTGCCGATATTAGACCTATGAAAGGAAATATTAATGTTTTAGCAGGTTTACAACCAGACTCACAACGTTATTTTGATATTCACCACTCGGCAAATGATACTTTCGACCAAATTAACAAACGCGAGTTAGAGCTTGGTGCAGCTACTATGGCGGGCCTTGTATATTTGATAGATACGTACGGCGTAAAATAAAGCGCTACCACCAAACAACAAATAAACGCTCCACTTTATTGGGCGTTTTTTTATAAATTAAAGGCGATTTATTATTGCGAATTTGCAGTGCTACTTTTTCTGATATTTCTGAAAAAGAATACCAGTTTAAAATATTAGCTATAGGTAAAAGCCATTCTTTTTTAGTAGGCATGGCATATACCGCGGTTGTATCTTCTTTTAAGAATTTATCGTAGGCTATAAAATGACCCATAATGCATTCTGCGATATTTTTTGGAAATTGATCGCTATTTATTTCTTTTGGGATAAAGAAAAATGCTTTTATACACAGTTGTTGTATAGAAGGAATTTTAATTTTTAAACTTTTTAGTTTCTCAATTGTAGCCGCTTTATTTAATAGCGGGAACTGTTTAAACTTAACCTTTTCAAGCTTGTCAAAAAGCGTGTCTTTTCTATTTGGGCCAATCCACTTTTTTTCATCGCAAGCTCCATTATTTTTATCGAATAAGTAAAACTTACAAGCCAATTCAATATGAATAACCTCTTGTGTCTTACAATCTTGAACAATATAATCTAACTCGCCAAGGGTATCTTTTTCGGTATTTATTTGAAGATTTGCTGCAAGGAGATTATAATTTTTTGAGCTATTTAAAAAAGCTTTAAAACAAGCTTCGGCTTGCATCCCGAGCACTGCATTTTTTGGGAAATTAAATTCACTTTCGGCAATCGTTTCCTCTTTAAAGTTAAAACTTTTAAACGGGTACTTTTCTCGAGTTAAAATTAAATCGGGTGCCGCTATAAAATTGTTTAGTATGTCTAAATTTCGAGTTGTCAAATCTTCGTAGTTTGCAGTTGCGTAAATGTCCACGCAATAAACCTACTTTGTTTATTTCCGTGTGCCATTTCAACAATTTTTACTTGAGTTGGCTGCGTTTTATTAATACCTCTTTTAACTATTTTTATATTTTCTTTTTGCGAAACTAATGCTGTAAACCAACCTACTTGCTGCTTAAATTGCACACTTTCTTCTGCCATTTTTTTTATAAATCCTACTTCGCCACCATTGTACCACAACTCATTATTTAGGCCGCCAAAATTATGTTGTTTTTCCTCCTGTAATTGCAGGTTTCGTACTTTTCGTTTGTTGTGTTTTTCGGCTTCGGTTTTATTTTTATAAAATGGAGGGTTGCAAACAACAACATTAAAAGAATCTGTTGTTTTTATAATTCCATTTAAAATTTGATTTTTAAATTTTTGCTGCCGTAGGTCAATATTTTTAAGCGATGGGTTTTTATATATTATAGTTTCTGCATTGCGAATAGACGTTTTATTTACTTCGCTGGCGGCACATTTCCAATTAAAATGTTGTGATGCCAAAATTGGATAAATTAAGCTTGCGCCCGTACCAATATCGAGCAAATTGATTTCTTTTTGAGGAAATATGTCGGCTATATGTAATAAATAATCCAATCTTCCAGGAATTGGCGGACAAAGATTGTCTTCGGGAATTTGCCAAAAGTTTATTCCAAAATACGTTTTTAAAAGGGCTGTATTTAGGGCAATAACCGCTTTATTGTCGGCAAAATTTAAGGTTGTGTTGCCGTAGCTATTTTTAAATATAAATTCCTTTAACGGCGGGTGGTTGGCTATTAACGCCTCAAAATTGTAGTTGTTTTGAAAAGGATTTTTAGGGTGCACTAAGAATATTTTTAAAAAGTAAAGATACTACAAAGCTTCCCGAAACAATTGCTACAATTACAGTTTTACTTTCTGTTGAAGGTTTTCTTTTGCTTTGTGCTCTTCGTGTTCAATAATAGCATTTTTAACAGCGCTAAAGGTTATATCTTTTGCTTCGGCGTACGAAATATTATAAACTCTTTCTACGTTGCAAAACGCTTCTGGAAACTGCATTAAAAGTGAGTCGTAATACGCGTCTAATTGTTCTTGGTTTGGTAATTCGAATTGTAATTTAAGTTGAAATCGTCTTAGTAAAGCAGTATCAATTACAGCGGGATGGTTGGTTGCAGCAATTAATAAAACGTTGTTTGGCAATTCATCAATTAGCTGTATAACCGTGTTAACCAACCGCTTCATTTCGGCCGAATCTTTATCGCCGTGATCGCGTAACTTTCCAATCGAATCAAATTCGTCTAAAAATAAAACTGCATTTTCTCGAGCTGCTTTTTTAAATACTTCGGTTATATTTTTAGCGGTTTCACCCAAACGAGAGGAAACAAAATTTCCTAAGTTTAAAATAATTATTTTTTTATCTAAAGCCTTTGCAATGGCTTTGGCAGTAGTTGTTTTTCCGCAACCAGTATGGCCGAATAGAAAAATTTTATTGTCAATGGGCAGCTTGTACTTGTTTAAAACTTCAAAGTGTTTAAACTCTTTTAAAAGTTGACTTAAAGCCTTGTTGTTTTTTGGACTTAAGTGAATTTGATCCAAGCCAATTGTCGCTTCTTTCGAATTGATTATAAAATCTGATAGTGCCATAAGCCACGAATTTTAAGCTTGCAAAAATAAGGGATATAAAAATAATTCTACTTTTTTATAACACTTTCGTAAGTAGAAATCCACTCATCTACAGTCACTTTTGTAGAGAGTTCGCCCAAAAGTTTAACCGGTACCTTTTTCGGGTTTTTAAACCGAATACAACTCTTTCCCATATCTAACTTTCCAGTTGCGTGCTTTGGGTATTCTGCTTTAAACCATGCTAACAATTCGGGGTCTGTATAGATACCCGAATGATAAACGCTTATATGGTTTTTTTGTGAAGCAATACTCATAAAAGGGAGCGCATCTGTAGGTGTGCAGTGATAGCCATCGGGGTAAATGCTGTGAGGTACAACATAACTAATCATTCCATATTGCATTGTTTCTTCAAAACCTGGGGGTAAATTTTCTTTTACGGTTTCGCGAAGTTGTTGCATTACTTCCTTACGGTCTTCCGGAAGTTCTGCTATATATTGGTCTGGCGTAGTTGCATTAGATTGCATTTGGCGGAAATTTTATTTTTTAAACACCCTTCAAAGTTACACGATTTTTAAGTTTCTAATCTAAAAAGAGGCGATTTTTAGTGAAGATTAAAATTTATTAAAAGTGTATTTAAACAAAAAGGCATGATTTTTAAAATCATGCCTCAGTTATAGTTTCTATGCAAAATAATTAGTGCCGTTATAAAGCAGAATCATCGCGCTCCAAATTTTCTTTTCTATCGCCCCCTTGACTGTATAAATGATTTTCTTCATCGGGTAATCCCGGTTTATTGTTTTGCTTTCGTGCCTGTGTACTACCTGGAATATCGAGGTCTTCTCCTTCAAAATCTACCTTTTTATTACGGTCTCGTAATTGTTGGTCGTCGCCGCCATCGCCGTGAATATTTTCTTGTTTTAAAATATCTTTGTCGTGTTTGGTAACTTCGGGATTATAGGGTAAGTTTTCTTCAGTTTTATTTTCATTCTTTTTCATAACAATTTCTTTTCGTTTTTTAAAAATAACCATTGAAACCGAAATTTTAAAGGGGTTTAACGTGCTTTAAGTATTATTATAACAAAACATTATAAGCTTACGGCTGGATTGCCTAATTATTTAATAAATTCAATTTTGCCTATAACACAGGTTTTAAAATTTTACGGCGCAAATAAGTTCTTTTATTTTAAATACAAAGCCAATCTAAAAGACACAACAACTATCTTTGCAAAAAAATTAGGAATTGGCGCTTTCAGATTACACCAAAGAATTTAAATACAACACCAAGCTTGCAACGCCAGTAATTTTGGGCATGTTAGGTCACCAAGTTGTTGCGCTAGTAGACAATATTATGGTGGGTCAATTGGGTAGTGCCGAACTCGCCGCCGTCTCTTTAGGAAACAGTTTTATGTTTGTGGCAATGAGTTTGGGGGTTGGATTTTCTACAGCCATTACCCCTCTGGTTGCCGAAGCCGATGGGGAAGGCAATCGAGAAAAAGGTAAATCTTCATTTAAACACGGCTTGTTTTTATGTATTGTTTTAGGGCTGGTTTTATTTGCAACCGTAATGCTTGCAAAACCATTAATGTATATAATGAGTCAACCGCCCGAAGTAGTAGACTTAGCCATGCCATATTTAACTTTAGTTGCAGCTTCATTGGTGCCACTAATTGTTTTTCAGGCGTTTAAGCAATTTAGCGATGGTATGTCAATGACGCGTTTCCCAATGTACGCTACTTTTATTGCAAATGGGGTAAACATTCTGCTAAATTATATGTTTATCTTCGGAAAGTTTGGTGCGCCAGAATTGGGCGTTGTTGGTGCGGCTATTGGAACTTTGGCATCACGGGTCGTCATGGTTGCCTACTTGTGGTATTTATTAAGCCGAAAAGAAAAATCGCGCTATTTTGTTACCGAAATTAAAATTTTCAAATTGAGTAAAGCGATGCTTCAAAAACTGTTGAGTCTTGGTTTTCCTTCGGCAATGCAAATGTTTTTTGAGGTTGGAATTTTTACTTCGGCTGTTTGGTTGTCGGGTATCCTGGGCAAAAACGCCCAAGCTGCCAACCAAATTGCACTTAACCTCGCATCCATGACCTTTATGGTGGCTATGGGCTTTAGCGTGGCGGCAATGATACGCGTAGGAAATCAAAAGGGGTTAAAAAACTTTTTAGAATTAAGACGGGTTGCTATTTCAATCTTCTTACTCACTGCTTTACTATCGTTGCTATTTGTGGCCGGATTTATAATTTTTAATGAATCGCTCCCAAAGATGTTTCTCGATTACGATAATTTAGCGCTATTTACCGATAATAATGAAGTAGTAATTTTAGCCTCACAATTACTTATAATTGCGGCTATTTTTCAATTTACCGATGCTTTGCAGGTAGTGGCATTAGGAGCCTTACGCGGTATGCAAGATGTTAAAATTCCAACGGTACTTACGTTTATCGCTTATTGGATTATTGGTTTCCCAATCTCATACTATTTAAGTATGCACACCCCTTTAAAAAGTATGGGTATTTGGATAGGATTGTTTGCCGGATTAACCGCAAGCGGAATCATGTTATTCATTAGATTTAATTATCTTTCAAAAAAATTAATACGCTTGGGTAAGAGCTAAAAAACGCCCATTTAGAGTCAATAACAACTTATTTACAAAATAAAAAACAATGGATTTCCCAAAATATTTACTAGGCGACAACAGCGATTATCCTTCAGCAATTTTTGTAGTTCACACAGAGTTTCCTCGGTTTATTATCAACCTTGAAAATGACGAAGTTGAATGGTTGGAAGATTTTGATAAAGAAGATCAAAAAGTGCTTGAAGCCGAAGCCGAAAACCTTATACAGGGGGCAAATGATTTTTACGATCGCGAAATTGCAAAATACGATGAAGAGTAATTTTTAATTTTACTCGAAATAATTTAATTGAAAATCGAGAAATTCGAAAGGCATGCTTGAACAACTGCTACATTACGATACCGAATTCTTTTTATATTTAAACAACCTAGGAAACCCGGCATGGGATGGATTTTGGCGCTTTGTAACCGAAAAATGGTCGTCCATTCCATTATACGCATTGTTGTTGTATTTAGTGTTTAAAAACTACGGTTTAAAAGGAACACTCGTAATTGTGGTTTGTGTGGCTTTAATGATTACGGCAACCGACCAAATTGCTAGTCTATTTAAATACGGTATAAAACGTCCCAGACCTTGCAAAGTAGAAGAACTGCAACCTATTATGCGTTACGTAGCCGATGGTTGCGGCAGGTTTGGATATTTTTCGGCTCATGCGGCAAGCTCTATGGCGGCTGCGGTTTTCATTGGGTTAAGTCTCCAAAAATGGTATCGCTACCTACCATTTATTTTGTTAGTATGGGCAGTTGCAACAGGGTACAGCCGTATTTATCTGGGAGTGCATTATCCGCTCGATGTTGTAAGCGGAATGGCCTTTGGAGGCCTAACCGGATGGTTCTTTTATTTACTGCAAAAATGGGGTCAGAAAAAGTTTAAAACCCAAGAAGCTTAACCAACTTTTATTTTACACTTGCCAACACAATTTAAGGTTGTTTAAAGAAAACTTACTCACGTAAAAAACTCCGCGACGGTGCTATCGGCGCTAAAAAAGCTATTGTTTCGAAACAATAAATAGCTCTCGGTACAGCCTAGTTTTATGGGTGCGACTTTCGGGGCCTTTGGGATTCATATCGTAGCGTACAATATGTTCTCTTTTAAAATCGCTATATTCTTCGTGAAAGTGTTGTAGACTTTCTTCAGAAACTAAAACCGCGAATCTATCTTCTGAAGGAATAATAAATTCGCCATCTCTATTTAGCATTTCCATCTTTTGGCCGTAATCCCAAATTAATTCGGGGGTCATTCCTGAAAATTCGTAAACCTTGATGTTTTCTGCTTGTTGAAAGGCGTGTAATTCTGAAAACGGCTTGTAATCTGGATTTATAGTTATGGCTTTACTTAAAGGTAGCCCAAACCAAATAATAGCAATTATAAAGGCTATTGTTAGATAAAAAACAGGTTTAATTTTTCGTAAAATTAAATTCCGAATTAGAAATACTGAAATAAAAAACAAGGTTGTAGCCAACAAAACATACCAAACCCAATTTCCGTTAATACCTTCTTTTAAAAATAGGTATCCACCAATGGGAAAAATTATTCCTATAAGACCAATCATTCCAAAGTTAAAATAGACAGGTATTGTTTCGCGTTTATCTTTTAATTCTTTAAAATTTCTAAAGAGATATTCAATATAAAACCCTGTGTTAAGTGCCATTGGGATGAGCACTGGCAGTAAATATCTCGATTTCTTTTCGGGGATTAAAGAGAGTAAAACCACAGACAAAATAGTCCATAAAAACGTAAATAAATACACTTTTTTATCGAACACTCGCGACTTTAAATAGGGGTATAAAAGCCCTATAAAAGCTGGGATGGTCCATACACCACTTTGGGTGAAAAAGCTCCAGTAGTAGTAAAATGGTTTTACTTCATAACTTATCCAATTGGTAGTTTCTTTTTTAGTAATAGTAACTGCAGCGGGATCAAAAGTGATGGTATACCAATGCCACCATCCCGATACAATTGTGGCAACCACAAAAAAGAGAAGTAGCGGGAGCCAGCGTGTTTTAAAATTAGAAAACTTAAAAACTATTCCAAAAGCCAGTAAAAAGGGTAACAGCAGCGCATAAAATGAAACGGGTCCTTTGCTTAAAAATGAACACCCAAAAAATATAGCCGCCAAGAATGCATTTTGGTACTTTAAACTTTCGCGTGTAAATAGTTGATAGAGCATATAAATACACAATAACATAAACGAGTGTGCGTAAATATCCCACTGCCCATCGCGGGCAGATGCAACTATATAAAATGAGGTTGCCATTACCAAACCACTGATAAAAGCGTATAGTTTCTTCGAAGTTAATTTTAGTGATAATTTATATGAAAATATCACTAAAATTAAAGCCATAATAGCCGCCGGTAGTCGTAATGCCCAAACATTTTTTATACTGAAAATTGCGGCCGAAATAGCCGTAAGCCACGTTGGCAATGGTGGTTTTTGATAGCGCGGTTCGCCGTTAATTGTAGTAAACAACCAATTGCCATCGGTAAGCATTTCGCGGGCAGTGATAAAATTGCGAGCCTCCATGATATTTACCGGTAGTGCGCTTAAATTAACAAAGAAAATCGCCACACAAGTAAGTAAAAGAAGTAATAAATAGTTGTTTTCAATTTTCATGGCGCAGTTGCTTTTTCCAAATAATAATATTTCGAATGTAAATTACGAGTCCTGCTATATGCCCCACAAATAAAACCGGGTCTTTCCTAAAAATTGCATAGGTCAAAATTAAAGAAGCCCCCAATATGCTCATTTGCCAAAAACCTACAGGAAGTTGCGACGACTTAGATTTTTCTGAAACCATCCATTGGTACACAAACCGTAATGTAAACAGTATTTGCGATATTATACCTAATAAAAGTAGCCAAAGAGGAATAGCTTCGTTTTTAAATAATTTATTGAAATCGTATTGACCATTGTTATACGCGTAAAGCACGATAAACACTGGGAAAATTAGTAAGAATATTTGCAAGATTTTTGGCGATTTTTGCCATTTCCCCTGCAACTGTAAATTCCGAATGTAGATGTAATACGTTAGTGCTTGGCCTAACATTATGGCAAAATCGTCGCGTAAGTGGCCGTACACAAACAGTAAAAATGAAGCCATAAGGCTAAGCTTCCAAAAAATAGAAGGCGTAATTATTTTCTTGTTTTTTTCTGAAAGTATCCATTGAACAATAAGTCTTGCGCTAAACAAGATTTGTGCTAAAAAGCCAATGCCATACACAATCCAATTGCTCATCCTTTGCTTTTAATCTCGTAGTTGATGTATTTTTTTTTCATCCAGAGATATGCAAAACAATCCATTAATGGGCCAATTAATCGATTCCAAAGCCCAAATTTGGCTGTGCCCGCCATACGCGGAAAATGTTTTATAGGCACCTGAATTACCTTGCCATTTTGCAACAGTATCATCGCCGGTAAAAAGCGATGAAGCCCTTTAAACATTGGGATTCGTTTTGCGTATTCTGTTTTAATTACTTTTAATGGGCAACCGGTATCGTCCATGCCGTCTTTGGTAAACGCACGTCTTATTCCGTTAGCGATAGTTGATGACATGTTTTTTACAAACGTGTCTTTTCTATCGGCACGAACGCCCGTAACCAAATCGTATTCGCCTATATGCTGCAATAACAAATTAAAATCTTCGGGCGATGTTTGTAAATCGCTATCAATATATCCTAATAATGGGCTTTCAACATGGTCAAAACCTGCTTTAATCGCAGCACTTAAGCCTCTATTCTCTTTAAACGAAATATAATGAAAGGCATCATTTCGGTTACAAATATCTTCAATTAGCGCTTGGCTATTGTCTTTGGAGCCATCATTTACAAAAAGAATTGCTGTCTTTTTTGAAGCAATTTTAGTATAGGCCAGTAATTCTTTTTCAACCCGTTGCAGGTTTTCTTCTTCGTTGTAAACGGGTACAATAATGGTAAATTCGAACATTGTGGTTTTTGAAAAACTTTCTGCAAAAGTATTTCTTTTTTGTAGAATACAACAGAACGCTAAAAAAGATGTTATTTTGCAGTTTAAAACCGAAAGCAGAAGTACTACTTTAAATTAAATAGTATTATAAATTTTTCTGAAATAATTTCTTTTAGATTTTTTAATTAGCGCGGTTTAAATTTTTATAGCACATGAATATACTTGTTACGGGAGCTGCTGGTTTTATTGGATCGCACACGGCTGAGAGATTAAATGAAATGGGACATAAGGTCGTTGGCACCGATAATTTCTCTTCGTACTATAACATTTCGCTAAAACGAAAAAATGAAAAAGCACTAAACGAAAAGGGAATTATAGTAATACCAACAGATTTACGTACCGATAACTTGCACGAAAAATTTCCGAAGGATCTTGACTATATTTTTCACTTTGCCGCACATCCCGGAATTTCAAATACCTCAACCTTCGAAGACTATTTAAGTAACAATATTGTAGGTACCCAGCGTTTGCTCGAGTTTGCCGAATCATTTAAAAACAAACCGTTTTTTGTAAATATTGCTACTTCTTCTATTTACGGGTTGGAAGCTACATTTCCCGAAAGTGAACCGCCAAAACCAGCATCGTGGTATGGGGTTACCAAACTGGCAGCAGAACAATTGGTTTTGGCAAAGAGTAGAGATAAAAAATTACAAACCACTTCCTTAAGACTGTTTTCGGTGTACGGCCCGCGCGAACGCCCCGATAAGTTGTATACTCGTTTAATTGATTGCGGATTAAACAACAAGGCATTTCCACTTTTTGAAGGTAGTGAAAAGCACTTGCGCAGTTTTACTTATGTACAGGATATAGTGGATGGAATTGTTAGTGTTTTTGGAAAAGAGGAAGTTTGCAATGGTGAAATTTTTAACCTCGGTACCGAAACTGAAAATACCACCGCCCAAGGTATTGCGACAATTGAAGAAATTCTGCAAAAGAAAATAAAAATTCAAGCTATGCCACCGCGCGCCGGCGATCAATCGCGAACCAAAGCCAATATTGATAAAGCCCGCAAAATTTTAGGATATAATCCGCAAACCACTTTAAAACAAGGCTTACTGGCACAAACCGATTGGTTTAAAAACAACTTTATTTAAGTCTTTTTTAATTTTAAAATTAATTCGGCAGCCTCAAAAGGGGTGGTTTTATTTTGGTCTAAAGCTATAAGTTGTTTGTTTAATTCGGCTTTTACTTCGGGCGTTGCAAAAAAGTCGTTTTTTAATCTACTTTCTATGGTTTGCATAAGCCAATATTTATTTTGCTCGTTTCTTTTATGCTGAAAATACCCGTTAGTTTTTACAGTTTCAAAATACTTTAAAACGGTTTCGTATATTTCAGAAATACCTTCGTTGTGAAGCGCACTAGCGAGCAGCGTTTTAGGCGTCCAATTGCTAGCTTTTGGCGGATAAAGATGCAAAGCCCTGTTAAATTCATTTTTAGCCATTTTGGCAGCTTTTAAATTTTCGCCATCGGCTTTGTTGATAACAATGGTATCTGCCATTTCCATAATGCCGCGTTTTATACCTTGCAGCTCGTCGCCAGCACCAGCAAGTTTTAGTAATAAAAAGAAATCGGTCATAGAATGAACGGCAGTTTCACTTTGACCCACGCCAACCGTTTCTATTAAAATAACATCAAACTTTGCAGCTTCACAAAGTATAATGGTTTCTCGTGTTTTGCGCGCTACCCCGCCCAAAGTATCGCCACTGGCCGAAGGCCTAATAAAAGCGTTTGTCTCTTTAACCAAGTCTTCCATTCGGGTTTTATCGCCCAGTATGCTTCCTTTGCTAATACTACTGCTGGGGTCTACTGTAAGTACGGCTACTTTTTTATTGTTAGCAATTAGCAGTTTTCCAAAACTTTCGATAAAGGTACTTTTACCAACGCCGGGTACCCCTGTAATGCCAATTCTGATAGATTTATTGGCAAAGGGCAGGCACTTTTCTATTATTTCTTTGGCTTGCTGTTGGTGTTTTTGGGCTTTACTTTCAATTATAGTAATGGCACGGCTAAGCGCTGTTTGATTGCCTTGCAGTATTTGCTCTATTAATTGTGAGGTTGAAGGCGATTTTCGCTTTAAATTTAAATGCTTTTTGGCAAGCGATTTATTTAAAGTATTTGGCTGCGGAACTCCTTCTTTTTCGTTTAAAGCGCTTCTATTTTTTTTCTTCGTGGTCACAGGGTGAATTTAGCACAAATTTATGAATATGTTCTTTTAGAAATGAATTTTAGATGGTATATTGAAAATTAATAATTTTTAAACTTACATAAAAATGAAAAAGCTATATGAAGCTTCAGCAACCGCAGTAGGCGGGCGAAAAGGCCATGTTTCAACCGAAGACAAAAAAATAAATATGGAACTTTCTACCCCAAAAGGGTTAGGTGGCGATGGGGGTAGCGGAACTAATCCCGAACAACTTTTTGGCAGTGCTTATGCAGCCTGTTTTGGCGGTGCACTCGAGTTAGTTGCTGAACGTGAAAATGTAAAAATTGATGGCGATGTGAGCGTTACTGCAACTATTGAATTGGGAATGACGAAAGAAGATAACCTTCAGCTTAAAGCTACCTTAGATTGCTATATTCCAGGAGTTGATGTAGAAACTGGTGAAGATTTGGTTAATAAAGCACACAAAGTATGTCCGTATTCTCGGGCTACGCGCGATAATGTAACAGTGAGCTTAAACCTACTTTTGGATGAATAACTAATAATTATCCATTAAAAAAGCCCCGGTTTCGGGGCTTTTTTTATACTACATTGCTTTGAGGTTGATAACCTTATTCTTTTCGTTATCCTTAGTTGTTACTTGTGTTTTTTTTTCATCCTCTTTAAACGGACTCGATTTTGTGTGTTGTGCCGCTTGTTTCATATACCACTCTAACTGATACTTTTGCTTTTCGAGCATTTCTAAAATTGGAATTGGCAATTCTTGTCGCTCTAATAATTCATCATATCTCTTAATATTGTTACGGTCGCGATTAATACAAGAATTAACAATAGACTTTGCGTCAAAATTTTCTAATGCCTCTTTAATTTCGTGCCAAGTGCGATCCATATTGCCCTTTTCGGCGTCTTGTTTTAAAGGTTCAATATCTCTCGAACTCAATTCGTTGGAAATATCATGGCTCATCCTATTGCGCTCAACAGCCATATAATTTAAAAATCGCTTAAGTTCTGTAGTTTGTGCATCTTGAGCCGCATTATAATACAGCTTTTCTGCTTCAAAACAGGCTACTAAAAGCCTGTTAAGCCTCTCAAAGTCAGTGTAGTTCTTTTTCATAGTTTTCACAATTTTATCAAAGTTAGAATAAATTTAAATCATGATAAAAAACTAAATCTCAAATATTTCATAAAAAATAAACAGTAACTGCAACATTTTATTAAAACCTTCGTCTTTTAAGAGAACAGCAACCAAAAAAATCAACTAGTTTGTCCGATTTACAACTTATAGAGCAGTGTAAAAACCGAGACCGAAAAGCTCAAATGACCTTATATGGCAGGTATTGTGAAGGTATGTTTATTGTGGCCAATAGATATCTTAAAGATACTGCTGCAGCCGAAGACGCCATGCAAGAGGCTTTTATTAAAGCGTTTTGCAAATTATATCAATTTCAGGGCGATGTGAGTTTTGGGGCGTGGTTAAAACGTATTGTAATTAATACTTGTTTAGATTCACTTAAAAAAAACCAGTTAAAATTACAGTCTTTAAATGAAGAGGTTTTCACCTTAGTTACAGATGAAGACGATTGGGTGTTTGAAGATGAATCTTCGGCCCAAGAAATTTTAGAAGCAATTGAAGAGCTACCCGAAAATTACAAGCTTACTGTAAAGTTGTTTTTATTGGAAGGGTATGATCACAAAGAGATTTCTGAAATACTTAAAATTTCAGAAAATGCATCGCGAACATACCTGCACAGAGGAAAATTAAAATTGAAAGAAAAACTTAAACACTTGCGTTATGGCACAGGATATTAAAAAATTATTTGAGGATTATACGCCAAAGCCAAATTCCCTTCCAAAGGGCCACGAAGCACGGTTTGAAGCAAAATTAGATAATGCTTTTACAAATCCTTCAACTCATAAAACTAATCCGTTAACCCTTTGGTTAAAAATAGCTGCTGTGCTAGTGGTGTTTTTGGCAGTAAGTTTTTTTGGGTATCAACAATTGGCAAACAATGGGGCAATAATTTCAACAAATACAAATAATAGTTTGGTTGACAACACTACAGAAACACCCAATGCCAATAGCACACCCAAAATTACTTTAGCCAATATATCTCCCGATTTAAAAAAGATTGAAACATATTACACGGCGGGGATTAACGTACAATTGGCTTCGTTAAAAATTACCGATGAAAATAAAGACGTGGTAGATGGGTATATGCAACGGCTTGCACAATTAGATAAAGAATATGCGGCACTTAATACCGAATTAAACAATGTAGGCCCAACAGAAGCTACTATAACTGCCTTAATAGATAATTTGAAAAGACGTTTGGATTTGCTGTTCAGACTTAAAAACAAATTAAAAGAACTTAAAACTCAAAACAATGAAACATTTAAAGCAATACAATCTTAGAACAGCAATTTTAATGCTGCTGTTAACTACCGTAGGTTATTCGCAGAGTGGCGTAAAAGAAAGTTTTAACGTGCAAGACAACGTAGAAGTGTCTGTAAGCACCTCGTACACCCACGTGGTTTTTAAACCTTGGAATAGAAATAAGGTTGAGGTTGAAGCCTATATTGACGGCGAAAAACTTTCGGAAGAAGAAAAAACCAAACATTTTACCGACTGGAATTTAAACATTACCGGCAATAGTAAAAGTGTAGTTGTTTCTTCAAACGTTAAATCGCAGGATTTTGATTTGGCTGCGTTACCGTCAATGGATTTTATTGGTCCAATGATGGACAATATGATAGGGCCTATGATTAAAAATATAAATGTGCCCTCTTTACCCGCCGATTTATTTGAAAACATAGGAAATATTCAATTCGATTTTGAAGAATTTAAAAAGGATGAAGAAGGCTATATGAAAAAATTTGAAGCCAAAATTGAAAAGAAATTTGGTAAAGATTTTGAAAAACGAATGGAAGAGTGGGGTAATAACTTTGGAGAAGCGTGGAATGAACAATACGCCGATAGTGTTGCACAAATCTACGAACACAAAATGGAAGCCTGGGGCGAAAATTTTGGAAAACAAATGGAAGCCTGGGGTGAGGCCTATGGTAAAAAAATGGAAGCTTGGGCCCAACAGTTTGAAAAAGAAATAGAAAACGCAGATGGCGAGTACACTAAAAAAGTGACCAAAACGCCTCACGGAACTTCAATCTATATTAGGAAAACTGGGGCTACAAAGCCTATGAGTAAGATAAAAAGAACTATTGTAATTAAGTTGCCAAAAGAAGCCAAAACAAATATTAAAATGCGATATGGCAATTTAGAAATGGAAGATGCACTTAATTTACATGCCTCATTAAATTATACGCCCTTTACAGCACAATCTTTACAAGGCGCAAAAACACAAGTACAAGCGGCATATGCTCCTGTAAAAATTGAAGCGTGGGAAGCAGGCGTGCTAAACCTCAATTTTGTTGAAAATTGCGAAATTGATGCAGTCGAAAGTTTAAATCTTCAGGCTAATTCTAGCGATGTAAATATTGGTAACATTACAAACCAAGCTTTTTTGTCGGGCTCTTTTGGCGACTTGCGCATTGCAAATATTGCAGATAGTTTTGAGACTTTAGATATAAGACTCGAAAACACCGACGCCCAATTACAAATACCTTCGGGGGCTTTTAGCTTTTACTTTACCGGCGATAGATCTACTTTAAAGTACCCAAAATCGCTAAAATTGAAAGAGTCTAAAAGCGCAAATAAAGTGGTTGCTAAAGGGTTTAAACAAAATAATGCTTCAACTAAAACCATTACTATTAATTCCAACTACAGCAATGTTATTTTACAGTAGTTGAAGTGTAAAACAACATTTCACGCAAGTAAAAAACCCGCGCCATTACTGGCAGCGGGTTTTTAATTTAATTAAGAATTAGGGGGAAGGTTTGTTATTGTTTTACCACTTTTAAGTTTTCTACATTACCATTGCTAGCAACTTTTACTAAGTACACGCCGTTGGTAAGGTTAGAAAAATCAATTTCGGTATGCGTATTATTAATTGTAATGTTCGCAACTCTTTGTCCGGTAATTGTAAATACTTCAACAGCATCTATTGCTTCTTTTACGTTCACATAAAGTGCGTAAATTAAAATTTTGAAGTAAAAATAGTTACTACAATTGAATTCAAGGATGAAAATTTTTAAAATCTAGATTTACTTATGGCTAATTATATTAAAGGTTTTAATCTATTGGTTTAACTTGTTTCTGATCTTGAAATAATACCCTGAAATTTTAATTAATTATAAAAGAAGCTAAACGATATTAAAGCTATTTCTTTTTAACAAAAAGGGCAACTACTGCCGAAGTTACCACGCCCATTCCCAATGCACCAAATGCACTTTGCCACATATAATTATTGATGTTAAAATATTCGTTTGCCGCAGTACGCGTCATTAATTCATTGGTTACCGAATGTTCAATTACGTTGTTAAAATACTCTGGCGTAATATAGTTGTGGGTAATATACTGTGCCAAAGGCGAAAGTAGTGCTACAAAAACACTTAAAATTAGTCCGGAGACAAAACCTTGGAGCCAAGTCATTTTATCACCGTAAACGCGTCTTCTTTTTTCGCGCATTGCTAACAAATACATTAAGATGGCAAAGGGCGCGAAAAAGAGGGTGAGCCACCAGTGGTCTGCAATACGTTCGCCGTGCCAACCCATGGTTTTTTCAAAAAGCATCCACAAAAGCATTGCAATTGTGAAAAGTATAGCCCATTTAAATTCGATGGTAAGTTTTTTCATAGCGATATATTTGTAAAGCCAAAGATACTCGAATTGGAACATAAAAAAATCCCAAAACGAGGTGTTTTGAGATTTTTTGATGTAAAATTATTATGCTAAGCTCTTTTCATAAGTATTTCCATTGTTTTAACTTCCTTACCATCAGGGCCAGTTTCAAACATTTCCATGCGGCGGGTGTTGTCATCAACAATGGTATATAATTCACGAACCTTTTTTTCTTTGCCACTCATGGGGTCTGTCATGCTACCATTTAGGGTTATGGTTTTATTAGCTTTATCATAGGTACCGCGCAATACCCCAAGCCCGGTTCCCATGTTGTCTATCCAGGTAGAGATGTACTCGTTGATGGCATTGTCATAGGCCAGGGTGGAACGGCCTTCAAAATCGGCGCCCATCATATTGCCTGTATAGGTACCCACTTGGTAGCGACCGCCCATAATCATCTTTATATCGGCGGTGGAGGTGGCCTTCGTTTCCTCGGGACCCATCCAGAAGGTCATTTCGTTGTTCCACTTGCCTTCCTCGGCGGCCATCATTTTATGTGGCTCGCCGGGGGTCATGTACGCCTCCCAGGCCTTTTGCATTGCTACAGAGTCCATGGGTTCTTCTGTTATTTCAGGGGTTTCGGTAGCCGTGGTGTCTGCTACAACTACGGCTTCCTCGGTTTCCATCTTGTCCTTTTTTTCGTTGTTACAGCCAACTAACACTAAGGAAAGGCACGCTAAGGTAAAAAGTGATTTTTTCATACGGATTGATTTTTAAGGTGTTGATTTTGAAAACTAAGGTATGAAAAAAACGAACAAAATCTTATAGTATAAAAACATAAAAGTTTGATAGCCAGTAAAAAAGGAGTGCAGGCGTCTTTGGTATTAGCCATAAAAAATCCCGAAGCCTGGCCCCGGGATTTTATACCAAATAATGATTTTAATTACTTATAACCAACAAGGTCTTTCATCAATATTAAGCGTCGAAAGGTTAATATTAAAGGTGCCGGCGATGGGTTTTATCATTTGGGGGTTGACGGAACTATATAGATCACAGCTAAAAGTTCCTATTAAGATACCTTTTTCACTATTATACTCAGTGATTTCTATGTTTCCCGATCCTTCTCTGCTGAAATAATAAATTGTTGAATCACCTATAATTTTTTCAATATATATATATGTTGTAGAAAACATGAAAGGCACGGGAGGAATTTCGTTTGAACTTGCCGCATCTATAGTATAATTACCGGGTTCGTCAACATTTATCAAGGAAAAATTTAAAGATATCCTATTGTTGGAGGTTAAAGAAATTTCCCAGTCATTTTTATCCTCGTTATTTCTGTTTACATATAACGTATATGCACTGACCCCTCCACCTGTAATCCATCTTGGTTCTATTGTTTCGTCATCAAATTGAGCTTCAAAAAAGTTTTCCTCCTTTATGCAATCTTCGTCATCCTTGTTGTCATCATCTTTATTACAGCCCGTTGTACTAAAAGCCACAATAAAAAGCAATATTAATAATATTGTTCTTCTCATTTTAAAGCCAGCAAGGTTTTATGGTCTTGTCTAAAGTAGATTTATTTAAGTTGAACTCTCCGGTTATGGTTTTTTTGACAGAAGGATCTGCCGTACTCACTAATTCAGCAGTAAAGGTTCCTATTAATATTCCTAAGCTATTATCATACCCGGTGATTTCAATCGTTCCATTTGAGGAACTGATAAAAGTATAAGAATTTGAATCTTGATCTTCAATATATATTGAGGTTTTTACTGCACAAGTAACTGCTATATGCTCTGGATTTCCAGCACTAATATTATAATTTCCTATTCCAGTTAATCCAATTAAGGAAAAATCAAAACCTATATCATTTTCCGTATTTATCGTCAATAACCAATCATTTTCGTTATCAACACATCTACTAAAACTCAAGGTGTAGCGACCAATCCCTCCTCCTTGATTGTAATACGGTTCTATAGTTTGACCATCAAATTGAGCTTCAAAATAATTCTCTTCCTTTACGCAGCCTTGTTCATCTTTATTATCATCATCCTTGTTGCAGCTTGACAATGCTAACGAGAATATAAATAGTAGTTTTAAAATCATCTTTGTTTTCATCTTCTTTTTTTTTAAAATTATCTTTCAATACTTATGTGCTTTATCACATCAATTCCGTTGTTTGCAATAACTTTTATAATATAAAGCCCCTCCGGTATGTTAGAAATGTCAAGGGTTATGGAATTGTTGTCTATAGTATTCTTTGATGTTTTTGCTTGCCCAAACATATCGTATATAGGGCGATAGTGACGAACTTGGGTTATCGTAAAAAAGGCTGTCGTTACCTTGCACCAATAAAGCACCGATATCCACAGCATCTTCCTTGAATTTGTTGATATCGGCATTGATAATACCAATGTTGATTATATTACTTGCAGTTTGGTTACTTGTAATCAAAGTCTCAGGATTGGTAAATCTATTCAAATAATCCGTCCTATAAAGATCCTCCATCGCAAGAAAATAATGGCCGGCACTGCTGCTCGGCACGCCAGGCACTAACGGCGCAAAACCCGAAGGTGTACCATAACCTAAAAGATTTGAAAGAGGCAGTGTCCTATCATAAAGTATGCGTGTAGGAACATCGTTTGGGTTCAAATGTTGAATTTTGGTCTGAATCTCGGCACGAACGTTATCCATAAATGTTTGTGCCGTGGAACCGAAGGAAATCATAAAAAATAGTAATAAGACTATTCTTCGGGGGGGGGGGTAATACTTTGTTTCAAAACATTAAAAGTTTTAGATTATACTTCTAATTGGGGAGTTATGGTTTTGCTAAAATGAAACAAAATTATGGGAATAGCAAATTAAATGATCTTTATGTTTGTAATCAATAAAAAATCCCGAAGCCAAGCAGCCTCAGGATTTATAAACTTCATTACAGTTAAATTTAAATTTACAAAACAGTCGTACGTCCTAAGTCCTACCGTCCTACGTCAAAGACGACCTACTCATCCACCAGCACCCAATCGCCCTTATCGAGCAGCGGGATAGCCTGTTTGTATTTCAGGGTCTTATTTTCACCACTCATAACATTTTTAATGGTTACTTTTTCGTTGCGATTTATCTTGGGCCGTTCGCGGGTAATGGTTTCGGTAACCTGCTGGCGTTGCGGCTGGGTGTTTCCGGCGGCGCGTGATTGTGCTGCACGCTCGTCCATATTTGGAATTTCTTCCTTTTGCTCGCTTAAGTTTTCTTTTCTTTTTACTTCGCGTGCTTCCTGAATTTGCTGTTGGTTTTCCTGCGGCAATTCTCCTTTGAAAAGGAAAGAAATCACATCCTTGTTTACCTTTTCAATCATTGCTTTAAAAAGTTCTAAAGCTTCAAACTTATAAATAAGCAGCGGATCTTTTTGTTCGTGTACCGCTAACTGAACGCTTTGTTTCAGCTCGTCCATTTTTCGCAAGTGTGTTTTCCAAGCATCGTCAATTATGGCGAGGGTGATGTTTTTCTCAAAATCGTGCACCAATTGCTTCCCTTCGGTTTCATAAGCCTTTTCAAGATCGGTAGCAACGTTTAAAGTTTTTACACCATCTGTAAACGGAACGAGAATTCGCTTGTATTTATCCTTTTGCGTTTCATAAACGTTTTTAATAACTGGGTAAGCCATTTCGGCATTGCGCGCCATCTTGTTTTGATAGTGAACTAGAGCTGCTTTATAAATTTTGCCAGCAATTTCACGAGCGTCCATTTTTTCAAATTCCTTTTCGGAAATTGGAGAATCCATTGCGAAGTAACGAATTAATTCAAACTCAAAATTCTTATAATCTTGAGCATGTTTATTACTTTCTGCAATTACTTCGGCGGTATCAAAAATCATATTGGCAATATCCACACGAAGACGATCTCCAAATAGGGCGTGGTAACGGCGTTTGTAAACAACCTCACGCTGCGCATTCATTACATCGTCGTACTCTAGCAATCTTTTACGAATGCCAAAGTTGTTTTCTTCAACCTTTTTCTGTGCCCGCTCAATAGATTTTGAAATCATGGAATGCTGAATAACTTCGCCTTCTTCCAAGCCCATACGGTCCATCATTTTGGCAATTCGCTCGCTTCCAAAGAGGCGCATCAAATTGTCTTCTAACGAAACGTAAAACTGCGAACTACCCGGATCTCCTTGTCGACCACTACGCCCTCGTAACTGTCTGTCTACACGGCGCGAATCGTGACGTTCTGTACCAATAATTGCAAGTCCGCCAGCATCTTTTACTTCTTTACTCAATTTAATATCGGTACCACGACCAGCCATGTTTGTAGCAATGGTTACAATTCCTCCTTTTCCTGCTTCGGCCACAATATCGGCCTCGCGTTTGTGGAGTTTAGCATTTAATACGTTATGCGGTATGTTGCGAATGCTAAGCATACGGCTCAACAATTCTGAAATTTCTACCGAAGTAGTACCAATTAAAACGGGGCGCCCCGCTTGCGAAAGTGCTACTACCTCTTCAATTACCGCGTTATATTTTTCTCTTTTGGTTTTATAAATTTTGTCTTCGCGATCGTGACGCGCAATAGGGCGGTTGGTTGGAATTTCAACAACATCCAATTTGTAGATTTCCCAAAGTTCGCCGGCTTCGGTTACAGCTGTACCCGTCATCCCCGAGAGTTTGCGGTACATTCTAAAGTAATTTTGAAGCGTAACCGTCGCAAAAGTTTGGGTCATCGCTTCAATCTTAACATCTTCCTTTGCCTCAATTGCTTGGTGCAGACCGTCGCTATAGCGACGTCCGTCCATAATACGACCCGTTTGTTCGTCTACAATCATTACTTTGTTATCCATCACCACATATTGATCATCTTTTTCAAAAAGCGTATATGCTTTTAAAAGCTGATTCATAGTGTGGATACGTTCACTTTTTACCGAAAAGTCGCGGAAAAGTTCTTCTTTGGCTGCAACTTCTTCTTCTTTTGAAAGGCCTTGTTTTTCAATTTCGGCAATTTCGGTACCAATTTCTGGCATCACAAAGAAATCGGGGTCGCCTTCACCCGAAAGGTAATCTACACCCTTATCAGTAAGTTCTATCTGGTTGTTTTTTTCGTCAATTACAAAATAGAGCTCGGCATCAACCTTTGGCATTTCGCGGTTGTTGTCGCTCATGTAATGGTTTTCGGTTTTTTGAAGAATTTGTTTAATGCCTTCTTCCGAAAGGTATTTTATAAGGGCTTTATTTTTCGGTAACCCGCGATATACGCGTAATAACTGGAAGCCACCTTCTTTTTCATCGCCTTCTTTTATCAATTTTTTAGCTTCGGCTAAAACCCCTGTTAAGTACTTTTTTTGTACTTCAACTATATTTTTAATATTTGGTTTAAGCTCGTTAAATTCGTGGCGGTCGCCTTCGGGTACGGGTCCCGAAATAATAAGTGGTGTACGAGCATCGTCTATTAATACCGAGTCTACCTCATCTACAATTGCGTAATGATGCGGGCGCTGAACCAAATCGGTAGGAGCGTGCGCCATATTATCGCGTAGGTAATCAAAGCCAAACTCGTTGTTTGTACCGTAAGTAATATCGGCCAAATAGGCTTTTCTTCGTTCTTCTGAATTGGGTCTGTGGTTGTCTATACAATCTACAACCATGCCGTGAAACTGAAACAATGGTGCCATCCACGCGCTATCACGACGGGCAAGATAATCGTTAACTGTTACAAGGTGTACTCCGTTTCCTGCTAGGGCGTTTAAATACATTGGGAGGGTAGCCACTAAGGTTTTACCTTCACCTGTTTGCATTTCGGCTACTTTTCCTTGATGAAGAGCAACCCCGCCAATAAGCTGTACATCGTAGTGTACCATATCCCACGTAATAGGTTTTCCTGCAGCATCCCAAGAGTTTTGCCAAATTGCTTTGTCGTCCTCAAGGGTTACATAGTCATTTTCTGCTGAAATTTCGCGGTCAAAAGGGCTAGCGGTAACCGTAATGGTTTCGTTATTTTTAAAGCGTTTTGCGGTTTCTTTCATTACGGCAAAAGCTTCGGGAAGTATTTTATTAAGCGTTTCCTTTTCAATCTCGTAGCGCTCGTCTTTAAGCTTGTCTATTTGGTTGTAAAAGTCTTCTTTTTTATTGATGTCTTGCTCGTTTTCAGACTGTTTTTGAAGCTCGTCTATTTGATTTTGAATTTCTTTTTGAGCTTCTTTTATTTCCTTCCTAAAAGCATCAGACTTTGCGCGAAGTTCATCGTGGGAGAGTTTTTCGAGTGCGGCTTCGTGTGTTTTAATTTCGTTTACAATAGGCTGTATTTGCCCAATATCTTTTTTAGACTTATCGCCTACAAAGATTTTTAGTACGTTATCTAATATTCCCATGATGTATATTGTTTAAAAGCAATGCGAGGCATTACTATTTTGTAATTTTAATATGTTTTGCAACCAATTCAAAATTATAATACTATAAATTAATAATTATTAAACGGGCTGTGTTTTCTCTATTTTAAATAAAAAAAAGCCTCTAAAAGAGACTTTTTTTATATAATTTTTTATGTGTCCCAAAAAAGTTGGGAATTAATATTCATCCTCATTCCAGAGATAATCATCGTCTGTAGGATAATCTGCCCAAATCTCTTCAATAGAGTCGTAAGAGTCACCCTCGTCTTCAATTGCTTGAAGATTTTCCACTACTTCTAGTGGAGCACCGGTCCTGATCGCGTAATCAATCAATTCGTCTTTGGTTGCGGGCCAGGGCGCATCACTTAAATAGGATGCTAATTCTAATGTCCAGTACATAGCACTTTAGGTTTTTAATTTCTGCAAAAGTAATTTTTTAGATCAAAAAGTCAAGTAAAATCTCAATTATTTCTGCTGTATTTTAAAGAACGTTTTTTATTTGTTGATAATCAATAAGTTGCGAAAAAACATTTTTAAGTGGTTTTTCTTAAAACTTGCTGAATTTTAGATATTTAATGGTTTACTTCAATCTTGCACTACAGCTTTTTTGGAATCCACTGTGTCTCTTCTGCGTTTGTGTCTTTAGACAACTTTCGTGCCAGTACAAATAGGTAGTCAGATAGTCTGTTTAAATATTTTAAAACCCTTTCGTCAATAGGTTCGTTTTCGTTTAAATGTGTGGTAATACGCTCTGCACGACGGCATACCGTACGGGCTATGTGACAATATGACACGGTAGTATTTCCGCCAGGTAAAATAAAGTGCGTCATAGGTGGCAGGGCATCGTTCATAATGTCCATTTCCTTTTCTAAAAGTGTGATATCTTCTTCGTCTATTTTAGGAATATTAAGGCGTTCTTTCCCACTTTTTAAGGTTGCTTTTTCAGGATCTGTTGCCAAAATTGCACCCAAAGTAAATAGTTTATCTTGAATATGTACAAGAATTTCTTTGCTGCGCGGGTCTATATTTTGCGTACGAATAAGCCCTAAATACGAATTAAGCTCGTCTACGGTGCCGTAACTTTCTATGCGTATATGATGTTTTGGAACACGGGTTCCGCCAAAGAGAGCAGTTGTGCCTGCATCGCCGGTTTTAGTATATATTTTCATAATTAATAAGCTGTTTGTGAGGACTGTATTTTAATCAAATTTAGAGAATAAGTTATATAAAACTTTAGATTAAAGAGAGCTATTTCTCTGTTTCTTTTTCCCGCTCCTTTTTCCGCTCGTAATAACTGCTTCTAAAACTTTTGTTGCGTCTATTGCGCAAGTTGGTAGCATTGCTTTTGTTCCAAAAATATAAAATGGCAAGTAGCAAAATGCCACCTATTATTAAAACTATAGGATTTGAAAGGTCAAGATTCATAGCTTCAAAGATAAAATAGTAAATGTTAAATACGAAGCCCGAATCTTAAAATATTATTTTTCACAACCAACTACTGTTTTACCATTTCTTTTTTGGTATCGCTTTCTATAATACCATCGCGAAGGCGAATAATACGGTGTGCGTTTTCGGCAATGTCTTCTTCGTGAGTAACAAGAATGACTGTGTTGCCGGCTTTGTGAATTTCATTAAAAAGATTCATTATTTCTACCGAAGTTGTAGAATCTAAATTCCCCGTAGGTTCATCGGCCAAAATAATAGAAGGTTTATTTACCAAGGCTCTACCCACCGCAACACGTTGGCGTTGCCCACCCGAAAGTTGGTTGGGTTTGTGGTCCATCCTGTCTGCTAAGCCCACGTTGTTTAATACTTCTTCGGCACGTAGCGTTCGGTCTGCTTTTGATACGCCTGCGTAAACCATGGGTAGCGCTACATTTTCGAGTGCCGTAGTGCGGGGTAGGAGGTTAAATGTTTGAAATACAAAACCTATTTCTTTGTTTCTAATTTCGGCCAATTCATCATCGGTCATATTACTTACGTCTTGTCCGTTTAATTCGTAAGTGCCCGAAGTAGGGGTGTCTAAACAACCTAATAAGTTCATTAAAGTAGACTTTCCCGAACCCGAAGGCCCCATTAAGGCTACGTATTCGCCTCGTTCAATATCGAGATCTATTCCTTTTAAAACTTTTACTACTTCGTTTCCAAGTGGAAAATCGCGTGTAATATTTCGAATTTTAATTAGTAAACTCATAGGCTTGTTTAATATATGCAATAGGACGCAAAGCTGGGCGGGTTGTTACAATAATTAAGTTAGAATGCGCAACTTTTTCAATTTAAACTCTTATAACAAAATGCTGTTTTGGTTGCTCTTTTCTAAAAAATACCAACCCCCATCTAAAGGTGTCTATACTTACCGTTACTTTGGGGTGGGCAATTATTTGTTGCCAAGCTTGGGTCATGTCTTTGCTCCAGTAAATATCATCAAAAATTATTAATGAATTGTTGTGAACATTATCTAAAAGCGACGTAAAATACTGCAGTGTACGTTCGCCATTGTGGTCGCCATCAATAAAGATTAAATCAAATTTTTCATCTTTACTTTCCTCCAAGTAGGTTTTAAATAATTTTTGGTGAATTTGAATATTGTGCAAATTAAATTGCTCAAAATACTCTTGAGCTTTTTGCAAGGTATTGGGACAACCTTCTACCGTATTTATAGCTGTAAATGTATTTGAAACTGATAGCGCAACAGTACCCAAACCCAAAGAAGTGCCAAGCTCCAAAACATTTTCGCATTTAAAATAACGAGCTAAACGAAAAAGCAATTTTTGGCGCTTTTTTTTCATCCCCGCATTTTTTACAACCTGCGAAACTTTTCTATCATTCCCTTTAAACACCCGCGAACCCTGACCAAAATCTGTCATAGCTACCGTGGTGTTATCATGGAGAAGCGCCTGTCTATGTTTTTTTAAAATGTTGTATTCAGGGTATTTGGTTTTGTCGTTAAAACATTGGGTTACCAAATTATAAACAAAAGGGGAGTGCACCCCGTGCTTATTTTTAGAAAGCCGAATAAATTTTATATAACTCTTTGATTGGTGTATCATATTTAAAGGCTTTAAGCGGTATGCTTTCGGCTAAAATACATATTTCAAGAAATAGTTGCTTAGAGCCTAGAGCGCTTATTCCATTTTAGCCGAAAGCTCAAACCAGCGCTCGGTTTTTTCATCAATTTTATCTGTTAATTCCTGAAGTTTTACAGACTGCTTGTCAATTTCGGCGCCGTCCCAATTTTCGGTTGCAAACTTGTTTTGAAGGGTTTCGCGCTCTTTTTCAAGCTTGGCTATTTCTTTTTCAAGTTTGTTGTATTCTTTTTGTTCGTTATAGCTCAGTTTTACTGCGTTTGACTCTTGTTTCCAATCTTTTTTAGATTTTGGCGCACTTTCACTCGCCTCGCGCTTTTCCTGAATATTACTGTCTTCGTACGCTCTAAAATCGGAATAATTTCCGGGGAAATCTTCAACCTCGCCATCGCCTCTAAAAACAAAAAGATGATCTACAATTTTGTCCATAAAATACCGGTCGTGCGACACCACCAAAAGGCAGCCGGGAAAGTCTAAGAGGAAGCTTTCCAAAACATTTAAGGTAACAATATCGAGATCGTTTGTAGGCTCATCGAGGATTAAAAAGTTTGGGTTTTTTATTAAAACGGTACATAAGTAAAGGCGTTTACGTTCGCCTCCACTTAGCTTTTCAACAAAGTCGTATTGTTTTTTGGGGTCGAAAAGAAACCGCTCTAAAAGCTGTGAAGCCGAAATTATTCTACCCTTTTTTAACGGAATATATTCGCCGTATTCTTTTATAACATCTATTACTTTTTGACCTTCTTTTATATTAATTCCCCCTTGGGTGTAATAGCCAAATTTTACCGTTTCGCCTACTATTACTTTCCCCGAATCGGGTTTTAAGTTTCCGGTTAAAATATTTAAAAAAGTAGACTTTCCAGTACCGTTTTTGCCAATTATTCCTACTCTTTCACCACGATTAAAATTGTACTCAAACTTGTCGAGCATGGTTTTTTCACCAAACGATTTTGACACTTTGTGTAATTCAACCACCTTGGTGCCCATACGTTCCATATTAAGCTCTAATTGCACTTGGTGGTCGTTTCGGCGCTTGCTGGCACGGGCTTTAATTTCGTGAAAATCGTCTATGCGGCTCTTGCTTTTGGTAGTACGCGCCTTGGGCTGCCGCCGCATCCAGTCCAATTCTTTTTTAAATAACTGTTTGGCCTTGCCAGTTTCGGTGGCTTCGTTTTCAATACGTGCTTCGCGTTTTTCTAAGTAATAGCTGTAATTTCCTTTGTAACTGTATAGAATACCTTCGTCTAATTCAACAATTTCATTACACACTCTTTCCAAAAAGTAACGGTCGTGCGTTACCATAAAAAGTGTGAAATTTTCTTTGGCAAATAAATTTTCGAGCCACTCAATCATTTCCAAATCTAAGTGGTTTGTGGGCTCGTCCATAATGAGCAGGTCTGGCTTTGTAAGCAGCGCATTTGCTAAGGCGAGTCGTTTTTTTTGTCCGCCACTTAAGGTTGAAATTTTAGCGTTTAAATCGTCTAATTTTAACTTAAAGAGAATTTGCTTATACCGCGTTTCAAAATCCCACGCCTGGTGAGCATCCATAGCGTCAAAAGCCTTATGATACGCCTCTTGGTCGTCTGGGTTTTCAATGGCGTGCTCATAAGCCTCAATAATTTTTAGGATAGGATTCTCTGAAGAAAAAATAGTTTGCTCAATGGTTAATTCGGGATTTAAATCGGGTTCTTGCGGCAGGTAAGCCGTTTTTAAACCTTTTCTAAAAACAACATTTCCCGTATCGGCCTTATCAATGCCTGCAATTATTTTAAGGAGCGAGGTTTTACCAGTTCCGTTTTTTGCAACAAAACCAATTTTTTGGCCTTCGTTAATTCCGAAGGATATATTTTCAAACAAAACCCGCATCCCGAAAGACTTGGAAATATTTTCTACAGATAGGTAATTCACAACAAATATTTTTTGCAAAAGTACTGCAAATGTTTAATGAACAATATAGAATAGGCAATAAGTTAAAACAGTAAAATTAAAAACTGTTTTCGTTTAAATCTTTGGCCAAGCTTGCCGTTTTAAGTTTTTTGTTACGTACAATGTAGTTTACATCGGCAAAGTTATCAACCATTAATTGCTTATGGTAGTAATTTATGTATTCTAAAACTGCAAATAGATTGGCTAACAAAGTCCAAAAGATAATGTTTGTGTCGTTTAATGACCATTTTGCCACCAAAACTTGAATGATAAAAACAACAGGCATTGCTATAATTAGTAAAATATTTAAGCGTTTTGCACCTCGGAAAAATTTTAAGTTTTTTACCTGCGAAAACGGCTTATTTTGCAAATGCCAAAGCTTTAATTGCCAATACCTCTGTCCTTGATAAAGTATTGCAATACAAACAACCATTCCGTACACAAACATTATGCTTTTTGCAATGGGGTTGTGCATTAAAAAGTAAACGGTTAACAAAGGAAAGGTGACAAACGCATGAAATTTTTCTAGCGGGTAATACCAGCGTAATCTATTTATAAGTTTGGCTTTGCTCATCTTATTTTATTGACTTTCGGCAAAGGTTTTAAAATCTTGTAGGTATTGCATAGACTGCTTTTTAAAAGCGCCTGGCATTAAAAAACCCATAATTTTCATAAATCCTTTAAATTGAAATTCTTGGTCTGTGCTATACTTTGTCTTGTTGTTTGGCAAAGGTTCAAAGTAGTTTTTTACAATATTGTGCACCCCTTTGGCGTCGTAAGTTCCCGAAAATTCCTTCGGAAGATTTTTAACTGTTATGGTTTCAATCATTTCAATTTCGCGTTTTCCCATCTTAAATTTTAAACGCGATTTTGCTCCTTCTTCGCCCGGCGTACCGCTTATGGGCTCAAAAGACTCAAGACCTTTCATCCACTTTTTCATATTTTCAATACTGTCAAAAAGTTTAACAACTTCATCAACAGGTTTGTCAATTACTATGGATAGCGAATATTTCATATTTAAAAAAATTTAAAGTAATTCACCCAAAAGTAAGTTTTTATTTTATAGCTACAGATTAGATTTTTAAATTAAAACTATACTATTCCACGAGATTTTTAAAAGTTTTCTGAAATTTAAAGGTGTTTTTTTGAAAATAACGTTTCTGAAAAAATTTTGATATTAACCGCGTTACTTTATATTTGTTGCTTAACATCCCACAATTTATGAACCTTAGGCGAGTACTGTTATTTTTAATAGTTATTGTATGCGCATCGTCTTGTGTAACGACAAAACAATTAACCTATTTGCAAGAGGACACAACAGCAGTAGATGCTGAGCCACTTTTGCGCAAAAAACAAGAGCCTTATCGCTTACAAGTAAACGATTTATTAAGCATTCGGGTAAAAGCTTTAGACCAAGAAACTGTAGGTATTTTTAACCCTATTAGCGATGCAAACCCAAATGCTACTGGCGAAGAACGCTTGTATTACGACGGTTTTGTGGTAGACGACCACGGAAATATTAGAATCCCCAGTTTGGGCGAGATGAATGTACTGGGTTATACGGTAGATGAAGTGCGGGAGCAAATTGAAGAAATTTTACTTCGCGATTATTTTAAAGCCGAAGCTAATGTTTTTGTAACCGTAAAATTGGCGGGGATACGGTATACCATCAATGGCGAAATTGAAAGCCCTGGCAGCAATATTATTTACCGCGACAGAGTAAGTATTATGGAAGCTATTGCTAACAGCGGCGATATTACCGAAACTGGCGATCGCAGCAAAGTGGTTATTATTAGGCAATACCCCGCAGGACAACGTGTTCACCATATAGACCTTACCAAGTTAGAAGCAATGAATTCGCCTTACTACTATATAAAGCCAAACGATTTAATTTTGGTAAATCCGCTACCACAGAAGGCGTTGGGTACAGGTACTACGGGTATACAATCATTTACAACGCTTGTATCTGTTGCAACTGCTTTAGTGACTACAATTTTACTTTTTACCAGATTATAACCTATGAACGAGGAATTTGAAATAAGCGAATCTAATACTACTTTCGATTTTAAAGCCTTTCTCGTACGGCTAATAAACCATTGGCCCTTGTTTTTAGTGTCTTTAGGTATTGCATTTTCCATTGCGTATTATATAAACGTACGTAAGTTGCCAGTGTACCGAATGGAGAATATGATTTCTATTAAAGACGATCAAAATCCGTTTTTTACTTCAAATACCAGTTTAACTTTTAATTGGGGCGGAACTACCGATAAGGTGCATACCGCAGTAATTTCGCTTAAATCGCGCTCGCATAACGAAAAGGTTGTAGAACGCCTTCAGTATTATTTAAACTACCGCAAAGACGGGAAGTATCAAAAAGTTAACGCCTACAACCAAACCCCATTTTTTGTTAAAGTAGACACTACCCAGCCCCAAGCTTTAAACCAAGAGTTTAAAGTGGTTTTTAAAGATTCGGTTAATTTTAATTTAAGCACCGATTTTGGCGAAGGTCGCAACTTACAACTTCAAAATTATAGCACTAAAGATATTTCTACTAAGTATGTAGACGGGGGTGTTTTTTCAAAAGATTATTCTATTGGCGAACATATAAACTTGCCGTTTTTTAGTGGAGTATTTTTACCCAACCCCGATGTAATTTCGCAAACAGAAAAACCTTATTATGTCTCTTTTACCAATTACGACGGTATTGTAAAGCGATTTTTGGGCATTCGCGTAGAAGCAGAAAGTAAAGGTTCTTCGGTGCTACGACTAAGCCTTACGGGCGACAATAAAGCACAATTGGTAGATTATTTAAATACTTCGGTACAAGTTTTAAGTGAAAATATGTTAAAGCGAAAAAACTTATTCGCAACCAAAACCATCCGTTTTATCGATAGTAGCCTCGCGGTAAAATCGGCCGAATTGTCTACTGTCGAAGACGAATTAAACAAATTTAAAAACCAAAACGCCATTTTTAACCTCGAAGAAGAGGGTACAGAGATTAACGCCAAACTTACCGAATTAGACCTGCGGAAAGAGGCTGTAAGCAGGGAGCTAAATTATTATAATACCTTAGAAGAATATTTAACGCGTCGATCAGATTATAGCGATGTGCCGGCGCCATCGGTGGCTGGAATTCAGGAAGAGAGTGTAGTTTCGGGGGTTGGGAAGATAATTAGCTTAGCCGAAGAGCGCAATAAACTTCAGTATTCTTTTAAAGAAGGCGCTCCTATTTTTAACGATATAGACAGGCGTATTAATGCTGTTAAAACGGTTTTATTAGAAAATATTCGTTCGTCAAAAAGCCTTAAAAATCAAGAGTTATCCGCCATTAACCGCGATATTAATCGCTACGAAGGTGAGATAAGAAAACTGCCAAGCGAACAGCAAGATTTATTAAAAATTGAAAGGCGTTATAATTTAAGTCAGGGTACGTATAATTTGTTTTTAGAAAAACGCAGCGAGGCAGGCTTGGTTAAAGCGGCCAATGTAAGCGATGTCATGATTATCGATTCGGCAAAAGATACTGGTGGTGGGCAAATTGGTCCTAACACCCAACTAAACTACATGATGGCCGGCCTAATGGGGCTTTTCTTTCCGTTTATTTTTGTGTTTGTTCGTGCGTTTTTAGATACTAAAATTAGCAAAATGACCGATTTGGAACGGAGCACTAAAATTCCGGTGTTGGGAATTATTGGTAAAAACCCAATTGACAGTAATTTGGTTGTGTTAAAAGAGCCAAAGTCGGCAATTGCCGAAGGGTTTAGAGCCTTGCGTTCAAGTTTACAATTTATCTATAAAAAGCAGGGAATTACGGGTGCCAAAACCGTTTTGGTAACCAGCTCGGTTAGTGGCGAAGGAAAAACGTTTTGCTCGATAAATTTAGCTTCGGTTTTTGCCTTAAGCGAAAAGAAAACGGTATTGGTAGGTTTAGACCTTCGGAAACCGAAAATATTTAACGATTTCAACATTAATAACAATTTAGGAGTAGTAAATTATTTAATTAATGAAGCTTCGCTCGATACGGTAATTCAAAAAACTGAAGTGGAGCATTTAGATGTTATTACCGCAGGACCGGTTCCTCCCAATCCTTCCGAATTGCTTATTGGTGAAAAATTAGACGAGCTAATAGACGCGCTTAAAGCCCGTTACGACTATATTATTTTAGACTCACCACCCTTGGGGATTGTTTCAGATTCGTTAGAATTGGTACGGCACGTGGACGCCACTTTATATATGGCGCGATACAACTATACCCATAAAAATATGTTTGCCTTTGTAAATGAAAAATATAAAACTGGCGAGGTAAAACACATAAGCATCGTGTTAAACGATTATAGCGAAAAGTCTGGTGGCGCTTATGGTTACGGCTATGGTTACGGGTATGGCTACGGCTATGGTACCTACGGAAACTACGGTCAAGGTTATCACGACAAGGTAAAGCCAAAGGGGTTTTTAGGCAGGTTAAAACACAAAATTTTATCGGGTAAAAAGTAGATTTTTACCCAGTATTTTGAAATTGCTGAGGCAGTAGTTTTTAAAGTTTCCCGATTAACTCTTCAAAATAGGCTTCGTTGTCTTCGAGATTCATTTTATTTTGAACAATGTATTTTCTTGAAAGAACACTCTCTTTGCTAATGCCCATTAAAGCGCTTATCTCTTCATTTGAAAGTTGAAGTTTTAACAACGAACAAAAAGCAATATCGTCTTCAGAAAGATTTGGGAACATTTCGGTGAGGTTATAACCAAACTCGGGATTAATTTCAATAAACTTCGTTTTAAAGTGCTTCCAATAATTTAGCTGGTTTAGGGTAGTTTTAATTTTGTTAGCAGCATTGGCTGAAATTTCTTCATCGCTGGTATCAATAATATCTGTTATTTGCTTTTGAATATCTGCAACTTCTAATGAAACAGCTACTAATTCTCGTTCTTTATCAAGCAGGTTTTTTTCTTTTTCGGCAAAGAGTTCTTTTTCAAGCTCCTGATTTTCTTTAAGAGCTATGTTTGCTTTTTCGAGGTTGGACACCGCCTCCTTTTGAAAGGCAAGTCTTTTTTTATTGTAGCTAAATATTACGATACTCAACGCTAAAATTAGTACGGTTAATAACAGGCTAAGGATGATAAATGTGCGTTGTTTACTATTGTAATCTTCTAACAAATCATTTTTGCTTTGAAGGGCTATATTTTTTTCGCGTTGAATTTTATTTTGATACGTTTCTTCCAACTGTTTAATTTTAATTTGATCTGTTGCTTTTTGAACAGAATCTTTTAGATAATCAATTCGGTCAAAAACATTTAAAGATTTTTCAAACTCCCCTAAGTTGCGGTATGTTTCGCGGGTGCTAAGTAAAAAGCTCAATTCGTCTTGGGCATTCATAGCATCTTCGTAATTATGCGTGCTATTTTTTACGCTTTTAATGACCGAAACAGCCTTTTCGTATTCACCTCTACTATTTAAAAACTTTAGATAATCTGAGGCGATTTGTAGCAATCTAACCGAGTGTATTTCTTGTAGATATTGATAAGCCTTTTCATATGCAGCTTGTGCTAAGCTTGGTCTGTTTGTAAATTGGTAGATTTTAGCGAGCTTGCCAATTGCCACGTGCGAATATTCAAGATTTTTAATTTCGGCCAGGCCGTCTCTGGCTTCTATTAACCGCATTTCGCCTTCTTTTGTTTTTCCTACTTGTGCCAAACTTTCGGCATATGAAAGTAGGGTTAGGTAATAAGAAGGCCTTTTTTCTTTTTCAAACTCGGGGAGTATTTGTTCGTAAAGATCTATGGCAAATTCGTAATTTCCAGCATTATAGTAAATATTTGCCAGTTTTTGTTGTAGAATATACAGTCTATTATCGCCCGTTTCTTTAAATATTTCAATGGCTTTTTCAAGGTAAATAATAGCTTTTTCTTTTTCGCCCATATAGCTATAATTAGAGCCAATTTCGCCATAAACCACACCTTCGCCACTGCGGTCGCCATATTTTTGATAAAGTTCCATTGCATTGTTTAGGGCAGCGATTGATTTTTCGTACTCGGCATTATGTCTGTAATTAATTCCGCTATTAGAATATATATCGGCTTTTAGGATGGGAGCCTTTTCGGCTAATCTTATCCCTTGGTCAAAAAAATAGGCAGACGAGTCGTATTTAGCTAATTGGCTATAAGTAATGCCGAGTTTGCTATAGGTAATCGCAACCAAGGTGTCATGACGCTTATCGGAATAGTTTAATAATTGTTTTAAATAAATTTTTGCCGAATCGGGTTTTTTAAAAAGATGTTTTTCGATTTCCGATTCTAAGGTAGCAATCGGTTCATTTTGAGCAAACAAGGTGTTGCAAAAAATTAAAAATAAGATAGCGAGGATATATTTCATATTCTATAAATAGGGGGCCAAATTTATTGAAAAAATAAGATAAAGTGCGACAGATAAATTTTTTGTTGTAAAAGTGTTGTAATGGGGAGCTGTTTAAACTTTTTCAATTGAAAAACTAAAGTTGAATTAACCATAAAAAAGACTGGATTGAAGTAGTGTGAATAGCCGCTTAAGTTTCCTCAATTTTACTATATTAGCTCCTAAATAAAATTATTTTTTTGACTTCAGAATCAAACGAGAATTGGCTTTACGAAATTTCGGCTAAAAAGAGTGTTTTCGACTTAAACCTAAAAGAGGTTTGGCGGTATCGAGATTTACTTATTTTGTTTGTAAAGCGCGATATTGTTACGGTTTATAAACAAACAATTTTAGGTCCGCTTTGGTATTTAATTCAGCCGTTATTTACTTCGGTTATTTTTACTTTAGTTTTTAATAATTTGGGTAGCATTAGTACGGGGGGTATTCCTCCGTTTTTGTTTAATTTGGCCGGTATCACTGCGTGGAATTATTTTAAAGAATGTCTTACGGGTACTTCGAATACATTTACCAAAAACCAAAATATTTTTGGAAAAGTGTATTTCCCAAGGGTAATTATGCCAATGTCGGTAACTATTAGTAATCTGGTAAAATTTGGAATTCAACTTTTAATTTTTATTGCTTTTTATTGCTATTTTGTGCTAAGCGGATTTGATTTACAGCCCAATATTTTTTTATGTCTTTTTCCTATTTATGTGTTAATGATGGCTTTGTTGGGGTTGGGGTTAGGGATGATAGTTTCATCACTTACAACTAAGTACCGCGACTTAAATGTGCTTGTGGGTTTTGCCGTGTCACTGTTAATGTATGTTTCTGCAGTGCCATATCCCTTAGCCGAGGCAAAAGAAAAATTACCGAGCTATATAGCCAACTTTGTGGCATACAACCCCTTGACGCAAATTATTGAAGGTTTCCGTTATATGTTATTAGATACGGGCAGTTTTAGTTGGTTGGGATTTTTCTATACTTTAGTAGTAAGTGTAGGGTTGTTTCTTTTAGGGTTGGTTATTTTTAACAGAACGGAAAAATCGTTTATTGATACGGTTTAGTCGTTAGTCTTTAGTGATTGGATTTTGGTAAATTTGAATTAATGGAAGAAGGTTCACATTTTAAATTTGAAGACCTCAAAGTTTATCACAAAGCTCTGGGTTTTGTGGATTTGGTGTATATTACTACACAATCGTTTCCTAAAAACGAGTTGTATAATTTAACTTCACAATTTAAAAGAGCAGCAGTCTCCATAGCTTTAAATATAGCAGAAGGCCAAGGAGATAGCAATGCACAGTTCAATAGGTTTCTACAGAATGCAATGGATTCTGTAAAGGAATGCGTAGTTTGCTCAACAATAGCAAAACGGCAAAATTTTATTACGGATGAGCAGAATGAAAATAATAGAAAAAAACTCGCAGAACTATCAAAAATGATAAACGGTCTGCAGAAATATCTAAAAAAATAACCTAAAATCTAAAAACTACCGACTACCACTAAAGACTAAAGACTAAAGACTACAGACTAATGACTATATTAAAAGCCGAAAATATAAGCAAACAGTACCGCCTCGGAACCATTGGAACGGGTACGCTTTCTCACGATTTAAATAGGTTTTGGCATAGGGTGTGTGGCAAGGAAGATCCGTATTTAAAGGTAGGAGCCGTAAATGACAGGAGTAGTAAGTCTACAACCGACTATGTTTGGGCCTTACGCGATATTAATTTTGAAGTTAAAGAAGGCGAGGTTTTAGGAATAATTGGAAAAAATGGTGCAGGAAAATCAACCTTGCTTAAAATTCTTTCGCGAGTAACAAGTCCAACAACAGGTGTTATTAAAACTAAAGGTCGAATTGCATCTCTGCTCGAAGTAGGCACAGGGTTTCACCCCGAACTTACGGGGCGCGAAAATATATATTTAAACGGTGCTATTTTAGGGATGACACGTAGCGAAATAACTGTCAAACTCGATGAAATAATCGATTTTTCAGGTTGCGAAATGTATATTGATACTCCTGTAAAACGTTATTCCTCGGGTATGCGAGTACGCCTCGCTTTTGCTGTAGCCGCTCATCTCGAACCCGATATTTTGGTGGTAGACGAAGTGCTGGCAGTAGGCGATGCAGAGTTTCAAAAAAAAGCCATTGGCAAAATGCAAGATATCTCAAAAGGAGAAGGAAGAACGGTACTCTTTGTTAGTCATAATATGGCAGCGGTAAAAAGTTTGTGTAGTAGGGGGATAGTTTTAGAGAAAGGCGCGACGGTTTTTAATGGCGATACCGACGAAGCTGTAGACTTTTATTTAAATCAAACTAAAGAGAAATCGAATAGTTATCAAGCTAGCGAGGAGAATTATAATACAAACTTTGTAAAAAGTGTTGAGGTCATTACTAGCAATAAGGGTTTCCAAGAATTTAATCGAGATTTTAAGGTAAGGATCGAAGTATATTGTAATAGTGAAATAGAGGCTGCAGCGGTTTCATATCAAATTATCGATAATGAAAATAGACCCCTTATTCACGAATTAGTTTTAAGTAGCGAACAAGAATTTGGGAAAAAGAAGGGAAACTATATTTTAACTTCTGAGATTTCAAATTTAAAATTATATGAAGGTGAATATCGCTTAAATGTTTTCTTTGCAGATAATTTTACAAAAAACACTTACGAAAGACTGTTTGAAATTTGTCATTTCGAAATTATTAATAGTTTTAAAAGACCCTATTATTGGCAGAAAGGATCTGCTATTTATAAAGAAAATAAAACCTGTTGGGTAATTTCAAAAACAAATGAGTAAAACGGTTCCAAGTCCTTTAAAATTCGATGCTCTTTCAGACAAGATTGAATCTTTTGAAACTCAAAAAATTTGTAGCGCATATAAGGCTATGGGAATTGATGTATCTCGATATTTTAAAGATTTAAAAAAAATTGAGTTATTTCAGTGCCGCGGTACTGGATATAAATTTTACTATCCATTTTCTATTATTGGGGATGCTGAGTTTTATAAAGAGTTATCCTTAAAACGAGATAACTATTATTCAACGCGGTGGGAGCATTTACAAATTTTACCTTCATTAAATACAACTCAGAAAATATTAGAAATAGGGTCTGGCTTTGGTGTTTTTTTAAGCTTATTAAAAAGTAAAGGAATTATTGCAGAAGGAATAGAACTAAACCCTATAGCCTTAAACAATTGTAAAGAACAACAATTAAAAGTTCACAACCAGCTTATAGAAGACTTTGTAAAAGATAGTGTTGAGCAATTTGATGTGGTTTGTTATTTTCAAGTCTTAGAGCATATTACTAATATTTATGACTTTATTTCCAATTCATTATTAGCATTAAAACCCGGCGGACGACTTATAATTGGAGTGCCTAACAATAATCCATATTTATTTATTAATGATAAATTTCATACCTTAAATTTACCGCCCCATCACGCTGGACTGTGGGATAAAAATTCTTTAAAATCTTTAGAAAAAATATTCAATATTTCGTTAGATTCGTTAACCTTTGAGCCTTTAGAAAAAACTTACAATCAGTTTTTACCTACATATTTAGCCAATACCAATGCTATCAACGCTTTTTTAATTAAGTCTTTTAATAAAATTGCACCTAGATTGCTAAAAAGGGTGGTGTGTAGGTTTGTCAACGGAAGAAATATTTTAGCTGTTTATACCAAACCCCTGTAATGAAAGACTTTATTGATATTGAGTTTAACACACAAAACCTGGATAAATTTTACATTCGGACAACTATCTTTAATGCGTTAACTGATGTGTTAGACCATTTTGAAGGAAACTTACTCGATATAGGATGTGGTAAAATGCCTTATAAGAATTATATTTTAGATAACTCGAAAGTTATAAAATATACTGGATTAGATATTGAAACAGCCCTTGTTTATGATAGCGCTGTTGCTCCCGATTTTACTTGGAATGGTAAAGTCATGCCTTTTAAAGGCAACCAATTTGAATGTGCAATAGGCACCGAAGTTCTGGAGCACTGTCCAGAACCAGAAACAGTCCTTAAAGAAGTATATAGAGTATTAAAACCAGGAGGTGTTTTCTTTTTTACAGTTCCATTTTTATGGAATTTACACGAAGTTCCAAATGATGAATATCGATATACCCCGTTTTCATTAGAACGACATTTAAAAAATTGTGGTTTTAAACAAATTGAATTAAAAGCAACCGGAGGCTGGCATGCCTCAATGGCGCAGATGTTAGGACTCTGGGTGCGTCGTAGTCCAATGTCAAACAAAAAGCGTAAGTATCTATCAAAAATTTTAAAACCAATTATTAAATATTTAATTTCAAAAGATAAAGGGGATAAAACTAGATTTACTGACGGACAAATGATTACCGGTATTGCGGGAATCGCAAAGAAATAAACCTATGAATATTGCCATTTTTTCACCTAGTCAAAACCCATATTCCGAAACTTTTATACAAGCGCATAAACACTTTTTAAAAGGCAAAGTTTTTTACTATTATGGCACCTCCAATATTCGATTGGAAGGATATCCGGCAATTTCATCTTCTTTAGAGCGCATATTATTAAAGGTTTTAAAAAAAGTTTTTAAGAAACCTTCAAATTATAGTCAGGTAAAAACTATTTCAAAATCATTAAAAAAACATAAAATAGAAGTTGTTCTGGCGGAGTATGGTACTCACGCAGATTATATTTTGCCAATTATAAAGGAAGCAAAATTACCACTGGTTGTTCACTTTCACGGTTATGATGCAAGCGTAAAAAATGTTGTTGATAAACACCAACGATATATTAAGGTATTCAACTATGCATCTAAAGTTATTGCAGTTTCTAAAAAAATGGAACAAATGCTTTTATCGTTGGGATGCCCGAAGAGTAAATTAGTTTATAATCCTAATGCGCCTCATCCAGACTTTTTAAAAGTAAAACCAAAGTTTAGTAAAAAGCAATTTATAGCTATAGGCAGATTTACAGATAAAAAAGCGCCATATTATACGCTTTTAGCATTCAAACAAGTAGTTGCAAAACATCCTGATGCAAAATTACTCCTTGCAGGGGATGGCCAATTATTAAATATGTGTGTGAATCTTGCTAATTATCTTGATTTAAATAGGAATGTTGAATTTTTAGGAGTTGTTACCCCCACCAGATACAGAGAGTTATTGACAGAGTCTATTGCGTTTATTCAACATTCAATTACGGCTTTAAATGGAGATATGGAGGGTATGCCTGTAGCAATTTTAGAAGCCAGTGCAGCCGGACTTCCTGTTGTATCCACCATTCACGCAGGGATACCAGACGTTATTATTGATGAAAAAACCGGATATTTAGTGCCTGAGCACGATGTAAATGGAATGGCTGAAAATATAATTAATATATTAAACAATATAAAAGCAGCACAACAGTTGGGTGCGGCTGGAAAAAGTAATATTCAAGAAAATTTTACAATGGAAAACCATATATTGGGAATTCAAAATACTTTAAAAAACGCTATAACAAACTCGTAAAAACGTCTTTTTTTAATGCAACCTCTAGTATCAATAATTATTCCTACTTACAATCGAGCTCATTTAATTGGTGAAACTCTCGATTCGGTTTTGGCACAAACCTATACCAACTGGGAATGTATTGTGGTAGATGATGGAAGTACCGATGATACCGACGCGCTTTTACAAAAATACGTTGAACGAGACAGTAGGTTTCAATACCACCACAGACCTAAAGATAGACCAAAAGGCGCCAATGCTTGTAGAAATTATGGGTTTGAGGTGAGTAAGGGGGAGTATCTTATTTATTTTGATAGTGATGATTTGATGATATCTACTTGTTTAGAAAAAAGAGTGGAAGCTATCAAGGGTACATCGTATGATTTAGTAGTTTTTTCAATGGGGAGATTTGAAAATGGAACATCCTTAAGAGATGACCCTAATCGGATTGTTGTAAATGCTTCATTAGATGAGACGATTAATTTATTCCTAAAAGGGAATTTACCTTGGAATTGTAGTAGGCCAATTATCAAAACTAAATTTATAAAAAAAAACAATATTAAACATAACGAAAATTTGTTGCGATTCCAGGATGTAGAATTCAATATTCGTCTTTTAAAAATTGGGCAGGCTAAATATAAATCTATAGACTTAACCGATATTTACTACAGATTGGATCGAGAAAGAATAAACAAGTTGAGTTTTTATAAAAGCGTTAATAAATCATTTGAAGTGTATTTTCAGTCAATTTTTTCTATTTTTTCCGAAGAGTTTAAAATTGAAAATAGAAAAATATTTATGTTTCGATTTTTTACGCTTATTAAAAATTACTATCTCAAAAATATAGACAGTAAGTATGTAACACGTACATTAATATTGTTTCAAGAAAATTTAAAATTAACAAAATTTGAAAAAAATTTATTTTTTATGTTGATTTTGTTAAATAAATATATGTTACATAAAAGAGGATATTATTTTTTTTCACAGAAAGTTAAATTTTATTTAATTGATAGGTAACCCATTGATTTCTGTTATTATCCCAGTTTATAATCGGGAAATTCTCATAAAAGAAACGCTTGACAGTATTTTACGTCAAACTTACCAACACTGGGAGTGTCTTATTATTGACGATGGGAGTACGGATAATACAATCGACATCGTTAGAAAGTATACAGATAGTGATACTCGTTTCCATCTTTATATTAGACCAGAACAACAAAATAAAGGGCCAAATTCTTGTCGAAATTATGGATTTAATCTTTGTAAAGGTGATTTTATAAAATGGTTTGATAGCGATGATATCATGTACCCTAACCTGTTGGCTGAACAAATTTTAACTGTAAACTATGTTAGCGATATAACAGTTTGTAAATTAGAACGTGTTAATTTAGTAAACGATCAAATAATCAATTACAATAATATTCATTCAAAGAATTTAATTTCGGATTATTTGGTTGGAAAAGTGGCCTTTTATGTGTGCGGACCTTTATGGAAGAAATCATTCCTTTTAAATCAAGATGAGTTATTTGATAATAATATATCTAACCTAGATGACTATGATTTTAATTTAAGAATGTTATATCAAAAGCCTAAAATAACATTTCTAAATAAATCTTTAATTAAATATAGGATTCATAATGATAGCTTGTCTCAAGAAATAAATAATTTAAATATTTCTGAAATTTATTCTGAATTTAATGCTCGTTTGAAACATATACATCTATTGAAGAAACTTGCCTACAACGATGAATTGAAAGTTTTAAAAAAGTTTACTATAACTAGAGCTTTTTATTTAATAGAAAGGACATTATTAAAAAAAGAATATTATTTACTGATAACCCTATATATAACAACTTTGAAATATTCAATCACTTTCAAAGATTTGCGTATAATTAGAGTGACTATTGGTATTTTCATTATAATTATATTAAATAAAGGTTATTCATTATTAAAATGAAAAGGATTTTATTTGTCGCAATGCCATCAATACATTTTATTCGTTGGGTAGAGAATATACCTAAGGATAAATATGAAATTTATTGGTTTGATATACTAGATAGAGGAGAAATTCAAGAACTTTCACATATCAAACAAATAGTAGGATGGAAAAAACGTAAAATCCCTAACTTTATAGGAGAGTATTTTTTAAGTAAAAAGTTAACTCCAATATATAATTTAATTTACCCTTTCTTGGAAACTACAGAAAATAAGGCTCTAAAAGAACTAATTCAAAAGTTAAATCCTGATATTATTCATAGCTTTGAAATGCAATCTTGCTCTTATCCAATAAATAATGTTTTGGATGAACAAAAAAATATCCCGTGGTTGTATTCTTGTTGGGGAAGCGATTTATTTTATTATAAAAACTTTGATTTTCATAAAAGGAAAATTCGTAAAGCTTTAGCTCGAGTAAATTTTCTATTAACTGATTGTCATAGAGATTACACACTAGCGCTTCAATTAGGGTTTAAAGGAGAGCATGTAGGTGTTTTACCTGGAGGCGGAGGTTACGATTTATCCACTCTGAGAGGTTATAAAAAGGTCTTTTCTAGTAGAAAAATAATTTTAATAAAAGGTTATCAACATACATTTGGGAAGGCATTAACCGTAGTAAAAGCATTACAGAGTATCCCATCAGTTTTGCAACATTTTGAAATTGTGATTTTTGGAGCTCATAACAAAGTGTTGAACTATATTGAAGAAAATAATCTCAACTATAGAGTGTATGCAAGACATGAATTAAGTCATAGGGAGGTTTTGAAAATAATGGGAGAATCATTAATTTATATAGGTAACAGTATCTCGGACGGGATTCCTAATACTATGATAGAAGCTATGGTTATGGGGGCATTTCCAATTCAGTCTAATCCAGGAAAGGTAACTGAAGAACTTATTGAAGACTATAAAAATGGTATTTTAATTAATGATCCTGAAAATGTTGAAGAGATTAGTGTCTTAATAAAATATGCACTAGAACATGAGGAGATGATGAAATCAGCATTCACAATGAATGAATTATTATCTGAAAAAAAATTTAATTTGTTCGAAAATCAAAAAGACGTAGCTGCTGTGTACAAAAGAATATTATCTTGACTAATAAAAGTAAATATTGATTTCAAATTTTAACTAACAAAACAATTGCGAGTAGGCGTAAATCCTCAAAAAGGAACTCTTTTAGAGACAGACAAATTTGTACATCTTATAGTACTTCCAGTATACATTCCTAATTTAAATGGATATTATGCTGAAAGTCTTAAAATTCTCGAAAGCTGTATTACATCACTTCGAAAAACCGTTCATGATAAGACGTTTATAAGCGTTATAAATAATGGGAGTTGTAGTGAAGTAAAAAATTATCTCATAGAAACTTTTAATGCTAATATAGTAAATGAGCTTATTCATACCGATAATATTGGGAAAATTAATGCTGTTTTAAAAGGAATAGCTGGACATAATATGCCTTTAATAACTATTACAGATGCCGACATATTTTTTAAAAATAATTGGCAGGAAGAAACTTTAAAAGTATTTAATAATTTCCCCAAAGCCGCTGTTGTCGGTCTTATTCCACAATTTAAACTGTTTTCTTCTTTTAGTTGTAACTTAATTTTTGACAATTTCTGGAGTAAAAACTTGAGATTTACTAAGGTCAAAAATCCAAAAGCAATGAAATTATTCTACAAAAGTATTGGTTGGGAGAATAATTATAACAAAAGTTACCTTAATCGACATTTAACTTTTAGCTCTGGTAATTGTAATGCAATAGTTGGTTCAGGACACGCAGTGGCGACCTATAAGAAAGAATTATTTTTAAAATCCGACAGTAATTATTCAAAGTATAAATTGGGTGGTGATTCAAATACTAATTTCTTAGATGTTCATGTATTAAAATATGATGCTTGGCGATTAACAACTGAAGAAAACTATGCCTTTCATATGGGAAATACTGAAGAGCCTTGGATGCGTTTAGAATTAGATAAGCTTAATACTTCTAAAACCAAGTTTCAATTTAATTTAAAACCTTACTCGCTAAAAGTTAGGCCTATCGCCTATTTTATAAAATGTAAAATATTTAAAAGAGTACTAAAGATTCAATTTATTTATCGATTTTTCCTTAAAATAAAAAGACTGCCTACCATAATGATTAGAAACTATTAAATTAGAATGAATCAAGTTGAATTTTCATTTTTAATAACAACAAAAAATCGATTAACCGAATTAATAAAAACTTTGGATAGACTTAGTTTTTTGTTGACCGATAATCGCGTGGAATTTATTATCTGTGACGATGGTTCTACCGATGGTACTTCAAATTTTATAACAACACATTATCCTAATATCCATTTAATAAATAACATTAAAAGTCGCGGGCTTATTTATAGTAGAAATAGGTTACTTAGTAGTACGAAAACACCATACGCCATTACTTTAGATGACGATGCACATTTGGTGTCAAAAGATATACTGGAGCAGATAAATAGTCATTTCAATACACATATAACTTGTGCTGTTATAGCCTTTCGAATTTTTTGGGGAAAAGTATTGCCAGAAAAAACAGATCACTTCCATACTAAAACTAGAGTCAAAGGATTTGTAGGTTGCGGTCATGTATGGCGGATGGAAGCTTGGCGAAGCATACCAAATTATCCCGATTGGTTTATCTTTTATGGAGAAGAAGATTTTGCGTCCTATCATTTATTTAAAGCAGGTTGGGAGGTACATTATGTACCTAATATTTTGGTTCACCACCGTGTGGACATTAACAGTCGTAAAAGGGATAAAGATTATAGAATCCGGCTAAGACGGTCTTTAAGATCTGGTTGGTACCTGTATGTTGTGTTCTATCCTTTAAAAACCATTCCTAGAAGGTTTTTATATACCATATGGGTTCAATTGAAGACAAAAGTTTTTAAAGGCGATGTTTATGCTTTTATAGCTATTTTACAAGCGTTGGGAGATTTAGTTATTAAATTTCCTCGCTTATTAAAAATGGCAAATAGACTTTCTAAAAAAGAATTTGTTGAATATTCTAAATTAGCAAATACCAGAGTGTATTGGGAACTAGATGGTTAAAATGATAACTACATATTGGAATTACTTTAAAACAGGGAAAAGGTTTCTAAATGATAATTATAATAATTATGGGAATAGAATAAATATTTTAGAATTAAAAAAAAGCCAACAAGAACAGATATAATCAATTATCTAATATCAACTTTAGATAGAAATATTAAATATTTGGAAATAGGTGTTAGAAACCCAAATCACAATTTTAACCTAATCAATGCAACGATAAAATATGGAGTAGATCCAGGTGTGGAGTTCAAAGAAAATCCTGTAGATTTCATAATGACTAGTGATGAGTTTTTTTAAGCACTAGATAATGGAGAGAAATTAAGTAAAGACTTTCAGTTTGATATTATCTTTATTGATGGATTGCATTTAGCGTCTCAAGTTGATCGTGATATAACTAATTCATTAAGATATATTAAAGATGATGGTTTTATTGTGTTACATGATTGTAACCCACCTACCGAATGGCATGCTAGGGAACAGTATGAGTATATTTTTACACCCGCACGAGGTTTTTGGAATGGAACGACGTGGAAGGCATTCTTAAAATGGCGTGGACATTCTGAACTAAATTCTTGTTGTATTGATGCTGATTGGGGAGTAGGGATTATTTCAAAAAACCAAAATATAGGTAAAAGCACGAATATTAAGAATGAGTTCTTTGAGTTTGAGGAATTTAATAAAAATAGAAATAGATACTTAAACTTAATTACTTTTAAAAAGTTTAAAACATTATTTGATGAGTAGGTCCAAAATTGCAATAATTACCACAGTGGCAAATTTTGAGTTGTACAAAAAGACATCACAGCTTTTTCCGAATAATATTAGAAAATATGTCATTGATGGTACTAATGGTATGCACGGAATCTACAGTATTTTTTATTTGTTTAAAAAATTGAAGAATGAAGATATAAAATGGTTAATTATGGCTGATGAGGATGTAATTCTAAAAAATAATTTTGAATTATTTTCTCTGATAAATAAAATGGAAAAAGAAGAAATTGCGTGTTGTGGTGTTCGGGATGGCGGTATGATTTCACATCGAAACTTTAATCCTTTTGTAATAAACACTTTTTTTTCAATTATAAATTTTCAAAAAATTAAAAGCATATTCTCTAAAAATGAAATAATTAGGAATCAATTCATAGCTAAAAATGAATTTGATGATGATTTAACGAGATTAAATTATGATTTTCATATTAATAGCTTATATGAACCTTATTATTGTTTTTATTTATGGTTACGCAGAAAAGGTTTTAAGATGTTATTTTTAAATACGAAAATGCATGACGATGGTATTTCCAATTATGTATTAACTCCTAATGGCAGCGAATTATTGATTCATACTTGGTATGCGCGCTCTTATGGTGAAAATATCAAGCATACAAAACGAATTAATAAATTTTTGAAATTAGAGGCCAAGAATGAGAATTTTAATCAGCCAATATATTTTAAGGATCAATTATTTAGCACTAAACGCTTACTTAGAAAAAACTTGAAAAGAATAAAAAAAAGATTTTGACCACTAAAAAAACAATAGCAATAATCCCAGCCCGGGGAAATTCCAAACGTTTTCCTAACAAAAATTTAGCGGTATTTAATGGATTGCCTTTAATAACACATAGCATTAACTATGCAAAAACTAATAATGATATAATTAGCAATGTCTATGTTTCTACTAATGACGACAATATTGCAAGAATTGCAGTAGCAGCTGGTGCCGAAGTTATTAAAAGACCAGAACATTTAAGCGGAGACCAAGAACCCACAGTTACCGCGCTTAGCCACGTTTTACAGTCTATAAATTTCAGCGCTGAAAATGTAATTCTTCTACAACCTACAAACCCATTAAGACCACAAAATCTAATTTCAAATTGTTTCCAAGCATTTAATAATGGAGATTACGATAGCGCTATGACAGTAACGCGTAACTATCAAAAATTCGGTAGAATAGTAAATGGTAATTTTACTCCGTTTAATTATACCATTGGGCAGCGCAGTCAAGACTTAGAACCCTTGTTTTTTGAAAATGGCTTGCTCTACATCACAAAAGCTACATTAATATTAGAGCACAAAATTGTAGGGGACAAAAACTTGCCTTATGTAATAAACCATCCCTTTGCTCATATTGATATCGATTTAAAAGAAGATTTAGAATTGGCAGAATTTTATCTCACTAAATTCAACGATTTATAAGGCCTATCGCTTTTAATATGCCTCTTTTCTGTCAAGGTTAAATCAAAAAAGTTTCACCAGTTAAACTAAGTTATTATTTGGCTGCTATTTTATTTTTAGATACTTTAACCCTTTAAAATCTGCTTTAAATTGAATCCAAAAATTAAAATAGGAAATAGAAATATTGGTCCAGATTACCCTCCTTTGGTTATAGCCGAAATAGGAATAAATCACGAAGGTTCATTGCAGGTTGCCAAACAAATGGTCGATGCAGCAAAGAAGGCTGGGGTAGAGGTGGTTAAGCATCAAACGCATATTGTAGAAGATGAAATGAGTAGCGCTGCCAAAAGTGTGATTCCTGGCAACGCAAATAAATCTATTTATGAAATAATGGAGCGGTGTGCGCTATCTGAAGCCGATGAGCTCGCTTTAAAACAATATGTGGAAACACAAGGAATGTTGTTTATAAGTACGCCCTTCTCTAGAGCCGCTGCCAATAGACTCGAAAATTTTAATGTGCCAGCTTATAAAATAGGAAGTGGAGAATGCAACAATTACCCGCTTTTAGAGCATATAGCTTCCTTTAAAAAACCAGTAATTTTAAGTACGGGTATGAACACTATAGAAAGTGTAGCTAAAGCAGTTAAAGTTTTTGAGAAACACAAGGTTCCATTGGCTTTACTTCATACAACAAATTTATATCCCACACCTCCCCAATTAGTACGTTATGGCGCTATGCTAGAACTTCATCGAGCTTTTCCAGATAAGGTTTTTGGTTTAAGCGACCATACTTTAAATAACAATGCTTGTTTTGGGGCTGTGGCATTGGGGGCATCTATTTTGGAAAGACATTTTACAGATCATAAGGATAGAACAGGTCCCGATATAGTTTGCAGTATGGATAAAGCCGAGTGCGCGAATTTAATTACTGGAACAAAGGAAATTTGGCAAATGCGTGGAGGCAAAAAACAAGCCGCCAAAGAAGAACAGGTAACCATGGATTTTGCCTTTGCGACCGTTTGCGCAATAGCGCCTATTAAAAAAGGTGAAGTTTTTACAAAAGAAAATGTCTGGGTAAAGCGGCCAGGAACAGGAGAAATTAAAGCAGAGGATTATAAAAAGCTTTTAGGTAGAACTGCCGCTCAAAATATTCCTATTGATACACAACTTAAACAAGAATGGATTGTTGAAAAGACAGGATTCGATTTATGAAAAAAATAGCATTTCTTACTGGAACGCGGGCCGATTTTGGTAAAATAAAATCGTTAATTTCTATTTTAGAATCGCATTCAAAATTCGACCCCTACGTTTTTGTCACTGGAATGCACTTGCAAGAGGAATACGGCTATACCCTTATAGAAGTTGAACGCTGTGGCTTTAGTAATATCTACACCTTTGCCAATCATACAGACGAATCAACAATGGACTTAACCTTGGCCAAAACGATTGAGGGATTCTCTCGTTTTGTAAAGGAGGTAAAACCCCATTTAATTGTTGTACACGGCGACCGACTCGAAACCTTAGCAGGAGCTACAGTGGGTTCTTTAAATAATATTTTGGTGGCCCATATTGAAGGGGGCGAAGTTTCGGGCACTATTGACGAACTTATACGCCACGCCACTACCAAAATGAGTCATATTCATTTTGTCGCTAATAAATTGGCTAAAACGAGACTCATTCAAATGGGAGAAGTTCCCGAATCGATTTATATAATTGGTTCTCCCGATGTAGATACTATGTTTTCAGAAAATTTACCTGAAATAGCTGAAGTTCGAAAATATTATGAAATTCAATTTCAGGAATACGGCATCGCTATTTTCCATCCCATTACTACCGAAATTAATAATATAGCGAAATATATTTCAAACTTTACCAAAGCTTTAGTCGATAGTAATAAAAACTTTGTGGTAGTCTACCCCAACAACGATTTGGGAAGTAGCGAGATTATTTCAGCATTTAAAAATTTAAAAGAACACAAAAGATTTCGAGTAATTCCGTCCATTCGTTTCGAGTATTTCTTAGTGCTATTAAAAAATGCTCAGTTTATTATTGGTAATTCTAGCGCGGGAATTAGAGAGGCACCATATTATGGAGTGCCTACAATTAATATAGGTACACGACAGGAAAACCGAGCGCTACACAGCCATATAATAAATGTGGGTTATAGCTACAACGAAATTGTTTTAGCATTAAATTCAAAGTTTAAAAAGGTCGCGCCAGATATCCAAAGTTTTGGCGACGGGAAGAGTGATGTGTTGTTTTTGGAATGCTTACTACAAAAAAACCTATGGTCTGTTAACCATCAAAAACAGTTTGTTACTTTATGAATTTGAGTTCTAAAAAACTGGCCATTGTAATTACCGACGGCGTAGGTTTCCGAAATTTTGTATTGAGCGATTTTTTAACAGAAGCAGACCGAAACTTCGATGAAGTGGTTATCTTCTCTTGTCTACCCGCTTCGGTTTATGATGGGATTACCAATTGTCGTATTATCGAACTCGAAGTATTTGAAGAGCACTTTTTTACTTGGTTTTTTAGAAAAACAAAAGAAATAGCGCATCTTCAAAATCATAAAAATGGCAATTTTGGAATTGCAGATAATTTAAATACCAATAGGTCTAAGAGTAAAACTTCTCGTGGATATGCTACTCGTTTAATATTTAAAATTACACAGTACTTGCATAGTGAAAAATGGATTGCCTTTTTCAATAAACTTCAACAATACACTTTTAAAAACAAATCGATTACAAAAAGCTATTTTTCGATTCTAAAAATTGAAAAACCAGATCAGCTTTTTTTTACACATCAACGCCCACCCTATATTGCGCCTTTGGTTTACGCAGCTCAAAAATTAAATATTAACACTTCAGCCTTTATATTTAGTTGGGATAATTTAGCCTCTAAAGGAAGAATGGCCGCCAATTTTAAAAATTATATGGTATGGAGCGAATTGATGAAAACTGACTTACTCCGTTTTTATAAATCTGTAAATGCAGAGGCGATCGAAGTTGTTGGTACACCCCAATTTGAACCCTATGTTTTACCCAGATATGCTATTACTTTAAAAGAGTTTCAAAAGCAGTTTAATTTAAATTCCAGTTTAAAAACAGTCTGTTTTAGTTGTGGTGATATATCCACAAGTAAAAATGACGAGCTTTATATTGAAACAATTGCCGAAGCTTTACAGCATGGACACCTGCCCAAATTCAATTTTATAGTGCGTACTTCTCCCGCAGAAGACCCAAAACGGTTTAAGGAAATTTCGGAAAAATTTCCTTTTATTATTTGGAATTATCCAGATTGGAAAATAAGTCGGTACGGCCATCAGGAAGCCTGGTCACAACGTGTACCTTCTGTTCAAGATGTTAAGTGTTTACGAGCAATTCTTGCGTTCTCAGATTTAAATATTAATATGCTTTCAACCATGAGTCTTGATTTTATGCAATTTGATAAACCAGTAATAAATCCAGTTTTCGGTACAAAGGAAAATGATTTGTACAATGACGGTCGCTTTCTTAATTACGAACATATTGAATATGTAGTGGAAAGCAATGCCACCAAAATTGCTAAAAATAAAAGTGAATTAATTGAGTCAATTCGATTTTATTTGGAAAATCCCAATGCGAATCAATCTGAACGAAAATTATTACTTTCACAGCAAATAGGCAAACCTCTAAATGGTACAAGCCAACGCATTGCCAAAACCTTGAGACGATGGGTATAGCAAAAAAAAGAATAGCCGTTCTCTGTAATTATAAACTTAGGCCCAATAGAATAGGAGGTATGGATTATTTTTTTTGGGAGTTTGATGCCAAATGCCGCGAAGCAAATGTAATAGTCGACTGGTTTTTTCCGAATAGTGAAAATCATGGTAATTATCAAAAATTGAACATTATCTCAGCTAACGGGCAGTCTATTGAAAGCTCATTTTTAAATCATTTACAAAAAAATCAAGTAACGTATTCGCACGTCATCACACATTTTTTAGAAATTTGCACCCCATTTTATAAGACCATAAATAAATTATTATCTGCCAAAATTATTGCAGTAGATCATAACCCACGTCCTTTAAACGGTTACCCTTTAAAAAAGAAAATAATAAAGCGCATAAAAGGAAATCTTTACTCAAAGTATATTGATGTTTTTGTTGGGGTGTCAAACTATACTGTAAATGAATTAATAAGCGATTTTGGCAAACAAATAAAACCGAAATGCCAAGTTATTTATAATGGAATTTTGTTGGAAAATATAAGGGTGAGGCCCGTCCGAAATACAGAAAAACCTATATTTTTAGTGGCTTCGCATTTGCGAAAATCAAAAGGTATACAAGACTTAATTGCTGCTGTAGCTAACCTTCCACAAGAATTAAAAAAAGAATTAACGATTGATGTTTATGGCGAAGGGCCCTATGAGAAGCAGCTTTTGAAACAAATAAAAGACTTGAAGGTTGAGAAAAATTTTAGCTTTAAGGGTAGTTCGCCTAATCTATCCGAAACCTTTTATAAGTACGATTACTTACTACATCCTACTCATATGGAATGTTTTAGTTTGACAATTCTAGAAAGTTTAGCTGCCAATGTACCGGTAATTACACCACCGGTTGGTGGGAATTTGGAAATTGTTTCTCATAATAATAATGGTTATATATTTCAAGCTAATAATGTTCAAAAACTAAAAGACATTGTAGTAAACTTGGTAGAGGGATCTAAATCGATAACTCAAAATACTCGTTCTAAAATTGAAGAAAATTTTGGGTTAAACAAGATGGTGGAAAATCATATAAATTTATTACAATGAAAATCGCCTTTCTAACCCCAGAGTATCCACACCAACGAACCGGCAAGTCAGGTGGCTTGGGGACCAGTATTTTAAATCTGGCAACGGGTTTGGTAAAAATGGGTCATCAAGTTTCGGTTTTGGTGTATCATCAAAAAATAGATGCTGTTTTTGAGGAAAACGGTATTACAATCTACCAAATAAAAAATATTAAAGTTAAAGGACTATCGCTTCTGCTTACGCAACAAAAGGTACAAAGGCTAATCAATAAGTTGTATTTACAAAAGAAGATAGAAATAATAGAAGCACCCGATTGGACAGGATTTACGGCCTTTATAAAACCAGCTTGTCCCTTGGTAATTCGCTTAAATGGTAGCGATACTTATTTCTGTCATTTAGACAATCGCCCCGTAAAACTTAAAAACAAATTTCTTGAGAGCCGAGCTTTAAAAAAAGCCGATGGTATTATTTCGGTAAGTAAATATACGGCTGAGGTTACAAAAAAGCTATTCGATTTAAAAACCGAAATAACTGTTATTCCAAATTCTATTGATGTAGAAAAATTTCAACCTAATTACTTACCCACAAAAGAAAATACAATCCTATATTTTGGCACCTTAATTCGCAAAAAAGGCCTATTAGAATTACCATATATTTTTAATGAAGTAGTTAAAACGTATCCAAACGCAAAATTAATTCTTATAGGAAAAGATAGCGCCGATAAACAATCGGGAAATAAATCAACTTGGGAGTTAATGCAGCCACTTTTTACCCCTGAAGCCTTGGATAACACAGATTATTTGGGCTTAGTTCCGTACAACGAAATTGGCGAACACATAGCCAAAGCCACTGTTTGTGTTTTCCCTACCTTCGCAGAAGCACTGCCAGTATCGTGGATAGAGGCAATGGCACTAAAAAAGGCAATTGTTGCTTCAAATATTGGCTGGGCTCCAGAAGTTATTGACGACGGAGTCAATGGGTTTTTAGTAAATCCTACCAATCATAAAATTTATGCTGAAAAAATCATCAAGCTTTTAAATAACGCGGCATTAAGACACTCATTTGGAAATGCAACAAGAAAAAAAGTGGAACAAACTTTTGCGATGGAGGTAGTGGCTAAACAAAGTTTGAATTTTTATAAGAAATTTTTAAAATGAAAAACGTTTTAAATTTTAACGAATTCATAAACTCTAAAGGAGAGGTTATACTCTACATGGGTTCACCTAATTTAAATTTGTTAGAAAAACTTTCTCTAGAGGAGGGTGATATCTGGCACAGTTCATTTGAAGAAGGATATAAAAATGCCTTTCCAGAAATAGTCTATCAAACCGCAGTGTTTTTCTGGTATGTTTATGATTTTGATCAACTCGATAAATGTGTTAGCTGGAGACTATCTCCTCGTAATTTTGCCATCCGTAAAAAAGTTTGGGATGAGCTAAATGGTTTTGATAAAGATTTTAAGTCTCCCACAATGCAAGCTCTAGATTTTGCCTACAACGCGCTTCGGAATAGTGGAGCAGTGCCGCTTTATGTAAAAAACCTTTATCGAGTTACAAAGAATGCTGAGGTAAAAATTTCGGTATTAGACCGTTATACTTTTTATCGAAAGAATTTTAAAATAGCACATTCCTACTATATGCTTTTTAGAAAAGGCATTGGGAAACTTAGTGAATGGAAAGCTTTTATAAAGGCAAAGAATAATTATAAACAGCGGGAAACGGTTCAAAAAATCAAGCCAAGAAATTTAAAACTATTGGATGGGAATCCAACAGTTAGTTATATTATTCCTACTATGTTTCGGCAAGACTATACACTTCAGCTGTTAGAAGATTTAAAAAATCAATCTTACCAACCTACGCAAGTTATTGTTGTGGATGCCACTCCTAAAGAAAGTAGGAACTTAGACTTATATAATAAAGAAAAATATCCTTTTGATGTTCAATTTTATTGGCAAGAAACAAAGGGAAGTTGTAGAGCTCGAAATGAAGCCATAGAACGTTGTAATGGTGATTATATAATTTTTGGAGACGATGATATTCGAATCCCTCCAGATTTTATTGAAAATCACCTTCAGTTATTGCAAACCTATAATGCTGGCGCCTGTAATGGCCTTGACATTAGAGCGGATAATGAAAGGCAAGACCTATCAAATCTAAATGCTAAACTTGAAAATATGGGCGACTCACGATGGTACGTGGGTGCAACAAATAGCTTTAGTAATGCAAATTCGTGTGTAAAAAAAGAATATGTTCAAGCTTTAATTGGGAACGATATTAATTATGATGGTGGATACGGTGAAGACAGCGATTTTGGAATTTCACTAACAAAAATGGGGGTTACGGTACTTCATAATCCATTTTCAGCAAACCTTCATTTAAAACCTCCAAGTGGAGGCTATCGCTTTTGGGGGAGTCAGGCCAAAATTCTTGGTAAAAAAAGAAAGCAGCAACCGTGGGAATTGGACAAGCCAGTTGGGTTAATTCGGCCTGTGCCTAGTCCAACCATCATGTATCAATTATATAAACAATTCAAAAAACCACAACGAAGTGAGTACAAATGCAAATATTTTATTCGTTACCTGTTTTCTGGCAATAAGCTAATGTTACCTTTTCGATTACTAAAGTTACCCTATAGGTTTATGCAGTATAACAAATCGATTTTTTATGCTAAGCAACTTTTAAAACTAGGAAAAAGAACAGTCTAATGAACTTCTCCCTTATCATCTGTACCTATATGCGGCCCCAGCCTTTGTTAAAGTTACTAAATTCCGTAGCTAAACAATCGCTGTACCCCAATGAAATTTTGATTGTCGATGGGTCTAACGATGAAAGAACTACGGAGATGCTTGAAAACAACTCTTTTAAAAATTTAAAATATTATAAAGTAACCGAAGAAAATCGAGGGCTTACCAAACAACGAAACTTTGGTATTGAAAAGGTTGACACAACTTCTGAAATTGTTTGTTTTTTAGACGATGATACAGAGTTAGATAGAAATTATTTTAAAGCTATTATAGATACCTTTAAAAATGATTCAAATTGTGTTGGTGTAGGTGGTGTTGCAGTAAATGAGAATAGGTGGTTTAAAATAGATGAAAACCAATCTATTGATTTAAGTAAACATTATGTTATTGATGGATATGCGATAAAAGAAAGTTCAAGAAATTTAGTAAGAAATAAGTTAGGATTACAATCTCCTTTTAGACCAGGTATTATGCCTGATTTCTCACACGGAAGAACATATCGTTATCCTCCTAATAACAAAATATACCCTGTAGATTTATTAATTGGGATGTCTTTTAATTTTAGAAAATCCATATTTAATCACATCAAATTTTCAACCTATTTTGAAGGATACGGTTTATATGAAGATGCTGATTTCAGTTTACGCGCATTAAGGTATGGAACAAATGTTATTAATACTGCTGCTAAGTTAAACCATTATCATAATATTTCCGGTAGACCAAATAAATATAAATATGGTAAAATGGTAGTTAGAAATGGTTGGTATGTTTGGCGTGTAAAATATCCAAATCCTCATTTAAAAGCTCGCTTTAAGTGGAATGCCACATCATTTTTGCTCACCCTGATTCGTTTCGTTAACGCGTTGACTACTTCCAATAAAAAAGCTGCTTTTAACGAGGCAGTTGGACGAACCGTAGGTTGGTTTAGTCTTGTGTTTAATAAACCTACTGCAAAATGAAATTTCTTATAATTTCACATACACCACATATTCTTAAAAAGGCGCAATATTTTGCTTATGCACCTTATGTTAAGGAAATGAATTTATGGATAAAAAATTTTGATTCGGTAGAGATAATTGCTCCAAAAGTAATTAGGGCAGTTTCAAAGATAGATATGCCTTATAAGCACAAGAATATTTATTTAAATAGGGTGCCGGCAATAGCTTTTACTTCGGTTAAAGCAAGTCTTAAATCGGTTTTTAAAATTCCTGTAATATTTGTTGCGCTTTATAAAGGTTGTAAACGTGCCGACCATATTCACCTTCGATGTCCGGGCAATATCGGACTCTTAGGATGCTTTGTTCAATTATTATTTCCGAAGAAAAAGAAAACAGCCAAATACGCTGGCAACTGGGATCCGAAGGCGAAGCAGCCGTGGAGTTATCGTCTACAAAAATGGATTCTCTCCAACACTTTTTTAACTCGGAATATGCAGGTTTTAGTTTACGGCGAATGGCCAAAACAAACTAAAAATGTTCTGCCATTTTTTACTGCCAGTTATGCCAAAAATAAGATAGCCAATATTCCAATTAGAAATTATGACAACATTATCCAATTTGTTTTCGTAGGAACACTCTCAAAAGGGAAGCGTCCACTTTACGCTGTAAAATTGGTTGAAGAATTGTTAAAGCGAGGAGTATTGTGCAGATTGGCAATTTACGGCGAAGGAGAAGAAAGGGGGGCACTTGAAAAGTATATAGAAAAATCTAATTTAAAGTCGGTAATCACGCTTTTTGGAAATCAAATTTCCGAAGTAGTTGAAACTGCCTATAAAAAAAGTCATTTTTTAATATTAGCTTCAAAGTCTGAAGGATGGCCCAAAGTTGTGGCCGAAGCCATGTTTTGGGGTGTAATACCATTAGCAACTAATGTTTCCTGTATTCCTTGGATGATGGCCCACGGAGAAAGAGGAATTCTTTTAAATTTAGATTTACACCTTGATGCGCAAAAAATAGCAAGTTTACTGAAACAAGGCGAGACATTAAATACAATGGCTATAAATGCTGCCAACTGGAGCCGGCAATACACTTTAGAAGATTTTGAAACTGAAATTAAAAAGTTGATATAATGCGGGTGCTACAATTAATAGATTCTTTAAATCCAGGCGGCGCCGAACGGATGGCGGTTAATATTGCGAATGCTTTAAAAAGTGTGGGAGTCGATTCATTTATTTGTACTACAAGAGAAGAGGGGCAATTAAAATCGGAGATTAACGAGGGAGTTACCTATTTGTATCTTAAAAAATTAAACACTTTAGATTTTGCTGCTGTAACTCGAATTCGTCGCTTCATTAAAAACAATAAAATAACCCATATCCATGCGCACACTACTTCATATTTCTTTGCAACCTTAATAAAAATTTCAATGCCCAGTTTGGTCGTTATATGGCATGAGCATCACGGAAATAAGATAGCAACAACACGAAGGAACAACCTGCCTCTTTTCTTTTGTTCTATATTTTTCTCTTGTATCATTGTTGTAAATAGAAAATTAGAAACGTGGAGTCGTAAAAACCTAAAGACTGCAAGGGTTAATTATCTTCCTAATTTTGTGCCTTCCACTCACATTCCAAATGATACATCTAAGAATAAAACCCTTGTGTGTTTAGCAAATTTAAGAAGTCCTAAAAATCATCATCTGTTAATCAAGTGTTTCAGTATTGTCCATAAAAGATATCCTGATTGGAAATTACAATTAATAGGAAAAGATTTTAAGAACGCCTATTCTGAAGAACTAAAAAGGATAATTAAAAACGAATCTTTAGAAGGCTCAGTTATTTTTACAACTAGTGCTATTTCAGTTTTCCGTGAGCTTTTAAAGGCCAGTATCGGGATACTTTCATCTAACAACGAAGGATTGCCAATGGCTATTTTAGAATACGGCACAGCAAATCTGGCTGTTGTTTGTACTAATGTGGGGGAGTGTAAGAAGGTAATTGGCGATTATGGAAAAGTTGTTCCACCAAAAAATGCCGAAGCTTTAGCCAATGCAATTTTGTTTTACATAGAAAATGAGACAATAAGACAAGAGCACAGCAATAAATTTTCTAAGCATATTCAAGAAAATTATTCCGAAGCGGCAATAATTCCTAAATTGCTTGAAATTTATAAAACTTCAACCTTATAAAAATAGCAGCTCCCATATGGTATTTTCAACTTTTGGCATTTCATATTGCCTTGGGCATCGTACTATACAGTTTTAACAGTATTTCAAAATTCTACTTAATTGCTATTTGTCTTTTTTTTCTATATCGAATAATAGCAAATTCAAACAATAAAGACGAAGCGCTCATTGCAGCCGGATATATTACAGGTTTTGAAGTATTATCGAGAATGACCGGCGGCGCCATTAGCTATGAGTTTTCAAAATATGCAGTAATTGGCTTTCTCTTATTGGGAATGTTTTTTAAAGGCTTTAAAAATTCAGCATGGATCTACATGGTTTACATCGCTGTTTTGGTACCCGGAATTTTATTTTCGGCAATTAATTTAAGTTACGATGCTAAGGTGGGGAATGCGATAGGTTTTAACCTAAGCGGGCCAGTATGTTTAGGGGTTGCGGCCTTGTATTGTTACGATAGAAAAATACCAATGGCTCGTTTGCAAACTGTGTTAATTGCTGTTCTATTGCCCTTAATCTCCATTACAACCTATTTATTTCTTTACTCCCCCAGTATTCGCGATGTATTAACCGGAACCTCTTCTAATTTTGCTGCTTCTGGCGGATTTGGCCCCAATCAAGTTTCAACAGTATTGGGGTTAGCTGCTTTTATATTATTCACAAGAATATTTCTCGTAAAAAACAAGCTAATTAATATTATAGATATTGCCTTATTAGCGCTAATTGGGTACCGGGCCGTAATTACATTTTCAAGAGGAGGAGTAATTACCGCTATCGCTTGTGCCATTCTATTTGTAGTGGTATTATATTTTAAATCGGATGCTAAATTAAAATCTTCTTTTATTCCTAAAATTACAATTTTGATTGCGTTATTATTGGGGGTGTGGATTGTAAGCTCGGTCGCTACCTTCGGACTTATAGAAAATAGATATGCCAATGAAGATGCCACAGGGAGAGATAAAGGCGATATGGGCACTGGTAGAGCCACCTTGTTTGAAACCGAATTAGAAGCCTTTAAAGAAGCTCCGTTTACGGGCATTGGCGTAGGAAAGTCTAAAGAATATAGAGCCGAAAAAACCAATATCGAAGCAGCAAGTCATAACGAAGTAAGTAGATTGCTTTCTGAACACGGAATATTTGGGATAATCGCTTTGTTAATTTTATTGTTTACACCGCTAATATTTTGGATTAAACATAAATCAAACCTATTTTTATTTTCGTTTTTATGTTTTTGGTTTTTAACCATTAATCACTCTTCCATGCGTATTGCCGCCCCAGCTTTTATCTATGCGCTTAGTTTATTGAATATCACATATGCACAAAAGAAAAAAACTGCTTTATATAGGAAATAAACTTTCACAAAAAGGTGGGACAGTTACTTCGGTCGAAACGCTTGGAAGTTTCTTAAACCGCGAGGGTTATAATGTAATCACTTCATCAGCTGCAAAAAACAAGGTGGTAAGATTAGTTGAGATGCTTGTCGCCGTGATAACACATAGAAAACAAGTTTCCTATGTTTTAATAGACACTTATAGTACCCAAAACTTTTATTATGCCTTGTTAACGGGTTATTTATGTAAAGTTTTTAAACTACAATATATTCCAATTTTACGTGGCGGAAACCTTAATAAGCGTTTAGAAAAGAATAAATTTTTTAGTAAAATTTTATTCGAAAACGCGTATACCAATTTGGCACCATCTAAATTTATTTTAGAACAATTTAAAAGTGCAGGGTTTGCAAATATTACCTTTATACCTAATACAGTTAAAATAGAAAACTATCCCTTTTTCCAAAGAGAAGAGATACATCCTAAATTACTCTGGGTGCGTTCTTTTGCCGAAATTTATAATCCTATATTAGCTCTGGAAGTTGTAGAAATATTAAAACAAAAGGGTTTTGAGGTCGCGCTGTGCATGGTGGGCCCTGATAAGGATGGATCTTTGGCAAACTGTAAAAAAATAGCTGCAGATTTAAACCTTCCAGTTACATTTACTGGGCTTCTTCAAAAGGATGAATGGATAAAGCTTTCAAAAAATTACGACATATTTTTAAATACAACTAATTTTGACAATATGCCTGTGAGTGTCATGGAGACCATGGCACTGGGGTTACCCGTAATTTCAACTAATGTAGGCGGAATGCCATACTTAATAGAAAACGGTACGAACGGTATTTTAATCCCTCCAAATAATGCAAACAAATTTGTGGCGGTCATTGAAAAACTTTGCACTGACCCGCTCTTGGCTCAAAAACTTGCTATAAACGCTCGCTCGAAAATAGAAAAACTAGATTGGCAACATATAAAACAAGATTGGAAAGAGTTACTCCAGTAATAAAATTTAATTAAATTTAGCTGAAAACAGTAACCAAAAACCAACAACCCACAACCTAAAGATGGCAAAGAGCAATATTCACTTTGATATTTCTGAAAGAAAGGTCTTATTACGACTTTTTGATATTGTTTGTGTCTTGGCTGTACTGCACATCATGGGGTTTATTTTCAATTTCGATTATTTTAAAATCAACCCCCAACATTGGGTTTGGACAGTAGTTTTAGCCGGCTATTTAACCACCTTTGCCACTATTTTTGAACTTTATAATCTTCAGCAAGCAAGTAAGTATAATATTGTTGTTAGAAATGTTGTACTCACTACCTGTGTTACCGTGTTATTTTATTTGTTAACACCGTATTACACGCCTAATTTACCTACAAACAGGTTGCAGATTGTGTATTTCTTTTTGGCCATTAATGCTGCACTTTTATTGTGGCGATATGCTTATATTGTTCTTATTTCGGCACCGCGTTTTTACAAAAGGGTGGTGCTTATAGCGCATCGTGGCGATGTAGACGCCATTGTAGCATCACTCCAAAAATCTGATCCTAATTATCGGGTAATTGGGTTTTTTAATACAGCTACCAAAGATGATACTAGGCCTAGTAAGTTGGAAATCGATTCTATTTCGCTTTCCGAAATTAGTAAACTCGCCGATGATACCGATGTTTCTGAAATTGTAGTGGGAACCCCGCTTTCTGAAGGAATGACGGTTGAACTAAACAGCGAATTAATAAAACTGCTGGAAAGTGGTATTCCTATCCGTGAATACACCCAAGTTTATGAAGAACTAACCTATCGCATTCCGGTTCAATATGTGGAAAAAGATTTTTATAGATATTTCCCCTTTAGTCGAAATAGCCAAAACAAATTGTATTTGTTCTCTTCCCGTATTATCGATTTGCTATTGTCTATTCTCGGACTTACATTTTTAGTTTTGCTTTTGCCTTTTATAATTATCGGAAACCTTATAGGAAATCGCGGCCCTTTATTTTACTCGCAAAATAGAGTGGGGAAAAACGGTGTAAAATTTAAAATTTACAAATTGCGAAGCATGATTAAAAATGCCGAAGCCAATGGCGCCCAGTTTGCAAAAGTAAAAGATAAACGAGTTACTCGATTTGGTAAGTTTTTAAGAAGGTCGCGATTAGATGAATTACCACAATTTATAAATGTTATTATAGGTGAAATGAGCGTAATTGGCCCCCGCCCCGAACGCCCCGAATTTGTTGAAAACCTTATTAAAGAAATTCCTTTTTACGAAGTACGCCATCTTTTAAAACCTGGGCTAACCGGCTGGGCACAAGTAAACGCTCGCTACGGCTCCAGCAAAGAAGACGCTCTCGAAAAACTGCAATACGATTTGTACTACATGAAACATCGCGGATTGTTTCTCGACCTCACCATCATCATAAAAACCTTAAGCACAATTTTATTTTATAGAGGTCAGTAATTTTGGTAAGGATAGCTGTCTTTAAACCTGTATCCAATTATATCCAAAGGTTTAAATAACTTAGTATTTCCGAAGTATAATTCCTGTATGGATTACGCATAGCTAAAGCATAGATAAAGCATACTTAATGTATTAATATGTAAGAAAACACAGTGCCTTTCCTACAAAAAATAATCTGCAAAATTAAAATATAGAAAGTAAAGCGTAACTTTTGCTATTCCTCTTGTTTGCCTATAAAATACATTAAAAAGATATATCGAACTGCTAAGGCTATGAGTAATGGGAGTAGTGCAATTGCAAATACTTGCACCCCCGTAAGCCAGTGGATTGTTAAAAGTGCTAATAGTAAAATTAACAGTAAAACATATCTTTTAATTTTTGGAGAAATATTCTTTCCTGAAATAGCCACAACCACCAGCAGCGAAATAGGAAAAGCCCACAGTAAATTATAATTGTTTGCCGTGGCCGTGTGGTCTGTGCCAAACCATAAAAATAAAAGCAGGGCGCCCACCAATCCCGTAAATACAAAAATGCCAGTGTCCAAATAACGGCTGCGAGTGTTTGTTTTATAGTCGCGGTAGGTGATAAATAGTATTAAAAATGCTAATAAGCCCAAAACAAATAACGGACTTAACAAAAAGTTAGTTGTCCAGTTATGCGGGGTGTTATTATAAAGTGTTTTCGTTTCTTTTACAAGATTTTCTTCGGCAGTGTCTCTTTTAATTACAGCATTTTCGGCAGCGGCATAGACATAATCTGGTAAAAATTGATATTCAATGGGTCTCGCTTGCCTATCTATTACTGCACCCAAGGCAATATCAATGCCCATGCTTCCCCAAGTGTTGGCATTGAGGTTTTGCTGAATTAACTCTCGAAAACTCAAGGATTCTTCAATATAATCATCTTTAAATTCTAAATTACTACCTAAAGCAATTAGCAAAACATCGCGAATTTTTGTAGCGCAATTATCATAAAAGAAGTCGTATTTATATTGCTTGTTTTCGGGTTTAGCATTGTTCCAAAGAAATTCGGAAATGGCTTGTTTTTCCTCGTGCGTTAAATTGAGTTTTTGTTCTTTTACCCATCTATTTTGCGTAACATAACTGTTGTAAAAAGGCTCAAAATAACTTACGCCAAGTTCGTATAGTAACTTGCCGCGTGCAAACTTTGTGTAAAAATTAGGGGTATTAAAATCGTAAACGCCATAGTTAAAAACTACATCGGTTCCACTTTCGGGATCTTTTATGCGAAATGCGCTATGACCAAATTTATCGTAAAGTTCGGCGCCCGGACCAATGGTAAGGATGCTTATTTCGGCAGTTTCTGATAGTGGAACAAATTGCGCCTTTACCGAAACACTTAAAAGAATAATAAAAAGAAAGAGATAGTTTTTCACCTTAAAATCGAAATATTTAATTTTTAAACAACTATTCAGTTTTTAAAATTTTTAGTCAATTATAATTTTATTTTTTTTTGAAATTATCTAAAAATATTCCAATCCAGTTTCACCGAAAACACATTGGAATACAAGGCTGCACTTTGGTCGCCAATATCGGTTAACGCATAATCTACTTGAATTCCTTTATAGCGAAAACCTACGCCAATATTGGGTTGAAATCCTACCGAATCACTTCCGTCTAACTGTTCAATAGTTTGAAAATTTCCAACGCCCCCACGTACATAAATCATATCGATGTACGCAAATTCTAATCCTAAAGAAGGCGTAATACTCGCCACCGAACTTGAAATTACATCTTTTGTTTCGGCAAATCTAAAATTGAGATCTACTTCGGCTAATAAAGTAAAGTCGTGATTGTAAACAAATTTACGAGCCATGCCAAATTGTAATTTTGGAATGGTAATTTCGGTCGTTTCGGGCAAATCTTGATTTTGACCTTCAACCGCCCCTTGAATTTCAGCAAATTTATCTTCATCTATACTCCACGCATTAAAGGTGGTAGTAATGTCGCGCGCCATAATTCCAAACATCCACTTGTCGTTTCTAAACTGTACTGCTGCGTCCAAACCAAAACCCCAAGACGATGCAAATTCGCCAATAACCCTCCTAATTACCTTGGCATTTACCCCATAGTTTAACCCGTCTAAAGGCAGTTTTCGCGCGTATGAAAATGTAAAACCATAATCGGCAGTAGAAAATAAACTTATACGGTTGTAATCTATGTTGCCTTCGCTATCAATTAATTGGGTGGTGTTTAAAATATCGTCCACCCCAAACCGAATTACAGAAAAGCCTACTGCGCTTCTATCGTCTAAGGGCATCGCAAATGCCGCATAGTCGTAATTTGCAATATTGGCAAAATACGAGGCATGCATTAACGATATTTGTTTGTCTTCTAAATTTACCAATCCCGCGGGGTTCCAATAGCCCGAATTTACATCTTGTGATGATGCTACTACCGCATTGCTCATTCCGAATGCAGCCGCGTCAACCCCAATATTCATAAATTCGTTGGAATATTTACGCACCGTTTGCGCACCTAAAGTAAGTGAAGCAAAGGCAAAAAGTAGGAAGATTTTCTCTTTCAAGTTGTGAAATTTGGACAAATATGGAACTATTTTATAAAATATTAAACTTTAAAATTATATACATATTGTATTTTACTACCATTGGACGAAAATACTTTGTTATTTTTACATAAAAAATTTTCTTTTATATAGACTAACCTGTGTTATGTCTGGTTGAGCGCAGTCGAGACCTATTTATTATACTATATGCTAAAACAAATTCCAAACATCATCACATCCTTAAACATCCTATGTGGATGCGTCGCCATACTTTTCGCAACCTCGGGCGATTTAATTACAGCTTCGTTCTTTGTTTTTCTCGGTATTTTTTTCGACTTTTTTGACGGACTTGCCGCTCGATTATTAAACGCACAAAGCGAAGTAGGTTTACAATTAGATTCGTTGGCAGATGTTATTACCAGTGGGGTTGCACCGGCAGTAGTAATGTATCAAATGCTAAATTTATCATACTTCCACGAAATGCAAACCCTAACCGAAGCTTTCTCTTTAGACGGTTGGAATGTTAGCTTTAAAAACTATTTACCATTAATAGGGTTAATGATTGCAATTGCTTCGGCTTACCGGTTGGCAAAGTTTAATGTAGATACTCGCCAAACTACTGGTTTTATTGGTCTACCCACGCCTGCAAACGCCTTGTTAATTTTAAGCCTGCCTTTAATTTTACAATTTCAGTATTCTGAATTTGCTGAAACTATAATTTTAAATCGTTGGTTTTTAATAGGAATGACACTGTTAAGTTGTATTCTTTTAAACGCCGAAATACCGCTCTTCGCATTAAAATTTAAAACTTGGGATTTTAAAAGTAATGCAATACGTTATGTGTTTTTAATCCTTTGTGTGTTATTACTAATACTATTAAAGTTTTTGGCAATACCCTTTATTATACTTCTATATATAATACTTTCCTTATTTAGCAGAAAGTAAGCCACAAAATGTAAGTGGAAATTTGCGAAAGGGTTATTTGACGGTAATAATTTGCAAAAAGTGTTTTGCCAAACTGTAGAGTTTATTTTATGCATACAAAAAGATTGTGTCCTCAAAAATATATAACCACAAAGAACACAAAGAAGGCACTAAGAACACAAAGGAATGTGTTATTTAATTAAGTAACCACAAAAAGCACGTTAAAGGGAAATTTTGCAGAATATATGATTCGAAACTAGCTAAATACAGAATTCAATTTCGATATGAAGACCGAAAATCAAATTGCAAATAAAATTATTGGTTGTGTCATAGAGGTGCATAAGGCTCTTGGTCCTGGCTTATTAGAATCTGCTTATCAAGAGGATCTCTTATAAACTTAGACGAGAAGGATTATTTGTGGAAAAACAAAAACCAATGCCTCTCGTTTTTGAAGAAATTAAGTTAGAAGTAGGTTATCGAATTGATATTTTAGTTGAGAATAAGGTAGTAATAGAATTGAAAAGTGTTGAAATCTTAAATGACGTTCACCTAACACAAACCCTTACATATATGAAATTGGGTGGGTTTAAATTGGGATTATTACTAAATTTTAATGTAAATCTATTAAAGAATGGTATTAGAAAAGTTATAAACGGAACTCTATAAAAATAGTGTAATTATAATAATAATATAATCACAAAAACTCCAAAGAAAGCACAAGGCTCGCAAAGCATTTGTGCTAATGACAAAAAATCAAGTTATTACGCATTACCTTGTGCACTTTGTGCAACCATTGTGTCCTTTGTGGTTAGTACACAGCAATGATTTTTCTTTTTAAAACTCTAATTTCTTTTTACGCAATTCAAAGTTTTGCCCTAAGTATACTTTTCTAACCATTTCGTCTGCCGCCAACTCTTCGGGTACACCGTGTTTTAAAATACTTCCTTCAAACATTAAATAAGTTCTGTCTGTAATTGCAAGAGTTTCTTGTACGTTATGGTCGGTAATTAAAATACCAATGTTTTTATTTTTAAGTTGTGCGACAATACGCTGTATATCTTCTACCGCTACGGGATCTACTCCCGCAAATGGCTCGTCTAACAAAATAAAATGTGGATCGGTTGCCAAGGCACGAGCTATTTCGGTGCGTCGTCTTTCTCCACCACTTAAAAGGTCGCCTCGATTTTTTCGAATATGGCCTAACCCAAATTCTTCAATTAGCGACTCCATTTTAAGATGTTGTTCTTTTTTAGAAAGCTTTGTTAGCTGCAACACACTTAAAATATTATCTTCAACACTAAGCTTTCTAAAAACCGAAGCCTCCTGCGCCAAATAACCAATTCCGTTTTGTGCGCGTTTGTACATTGGGTATTTGGTAATTTCGGTCCCTTCTAAAAATATTTTTCCGCCATTGGGTTTTATAAGCCCAACAATCATATAAAAAGAAGTGGTTTTTCCGGCACCATTGGGCCCTAATAAACCTACAATTTCACCCTGATTTACTTCAACAGTAATCCCTTTAACAACCTTTCGGCCCTTATAGGATTTCATTAAATTTTCGGCTTTTAGCTTCATTTAGTAGGATTGTATTTTAGTAACGGTTTATCGGTTTTACGAATATATTAAATATTGGTGGCGAAATATAGTATCTGCTTATTATTTAAGCACTTTGCGCTTCTAAGGCTTCCCAATATTCAAAAGCTCTTCGAAGGTGCGGAATAACAATGGTACCGCCAATTAAAAGCGAAATACTCATCCCTTCAACTACTTCTTCTTTAGTTAACCCCAGTTTATAGCATTCTTCTAAGTGATAACGCACACAGTCGTCACAACGCAATACCAGCGAATTGCCTAAACCTAAAAGCTCTTTGGTTTTTTTTGAAAGTGCTCCTTCCGTAAATGCGTTGGTGTCTAAATTAAAAATACGTTTCAGAATTTTATTGTTTTCTGCAAGCATTTTAGAATTCATCTTTTCGCGATACGCGTTAAATTCTTCAACCAAATTTGTTTCCATAGCAATTTAAATATGAAATATTAATACTATTATAAATGGGTTAGTCTTTTAAATTATTTAAACTTACACCATTCCATTATGCGCCTTTGCGTTTACGCAATTCCTTTTCTTGATTTCTAATTACAATTTTTGAAATATAAATACTCACTTCATATAAAATTAAAATTGGAATAGCCACCATTATTTGGCTTACAATATCTGGAGGGGTAATTACTGCCGAAAGTAATAAAACAATAATTAACGCAAATTTGCGGTACTTTCTAAGAAATTGGGGGGTAACTAATCCTATTTTAGTAAGAATATACATTATTATAGGAAGTTCAAAAACAATGCCGCAGGCCAATACCGAAGTACGTACCAACGAAATATAACTATCCAGATCGAAGTCGTTAAAAACCTCTTCACTCACTCGGTAATTTCCTAAAAAGTTTATTGAAAGTGGGGTTATTAAATAATATCCAAAAAGTACCCCCGTAAAGAAAAGAAGCGATGCAATTACAATAAATCCACGGCTACTTCGGCGTTCACTATCTTTTAAGCCGGGTTTAATAAACTTCCAAAACTCATAAAGAATGTAAGGAAAAGCTACGATGATACCCGCGTAAATGGAGGTCCACATATGTGCTGCAAACTGCCCGCCAACGGTTCTACTTTGAATTCGGAAAGGCATTTCTTGAAAGCAGAAAGAGTCCATTCCCATTGCCTGCGAAATGTTACAAAACATTCTATAGGTAGGAAAATCTGGCCGCTTGGGTCCAAATATTAAGGTGTCAAAAATAAAGTCTTTAAAAATAAAGGCCAACACTGCCAAAATCATCACGGCAGCCGTGGACCTAATGAGGTGCCAGCGCAACTCTTCTAGGTGGTCCAAAAAGGACATTTCTTTTTCGGGAGAACCAATTTTCTTCATTATATAATACCCTCTTTGGTGAGATTATGAATATGAACCACCCCACAGTATTTGCCGTTTTCTTCGGCAAGTATTTGAGTAATCCCGTATTTATCCATCATTTCCATAGCTTCAACAGCCATAGCATTGTTGGCAATTTTTTTAGGATTATACGTCATAATATCTTTGGCTGTTAAGCCCGCAAAATTATCGGTTTTTGTCAACATTCGTCTTAGGTCACCATCGGTAATAATACCTACAATTTTATTGTCTTCAACTACGGCTGTTACGCCCAGCATTTTTTCTGAAATTTCAACAATAACTTCTTTAACATCGGTATTGGGTGCAACTTGTGGCATCTCGTTTAAAGAGGTTAAATTACTCACTCGTAAATATAATTTTTTCCCCAGTGAGCCTCCTGGATGAAACTTTGCAAAATCTTTACTTGAAAAACCTTTTAAATCTAACAAACACATAGCCAAGGCATCGCCAATTACCAGTTGGGCAGTGGTGCTGGTAGTAGGTGCTAAATTATTGGGGCAAGCTTCCTTTTCAACATAAGCATTTAAAACAAAATCGGCTTGTTGCCCTAAAAAAGAATCTCGGTTTCCTGTAATTGCAATTAACTTGTTTTCTATAGCCTTAATTAAGGGGACCAAAACCTTAATCTCGGGCGTGTTTCCACTTTTTGAAATACAAATTACCGTATCGTTTTCTTGAATGGTACCAAGGTCGCCGTGGATAGCATCGGCGGCGTGCATAAAAATTGCTGGGGTGCCCGTAGAGTTTAAAGTTGCCACTATTTTTGTAGCTATATTCGCACTTTTGCCGATTCCGGTAACAATTACGCGCCCTTTTGAATTAAAAATTGTGTTTACGGCGCCGGCAAATTCTTCATTCACTAAATCTACTAAGTTTGCAATTGCTTTACTTTCAGTGTCTATAGTGTCTTTTGCAACGGAAATGATTCTATCTTCTAAGTTCAAAATTATATTGCTTTTGAATTTTTGTAACTGTTTCAGAAATTAGTATATTTAAAATACAATTTTATCAATTTAATAATCTTAATTTAAATACTTTTATTTAAAATGCAGTCTACTTAATAAGTTTGTAAAATTACAATTGTTAATTAGTATAACAATGTTATTAGATACTAAAACTGAACTGCATCTTAAAAAAAAACACTAGGGACGTGGCAGAAATTGACATTTATGCAAGCCTCAAGAAATATTTCGGGTTTACCCGGTTTAAAGGCTTGCAGGAAGAAGTAATTAAAAGCATTTTAGAAGGCAATAATACCTTTGTAATTATGCCTACGGGAGGTGGTAAATCGCTTTGTTATCAACTCCCCGCACTTATGGAAGACGGCACAGCTATAGTAGTTTCACCGCTAATAGCATTAATGAAAAACCAAGTTGATGCCTTACGCGCGCTTTCTTCTGAAGAGGGAATAGCACATGTTTTAAATTCATCTTTAAATAAAACCGAGGTTAGAAAAGTAAAAAGCGATATTGAAAGCGGCGTTACAAAACTTTTATACGTAGCCCCCGAATCGCTTACAAAAGACGAGTATGTAGATTTTCTTCAAACTCAAAAAATATCGTTTATGGCAATCGATGAAGCCCATTGTATAAGCGAATGGGGTCACGACTTTAGGCCAGAATACCGAAATTTAAAAAGGATTATTGAACGTATTGGCGAGGATATTCCTATCATTGGGCTTACTGCAACTGCAACGCCAAAGGTGCAGGAAGATATTTTAAAAAATCTTAACATGCCAGATGCCAACACTTTTAAGGCATCGTTTAATAGGCCCAATTTATATTACGAAATACGTCCAAAAACCAAAAATGTTAATGCCGATATAATTCGTTTTGTAAAAAAGAACGAAGGAAAAAGCGGTATTATTTACTGCTTAAGCCGAAAAAGAGTAGAAGAACTTGCTCAAACATTACAAGTAAACGGAATTAAAGCCGTGCCATATCATGCCGGTCTCGACGCAAAAACCCGTGTAAAACATCAAGATATGTTTTTGATGGAAGATGTAGATGTGGTAGTAGCTACCATTGCCTTTGGTATGGGTATCGATAAACCCGATGTACGCTTTGTAATTCATAACGATATTCCAAAAAGTATTGAAAGCTATTATCAAGAAACTGGGCGCGCCGGCCGCGATGGAGGCGAAGGTCATTGTTTGGCTTTTTACAGCTATAAAGACATAGAGAAACTTGAAAAGTTTATGAGCGGAAAACCTGTTGCCGAACAGGAAATAGGGCACGCGCTTTTACAAGAAGTAGTAGGTTTTGCCGAAACCTCCATGTCTCGTAGAAAATTTATTCTGCATTATTTTGGTGAAGAATTTGACAATGAAACGGGAGAAGGCGGAATGATGGACGACAATATGCGTTTTCCTAAAAAGAAACACGAAGCCAAAGACGATGCTAAGTTGTTGCTCGAAGTAGTTTCAAAAACAAACCAGCAGTATAAAAGTAAAGAGATTGTAAACGTTTTAATAGGCAAAGCAAATGCGTTAATTAAATCGCATCGCACCGATGCGCAATCATATTTTGGTTCAGGATCTAATCATGATGCAGCCTATTGGATGGCTTTGTTACGCCAACTTTTAGTGGCGGGTTACCTTAGAAAAGATATTGAAACTTATGGAGTAATTCATTTAACAAAAGCTGGAAAAGATTTTATTAAATCGCCACAATCTTTTATGATGACCGAAGACCACTCTTTTAAAGATGCCAATGACGATGTTATTGTAAAGGCTCAAAAAGGAGCCGATGTGGTTGATAAAGAACTCTTTAAGCTCTTAAAAGCCGAACTTAAAAAAGTAGCTACCAATTTAGACTTGCCGCCGTATGTAATATTTCAAGAGCCATCTTTAGAAGATATGGCGTTAAAATATCCTGTAACGCTAGAGGAGCTTAGCAACGTACACGGCGTAGGAGAAGGTAAAGCAAAAAAATACGGAAAACCTTTTGTAAAAATCATTCAAAAGTACGTTGAGGATAACGATATTATTAGGCCCGAAGATTTTAGAGTGAAATCTACGGGAAGTAATAGTGCGTTAAAACTTTATATTATACAAAACGTAGATCGCAAGTTGGCACTGCCCGATATTGCGAGTGCCAAAGGTTTAGAAATGCCCGAATTTATTAAAGAAATGGAAGCTATTGTTTATAGCGGTACCAAACTAAATATTAATTATTGGGTCGATGAGGTTTTAGACGAAGATCAACAAGAAGAAATTCACGAGTATTTTCTCGAAGCTACAACCGATAATATTGAAGAAGCGCTAGACGAGTTTGATGGCGATTACGACGAAGAAGAATTGCGTCTTTACCGTATAAAATTTATTAGCGAAGTAGGAAATTAAAACAAAAAAGCGACCCAAACGGGTCGCTTTTTTTTAGGACTTTACTTCTTTATTAAAATACACTAAGTAGTAGTACATTTGTTTTTCCTCATCCCATCCTTTTTCTACAAATTTTTCGGCACTTTCTGTATTTACAAAATCGAGCTTAATTTGTACGTTGGTATCGAGGTTTATTACATTTTTAATTTTCTTTCGCGCGGCAGTAACAGCAGTGTTTGCAATGGGGAAGGTTGTTAAATCTTCAATACTGTACTTTGGTGCTTTTTCGCTTTTATAATGCCGAAATTCGGGCAGTAAATCGGGGTTGTCTATAACCTCATTCATAAAAGCTGTTTCTTCAAATTCTTCGTTTTTAGCAAAGTGATTTACGGCGCGATTCATAAACATTACTTCTTGCTTTTTATCTTCGGCAGGAAGCACTACATCTTTTGCAAAATCTTGACAGAATTTTAAATATTTCTTTGTGTAAAAATTATCGTCGGCAAAGGCCTCAACACCTAAAAAACTTTCCAACCAATAGCGCGCATCGTATCTATTACTATCTACCGATAAAATTTTGTACCCTTCTTCTTTTTCCGAATTAAAAATTAAACATCCCTTATCGAGTTTGTTTAGGCTAACCCCGTGTTGTAACATTGCTTCCAGCTGGTTACCCTCCTCGGCAAACTGTAGAAAGTCTTGCTTTAATTCAGATTTAAAAATACCAATGGCGTCCATTTTAACATTGTCTAACTGTACATTTTCTAAATATGCAACATACACCTCACCACTTTTAATATGTGGGTGTTCAGACTGGTTGTAAAGATAGGTCGCTATTTTTCGGCTCTCTTCGTGAACGTTATCTGGATTGTTAAAAATATTGGTCGCGCTGTTATACAATTCGTGAAATTCTAAATCGGCTTCATGTGTAAACTGAAAATAATTTTCCTCTTTTTCACGAAAGGGTTTTAAAAAGAATTCTTTTAATAACGGCGTAATTTCATCGTCCATTTTATAGGGTTGTGCCGAAAGAAATATCGCTTCGTTTCTACTTTTATTACCTACGCGATGTATAGAAAGTGAAGCAATGTGAGTATTAAAAAGATTTATCATTTAATAGCAAAGGTTGTGAGTTAATAAAATGTTTTGACTATAAAACCGAAAGAATTGTTAGTTCCAGTTTTCGTCAAAATCGAGGTTGTCGTAGTCTTCGGGGTCTAAATCTAAATCTAAATCTTCTTCATATTCGTCTTCTTCAATTTCTTCGGCGATAAACTCTTTTTCGGGAGCTTCAGCCGGAATTTGACCGTGAACATACATTAAGTTTGGATAGAGAACTCCTTCTTCGGCTTCCGCAATATCGGCAAGTTCGACCATAAATGTCCACATACTTAAAAAATCGTAAACGTAGATCATTCGGGTATTTTTTTCATCTACAACATCTTCCAAAAAGGTTTCGTTCATAACGCGTCTTCCTCCTGGTTCGTCACTTACGTCAAAAAGTGAAATTTCTTCTCCTTCTTCCCAATTTTCATTGCTTAAGTAAAAGGAAGCCATTTCCATGCCATCAAACCCAAAAGACTGGGTAATAGCATTGTGGAGGTCTTCTAACGATGCCGAAGCTTTAATTTCTAAATCGCGGAATACATCTTCTTGTGTGTCGAGAATTACTCTAAACCGGTAAATCATTTTTTCAATTTTTTTGGGTTGCAAAGGTATAAAATTCGTAACAGTAATTGGGTTCAATTACATTTTATGAACAGTTATTTTGAAAACCTATGTAAAACAAAAGTCATTGCTGCCAATAAGAAAAAGGCTGTTACTTGGTGTAAAACGCCCAGTGTAACGGGCACTTGAAGCAGTAGGGTAAACACGCCTAAAATAAATTGTACCACGACCAAAAATAATAACGCATTAATACCGTGCTTTTGCAGCTTGGTTAAATTCATTTTTCTGGCTTTGTACCACATATAAATTATAATTCCTACTACGATATAAGCCATATAACGGTGAATAAATTGAACACCGCTTTTCCCTTCAACAAAATTGCGCCATAGTGGTGATTGTTCTATGTACACTGTTTCGTGTATTAGTTTTCCGTCTGCCATTAAAGGCCAGCTATTATGAATCCAACCCGCATCGAGACCAGCTACAAAGGCCCCCCAAATTATTTGAAGCAGCAATACCGTCATCGCAAAACGTACAATATTTCTAAAGTGTGTATCAACTACTTTTTTGGTTGGATAAATTAAATCTAACGCTACCCAAAAAGTGTATGCAAATGTTATAAATGCAGTAGTAAGGTGCATGGCTAATCTATAATGGCTCACGCTTGGTCTATCTACCAAACCACTTTTTACCATATACCAACCTAAAAACCCTTGAAAACCACCAAGGAAAAGTAGGATTAATGCTTTTTTAATAGTGGGTTTTGAAAGTTGTTTTTTAAATAAAAAATAGAAAAACGGAATGATAAATACAATTCCGAGCAACCTACCTAATACGCGGTGTATGTATTCCCAAAAATAGATGTCTTTAAAATCTTCTAAGTCGAAATGATTGTGAAGTTTTTGATATTCGGGAAACTGTTTGTAATGTTCAAATTCAGCTATCCATTCGGCTTCATTTAACGGTGGGATTGTACCCGAAATTAATTTATAACTTGAAATTGAAAGTCCGGAATGCGTTAAACGTGTTATTCCGCCTACCACTACCATAATAAAAATAAGTAAACAGCCCGTAAGGAGCCAGTAAATTACTTTTTTGTTGTCTTTGTTTGCCACTATATTTATGATTTTAACGGTGACTTCGCCGGAATTTTAGTACTGCGAATTCACAAATTATTTATTTTTACTTGCGCGTATAATCGCGAATTCATTGAGTTTTCTTTTTTTAATTTTATGCTTTGCATTGTGCTTGTACTCTGTTTGGCCGTTGTTTTATCACAACGCACACAATGGCTATTGTTTTGATTGCAATTATTTTAAAATGCTATTACAGCAGCGTTTTCTACTTAATTCAACTATTAATTGGGGGTTAGCCCTAAATCTTTTCCTTTTTTCAACATAAATTCTTTTGCGGCCTCGTATTCATTCGGAATTTCACCTTCGAGAATAGCTTCTTTAATTGCATCTTTTATTATTCCTATCTCTCGCGAAGGCTTTAAATTAAAAGTTTTCATAATCTCTTCGCCCGAAACTGGGGGTTGAAAATTACGAACGTGGTCGCGCGCTTCAACTTCAACTATTTTTTCGCGAACTAATTTAAAATTGGCGTGATATCTTTTAAACTTCTTTGGGTTTTTGGTCGTAATGTCGGCCTCACAAAGCGTCATTAAATCGTCTACATTTTCGCCTGCATCAAAAATTAAGCGTCTTACAGCGCTATCGGTAACATCGCTAGCCAAAACAATAGGGCGGGAGCTCATTAAAACCATTTTTTGAACAAATTTCATCTTATCGTTCAATGGCATTTTTAACCTTTTAAATAATTTGTAAACCATTTTTGCGCCTACAAATTCGTGAGTGTGAAAAGTCCAACCTTGCTTCTTGTCAAATTTCTTGGTAGGTGCTTTCCCAATATCGTGAAGCAATGCCGCCCAGCGCAACCACAAATCGTCTGTGGCTTTTGCAATATTATCTACTACTTCGAGCGTATGCCAAAAATTGTCTTTGTGAGTTTGCCCTTCCTTTTCATCAATTCCTTGTAAGGCAACCAATTCGGGTAAAATAAATTTTAACAAGCCAGTTTTATGTAAAAGTGCAAACCCTTTTGAAGGCACCTCGGCAAGTAAAATTTTATGCAATTCGTCTACAATGCGCTCTTTTGAAATAATCTTAATTCGTTTGGCATTGCGCGTAATAGAATCTAATGAGGCTTTTTCAATTTTAAAATCTAATTGCGTAGCAAATCGAATAGCACGTAGCATTCGCAAAGGATCGTCGCTGTAAGTAACATCGGGGTCGAGCGGCGTGCGAATAATTTTGTTATTTAAATCTGCAATTCCACCAAAAGGGTCGAGCAATTCGCCATACGTATTATCGCTTAAACTAATTGCCAAGGCATTTATGGTAAAATCTCTACGGTTTTGATCGTCTTCCAAAGTGCCATTTTCAACAGCTGGATTTCTACTTTCTTCGGTATACGATTCTTTTCGGGCGCCTACAAATTCTAGCTCAATACCGCCGCTTTTTAGCATAGCCGTGCCGTATGTTTTAAAAATTGAAACCTTTGGCTTTCCGGGTAGTAGTTTAGCAACTTCTTGCGCAAGCTCAATACCATTGCCAACGGTAACAATATCGATATCTTTGGCTTCGCCGCGTTTTAACAGAAAATCGCGTACAAAACCACCAATTACATAACTTTCCAAATTTAAATTTTTGGAAGCTTTTGAAATGGTTCTAAAAATTGGGTTTTTTAATGCAGATATGTAGGTTTGTCTAACCATTGTTTTTTTCGCAAAGTCGCACAGGCGCAAAGTAATTAGTTTTGCGACTTTCGTCTCCTTGTTTTATGTAAAAATTATTGCCGAATTACTTTCACCGATCCGTCATTCTTCAACTTAATTATTGCCGAAGGTTTGCCAGATTTTTTTTCGCGATGCAAATTTACAATATAGTCTACGCCTTCCAAAATAACGGGGTCTATTTCCTTAAAACTTTGAGGTGTTTTTTCACCGCTTACATTTGCCGAAGTTGAAACCAATGGTTTTCGTAATTTTTTAATTAATTTTTTACAAAAATCGTCCTTCGGAACCCGCACGGCAAGCGAGTTATCTTCGGCGATTAAATTTTCGGCTACGCGAATGGGGTCGTCGTAAATTATCGTGGTGGGTTTTGAAGCATATTTTAGAATATCATAAGCCACTTCGGGAACATCTTCAATATATTCATTTAGCATTTTAAAATCGCTTACTAAACATATTAGCGACTTTTTATCGCTGCGGTTTTTAAGCTGAAAAATTTTTTCTACAGCTTTGGCATTTGTAGCATCGCAACCAATTCCCCAAACAGTATCGGTTGGATAAAGAATGATGCCTCCTTTTTTTAAAACTGCTAAACAATTTTCAATTTCGTTATTCATCTAAAAAGGTAATTTTTTGTTTTAACTTTAGTGATTGGGTTAGGTTATTACTTTTTAAAATAATGGGTAATAAGTACCATTTTTTTGGTTTTAAGCTTAAAACTATTGCCAAATACATTCTTATAAATTGATATTTTACATACCCAAAATTTTTCCGAAGTACGTATAAATACGAGATATAACTTTCTTTAGCAATAGCTTTTGAAACGCCTGTACTTACCCCTTGGTGATGTAAAATTTGTGCTTCTGGTACCAACCACGATTCATATCCCACTTTTTTTAATCGATGGCAAATGTCCATTTCTTCCCAGTACAAAAAGATATTTGAATCAAAACCCCCCACTTTGGCGAAAGCGTTGGTATCAAAAAATAAAAAGGCCCCATTTACCCAATTAACTTGTAGGGGGTTACTATATTCCTTTTTTCGTTTTGGGTATAGATTTGGATTGCGTTTTTCTAAAAAGCCGCGCCCTAAAAGCAGTCGCCGTATCCCTTTATTATGGTCAAAAGAGGGGACAAAATTATGGTTTTCATCAAAATTTTGGGCCGTGCAAACACCAACTTTTGGATGGGTTTTCATAAAATTTAATAATATTTCTAAACAATTATTAAGCAACATGGCATCGTTGTTTAAAAATAGCAGATAATTGGCATTTGCAAATTGAGCACCGTACATATTTCCGCCGCCAAAGCCTGTGTTTATTACACTTCTATGTAACGAAATATGTTTATGCTTTGGAAAATTATCTTTTAAAATTTTGTGTTCTGAAAGCGTAGAATTATTATCCACCACAATAATTTCATAGCTAATATTTGCTGGCGTTTTTTTAATTACCGTATTAATACACTCCAAAGTATATTTTGAAGAGTTGTAATTTATAATGATTACGGCAACATCCATTAGTTGAATTTTAGTGGCAGTTTTTTAAGTAGCAGTGACAAAGATACAATTACTCCCAATGGCAAGTAAACGAAAGTTTTAATTATTTAACCGTAAAAAACTGGACCATTATATTAGGCTTTTATACACGTCTAAATATTGCTTTGCTGTATTTTCCCAGTTAAAACTTTTGGCGCGTTGGGTATACCAATTTTCGTAAAACGCTTTGTTTGCGTTATACTTATCCATTCCGCTTGTAAATTTATTTGCCATGTATTCTGCATCGTAATGACTCCAGTAAAAACTGTGCTCCCCGCCAATTTCGGGAAGGGAAGTGTTGTTTGATAAAAATACAGGTTTTCCAAAACGCATGGCCTCAATTGGCGGGATACCAAATCCTTCACGTTGCGACGGAAACACAAAGGCTTCGCAATTTTTTAGGTAATATTGTTTTTCTAAATCGGTTATTTTTCCAGTTTGAAATACGCTGTTTTCAAGTTTGTGTTGCGCTACCAAAGCGGTTAATTTTTGAGCGTAAGCAGAGTTGTTATTGCCTGCTAACACCAAGTTGTAGTTTGGTAAAAACCGTAGCATTTCTACAAGCGTAATAAAATTTTTACGGTCACTAAATTCTCCAATAGAAAACAAATAGGGCTTTGGAGGTAAAATTGAAGGTTTAAAATCTTTGAGAATTGTGATGTCTGTTATGGTGTTGCCGTTGTAAATAACGTATTCTGGTACGTTTGGCACATTAAAATGAGCGTGGGTGTCTTTTTTTGCAAATTCTGAAATGTACGTTATTGCGCTACTTTTTTTTAATTTTTGACGGAATTGCTTTTTTAGTTTTTCCTGCATTTCAACAGAATTTTCGGTAACAAAATGCACGTCGTGAACCGTTAATAAATAGGGGGTTTTAAAGAAAGGTTCAATTTTGATATTCTGATTTAAACAATGCCACAAATTGTATTTTTTCTTTATTCGGAAGGGTTTATGGCGGGTAAGCGAACTGTATTTTCGATATTTAAAAGCATCGCCAAATTCTTCTTTTAGTGCTGCCGTATTCTTCGCATTTAAAACAATTTCAAATTTATCTTGCCGAAATTGGGCCATTGCTTTAATTAAGTGGTAATTAAATTGCCCAAAACCCGAAAAACGGTTTTTTAAATTATGCGACTCTAAAAAAACTTGTTTCAAAATAGCGATTTAAGATTAGTCAATTTTTCTGTATAACAACCATAAATTTACATACCGTTTAAACACCGAAAACGCGCTAACGTAAGCGAGTATAAATCCTTCTTTTCCATCTAAAACGCCAAGCCTAAAAATAAACTGATTCCAAAAACGATAAAACGGGCGAAATAAAAAGTGATAGTAATTTGGCTTTTTACCTTTTTTGTAAAGCATTTTAGCCTGCAATGCACTGTATTGATGCATTTTTGAAGTGTAATCGTCAAAAGATTTATAAGTGTGGTGCGGTAAACTGTTTTTTAATTTTTCAGTTTTACCATTAGCTTCCAGGGTTTCGTGAACCAAGTTTGCATTGTATTTACAGTTATTTTTATTAAAAAACCGAATAATAAAATCGTTTTGTAACCCACTGTATTTTATGCGTTTTCCCATAAAATAAAAATCGCGCTTTACATAATAGGCAATAGCCGAAGGATTTTTAAAAGTTTCTATAATTTCGGTAGCCAGCTGCGGCGTAACCTCTTCATCGAGATCGAAAAAAGTAACCCAATTATTTGTTGCTTTTGAAATAGCATAGTTTTTTTGAGCCGAAAAATTATCGAAAGTGCGTTGATAAACAGTAACTTTTTCGTGCTTTTTAGCCAAGGCAACTGTATTATCGCTGCTAAAAGAATCTACAATTACAATTTCATCTACAAACCAAAGGCTGGCAATATATTTTTCAATATTGTGCGCTTCGTTTAGCGTAATTGCAATGCCGGTTATTTTTACAGGATTTTTCAAATAAATGGTGGTTACTGTGGGTAAAAGTAATGTTTTTTAACGTTAGCTTTTTTAGTTTATTTAAGTCCTTTTTGCAACAATCTTAGCTTTACATAACGTTCAAAAACACCGTAGGCATTTACAGCGGCAACGGTCATTCCCGGCACGCCATCGCGAAAACCGCCTTTTAAAATAAATGATCTAAAAAACCGATACGTTGGTTTAAATAATAGGTGAAACCAAGTTACTTTTTTTCCTTTTGTATATAGCTGTTGCGCCTGAAACCACGCGTAAGATTCCTTTTTTTTAATGTAGTTTTCTAACCCTTTATAAGTAAAGTGCAACATTTTATTTTTTAGCTTTCCAACACTGCCTTGGCAAATTAATTTTTCGTGAACCGAGCCCGAAAATGTTGCGCCTTCGCGCCGTACCAGTCGTAGTACATCATCGCTGTGATGGTACAAAAACCGATTCATATAAAAATGTGGAAAATTAATTTTATAGCCGCCGTGTTTCGGGTTTTTAAGGGTTTTTATAATTTCAATTTCCAGCGAATGTGTAACCCGTTCATCTGCATCTACAAATAAAACCCAGTCGCCTGTAGCTTCTTTTAGCGCATAATTTTTTTGATTTGAAAAATTATCAAATTCACGTTGTAAAAATTTGGTTGCGTATTTTTTTGCAATCTGTGGTGTATTATCTGTACTAAAGGAATCAATTACTATTATTTCATCGGCAAAACTCACCGAAAATAAAGCGTCTTCAAGATATGCTTCTTCGTTAAAAGTTGGAATAATTACAGATAGTTTCACCATTAGCGCAAAATTAGTAAATAACTTTATCTTTACGGCAAATAGCAACTTTCAGTTTATGACCCAAACCTGCCGAATTTGTAATAATAGCACAGATAATAAAGCTTTTACCGCAAGAGAAATGATGTACGGCTTACGCGAAACTTTTAAGTATTTTCAGTGTGCAAACTGCGGGTGTTTACAAATTGCTGAATTTCCACAGAATATTGCAAAATACTACCCCGGTAATTATTACAGTTTTAATAGTTACGACGGTAAAAAGTTTAAAGGTTTTAAAGGCGCCATAAAAAAGAAACAGTACAAAGCTGCCGCCTTGGGGGGTAAGTTTTACAATGCTACCCTGCGGAAGGTTTTAGGGAAGAAAGAATACGTTATTTTTAAAGATTTAAATGTTACTGAAAACACTCGAATTTTGGATGTAGGCTGCGGCAATGGCCGAAATTTTTTATATCCGCTTGCCGAAGTTGGCTTTAAAAATGTAATGGGTTGCGATCCATTTTTAAATAAAACAATTGAATATAAAAATGGCCTCACAATTAAAAAATGTAGCCTTTACGATATTGAAACTACTTTTGATATAATTACGTATCATCACGCTTTTGAGCATTTACCAAACCCGTTTGAAAGTTTAAAAAAAGCACATAATTTGCTGGCTCCAAAAGGGGTGTGTATTATTAGAATCCCTACAGTTTCTTCATTTGCATGGGAGCATTACGGGGTAGATTGGGTGCAGTTGGATGCGCCGCGCCACTTCTTTTTACATTCTAAAAAAAGCATGCAAATTCTGGCCGATAAAGCTAATTTTGAGTTGTTTAAGGTTGAATATGACTCTACACATTTTCAATTTAGCGGCAGTGAAAAGTACAAAAAAGACATTCCCCTTTCGGCGCCAAAATTTAAAGGGTTTAAACATTCTTTAAAACGAAAAATTCAGAATTTTAAATTTCAAAAGAAAGCTCACAGCCTAAATAAAGAGCAACGCGGAGATCAAGCTGCGTTTTATTTACGTAAGAAATAACTTTATCTTTGCCCCCTATGACTGCACTCGATACTTCGGTAATTATAAGTACTTACAACTCGCGCGACTGGTTAGAAAAAGTTCTTTACGGTTATAACAATCAAACTTACAGGCAGTTTGAAGTTATAATTGCAGACGATGGCTCTAACGATGAAACGCGAAAATTGCTTAAGCGTATGGAGGCCGAAGTTTTTTTTCCCATCATTCACGTTTGGCACGAAGATAAAGGGTTTCAAAAATCTGAAATTCTTAACAAAGCAATTCTTCAATGTAGCACCGAGTATATAATTATGAGCGATGGTGACTGTATTCCGCGAAAAGATTTTGTGGAACAGCACGTTAAATTTAGAGAAGAAGGATACTTTCTTTCGGGTGGTTATTTTATGCTTCCTATGGATATTTCAAAAGAAATTACCAAGGAAGATATTTATTCAGAAAAATGTTTTAACCTTTCGTGGTTAAAAGAGCACGGCTTACCAAATTCTTTTAAAAATAACAAACTGTATGCGGGTCCATTAAAAGCTTTTTTACTCAATAGATTTACACCCACCAATGCTAGTTGGAATGGTCATAACGCATCGGGTTGGAAAAAAGATATTGTAGCTGTAAACGGTCTCGACGAACGCATGCAGTACGGTGGGCAAGACCGAGAGCTTGGCGAACGTTTGGCCAATTACGGGTTAAAAAGTAAGCAAATACGCTACAATGCGGTGGTGTTACACTTAGATCATCCACGAGGGTACAAAAACCAAGAATCGATTAATAAAAACTTGGCTATTCGTGAGCAAACGCGCGAGCAAAATAAAAAATGGACCTCGTTTGGGATTGTAAAAAACAACAATGAAATACCGTATGTTTCGGTAATTGTAAGTACCTACAATCAGCCCGAATGGCTTAAAAAAGCACTTTGGGGTTTTGAACAACAACTCGAAAAGAATTTTGAAATAATTATTGCCGACGACGGTTCTACCAATGAGACAAAAGAGTTGATAGATTCGTTTAAAAAAGAATCTCCTTTGCGAATAAAGCACGTGTGGCAGGAGGATCACGGCTTTCAAAAAACCAAAATTTTAAATAAAGCGATAAAAGAAGCCAAAGGTGAATATTTAATTTTTACCGATGGCGATTGTATTCCGCGTAACGACTTGGTTTCTACTCACCTTGGGTTAAGCCGTCCGGGTTGCTTTCTTTCGGCAGGATACTTTAAACTGTCGATGAAAATTTCAAAACAAATTACCAAAGAAGATATTGAAACCCAACGTTGTTTTAATGCAAAATGGCTTTTAAAACACGGACTTAAAAAAACATTTAAAATCAATAAACTTACCTCATACGGTTTTAAAGAAGATTTTTTAAACACATTTACACCCACGAGTGCAACTTGGGATGGTAATAACGCTTCGGGTTGGCGAAAAGATGTGTTGGCGGTAAATGGTTTTGACGAACGTATGCAATACGGAGGCGAAGATCGCGAAATGGGCGAGCGTTTAATGAACTACGGAATTAAACCACTGCAAATTAGATATAGCACCGTAACCTTACATTTGGACCACGAAAGAGGATATGTAAAAAAAGAAATGTTTATTAAAAACAAAGCCATTAGACGGGTTACCAAAAAAGAAAAACGCGTTTGGACTAAATACGGAATTTTAAAACAAGAGCAGCCAACTGCTTTGATTACCTAATTTCTATTTGTTAAAGTAATTATTTTTTGCTCTCGGCCAAATGATGCTCCAAAAACGGTTTTAATTTTGAAATAATCATCGCTGGGGTGAGCTTTAAATAAAGCGACTTAGGATTAGCTTCTATTTTTTTGCGTTCTTCGGGGGTGAAATTTTTAAACAAATTGGGTTGCTCTTCCAAAAGATGAATGGATTGATGAAATTTTCCGTCTTCAAAACTATTCCACGCATCTTTGTCAATATAAGGTGAATAGATTGTAAACGTAGGTTTATCAACAGCTTTTGCAATATGAACACTGCCGCCCTCATTGCTCACCAACAATTTACACTGGCTCATTAACACTGCAAAGTCGCGAATAGATTTTGCGTAAATTTCAAGATTAATTTGCGATTTGGAGGAGCACATTTCGTAAATTTTTAATGCTTCTTCCTTTTGATGCGGAGCGTAGTTAAAAAGTATGGTTACGTTGTAATTTTCGGTAATGTAATCTATTACGTGCGCAATATATTTATACGGCATACTTTTTTGCGGTGTACTACCTAAAACGCCCAACATGAGTACTGGCCTATTAATTTCGGAAAGTTTAGGAGTATTTTTTTCGCCTTCTGTAAAATAAATCTTCGGCTCGTAATCTGCATTTTTTAAAGGAAAAACCGATTGGATTAAATTTATTCTATCTTCAATTCCGCGGCCGCAGGCTAGCGTAGCTTTCTTTTTAAAATTTATAGGATGTGTGTAAAAGGGAAGTTTTAATTTTTTATGGGCACGTTTAAAGCCTATTCTATATTTGGCACCGCTTCCTAAGCAAATCATTCTACTTTGAAACTTAGCATAGGGGTCAAAAATAATATCAAACCGCTCGCCTCTAATTTTTAAAATAGTTTTTAAAAGGTTGGGGATTTTCTTTAATTCCTTTTCTTTTATCGCAAAAATACGGTCTATATTTGGGTTGTTTTCTAACACACCAGTAGTATAATCGTACGCAATAAAAGTAATTTCGCTTTGTGGAAATACCTTTTTAATATTGTTGGCAATTACCGAACTTAAAAGCACGTCGCCAATTCTTTTGTTTTGTATTAGCAGTATTTTCTTCATATAGATTACCTTCGCAAAATACCTTTTTTTGGTTTTATCTTTTAAAGAATGCAAGAGAATTTTATAATTCATCCAGATTATTCGCAAATAGCAACAAAGCTATACAAAGCACTCGACCGTTTTTCTGAAATTGGAGAATATGTTACAAAAGGCGAGCGCAATGTATTAAAAAGAGTGACTATTGACGGTTTTTCACTAAACATAAAAAAGTTTAAAACCCCCAATGCCGTGCAATCATTGGTTTATCAATATATGCGAAAAAGTAAGGCAAAACGCTCTTATGAATATGCATTGAAACTTATTGGCTTTGGTATTAAAACACCGTTTCCGGTTGCGTATTTAGAACGTTTTAATGGCGGTTTAAAAGAAAGCTTTTATATAAGTATACATGTAAATTACAATTTCGATTTTCGTGTACTTATCCATAAACCCAAGTTTAAAAATCGGGGTGAAATTTTAAAACAGTTTACCCAATTTACCTTTAAACTTCACGAAAACGGGGTAAACTTTTTGGACCATTCTCCAGGAAATACGCTAATAGTTGATAATGGCGATAATACCTACAATTTTTATTTAATAGATTTAAACCGAATGCGTTTTGAAACTATGAGTTTTGAAAAACGCATGCACAACTTTAGAAGATTGTGGCTTTCTAAAACTATGATTAAAATTATGGCTGCTGAATACGCCAAATGTTACGGCAAATCGGTTACTGAAACGCACAGCCTGATGCTTAAATACAGCCGGGAATTTCAAAATGCTAAAAACAGTAAAAAGCTTCGAAAAAGAAGGTTTAAAAAACTATTTTAAAACCATTTGGCTTTAAAAAGTTAGTTCCCTCATTCAAAAGGCTCCTTCCCTCATTCTATATTTTATAGAGCATAGTAGTATGGTAGTTTTACTTAAAGTTTAACTCAAAAAACCATATTATGAAATCACTTATCACATTTTTTGCAGTAGCACTATTATGTCTACAATTAAGCGCACAAACGGTAGCGGTAAACGGAATCGTAACCGATGACAGCGGACTCCCACTGCCAGGGACGAATGTAATTGTTAAGGGAAGTAACAAAGGAACACAAACCGATTTTGATGGTAAATATGCCATTGAAGCGCAAATAGGAGAGATTTTAACCTTTTCGTATGTAGGTTTTAATACCAAAGAAATTAAGGTAAAAACCGCGGGAATTTTAAATGTAACGCTCGAATCTGCCGCAGTTTTAAGCGAAGTGGTAGTTACGGGCTATGCAGGAGATAATAGCAATGCTGCGATACGAAATGCAAGAGGATTTGGGATACGTAAAAAACGAAGATCGTTAACAAACCAGTTGCAGGGCAAGGCCAATGGCGTATTAATTAGAGGGGCGTCATCTGTAGTTTCCACACGAGGTTATGAAACAAAGAATCGCGTTTCAGAAAATGAATCGTATGGTCGTATAAATGAAAATATATTTAAAAGTGTAGGTGCTGCGCCACTATCTACCTTTTCAATAGACGTAGATAAAGCGGGGTATAGTAATATTCGGCGAATGCTTAACAATGGACAAAAAGTTCCAAAAGATGCCGTTAAAATTGAAGAAATGGTAAATTACTTCAGCTATAATTATCCGCAACCAAAGGGGAAAGACCCTTTTTCAATAACGGCCAATGTGGTAAATTCACCTTGGAACGAAGAGGCAAAATTGGTTCGAATAGGGTTAAAAGGAAAAGATATTTCATTAAAAAATGTACCCCCATCAAATCTAGTTTTTCTGTTAGATGTTTCGGGCTCGATGAATGCGCCCAACAAATTACCATTGTTAAAAACAGCGCTTAATGTTTTGGTTGATAAACTAAGAGAGGAAGACAAAGTTGCCATTGTTGTTTATGCCGGTGCGGCAGGTTTGGTTTTACCGCCAACTTCGGGAGCAGAGAAAAATATAATTCGAAATGCCATTAATAATTTAAATGCTGGAGGTTCAACTGCTGGCGGAGCGGGTATTAAATTAGCATATAAAATTGCAACCGAAAATTTCAGCAAAGGAGGAAATAACCGTGTAATTCTGGCAACCGATGGCGATTTTAACGTAGGCGAATCGAGTGATAGATCTATGGAGAGCTTAATTGAAGAAAAAAGAAAAAGCGGTGTGTTTTTAACCTGTTTAGGCTTTGGCATGGGCAATTATAAGGACAGTAAATTAGAAATACTGGCTAATAAAGGCAACGGTAACCACGCCTATATTGATACCATGCAAGAAGCGCAAAAAGTGCTTGGCACAGAGTTTTTTGGAACCCTTTATACCATAGCAAAAGATGTGAAAATTCAGGTAGAATTTAATCCAGCAAAAGTTCAAGCTTACCGTTTAATAGGTTACGAAAACCGATTGTTGAACGATGAAGATTTTAAGGACGACACAAAAGATGCAGGCGAATTGGGAAGCGGACATACAGTAACAGCGTTATACGAGGTAATTCCGGTGGGTGTAAAAAGTAAGTATTTAAAAGATATCGATAATTTAAAATACACTAAGCAAATTACACGTGGCTTTACAAATGAGATGCTAACCGTGAAATTTCGATACAAAGAACCCGATGGCGATGTTAGTAAGCTAATTGTAAAAACAGTTAAAGATGAAAATAATTCGATATTATATGCTTCCGAAGATTTAAAGTTTTCGGCAGCAGTGGCACTGTTTGGAATGCAATTGCGAAAGTCTAAATTTATTAATACCAAGAAAATTGACGATGTTATTGCCTTAGCCGAAGCAGGGAAAGGAACTGATAAAGATGGCTATCGTTCAGAATTTATCCGCTTGGTAAAAAGCAGTAAGTAATTTTAAGAAAAACTGAATTGTATGGTGGTTTGGTTTTTTGAGAGAAGAGCGCGCAAGCGCTCTTTTTTCTTTTATATAGTTCTCACGCTGTTACCGTTGTTACCGATATGCTGTCCCTAACGGGACATGGTGGTATCTGTGTTTTTTGTTACCGATATGCTGTCCCTAACGGGACATGGTGGTATCGCTGCTTTTTGTTACCGATATGCTGTCCCTAACGGGACATGATGCATCGCTGTTTTTTGTTAGCGATATGTTGTCCCTAACGGGACATGGAGCAACTTTGCTCTTTGTTACCAATATGCTGTCCCTAGCAGGACATTTTATGATTACCACAAAGCCTATACGTTATCACTGAAATGATCGTGTCCCTTTTGGGACACAATTTCGGTTGAAATATCAAAAATAATAACTCCCTGTGCTGTTAGGCACAGCATATCCTATTCCACTTGCTTTAAAATATAGCGATCGTCGTACTCCACTCCAGCTTCTTTTAACAAATCCACATATTCTTCAACAAAAGTCTTGCTTCTGTGGTGCTTTTCCTGATTAATTATGTATTGAATAACCCTACGCACGTGAGACTTGGAATAAGAAAATGCTCCATAACCAGATTGCCACGCAAACTTACCTCGCACCAATCTTTTCGCATTAATCCACTTAGAGGAATCTTGTTTTACTTGTTTCATTAAATCGGAGATTGATTGGGTGGGGCGCATACCAAATAAAATATGAATATGGTCGGGCATTCCATTAATTTGCAAAACCTTGTGGTCGTAACTTTGAATTATACCAGTAATGTATTTGTATAATTCATCTTTCCATTTTGGGCTAATCAAACTTTGTCTTCCTTTAACTGCAAATACTGCTTGAATGTGGATTTGTGTATATGTGTTTGCCATGATTACTTGTTTTTTATGTTGTTACCGATATGCTGTCCCTAACGGGACATGGTGGTATCTGTGTTTTTTGTTACCGATATGCTGTCCCTAACGGGACATGATTCATCGCTGTTTTTTGTTAGCGATATGTTGTCCCTAACGGGACATGGAGCAACTTTGCTCTTTGTTACCAATATGTTGTCCCTCACGGGACATGATGGTATCGCTGCTTTTTGTTAGCGATATGCTGTCCCTGGCGGGACACAATTTAGGTTGAAATATCAAAAATAATAACTCCCTGTGCTGTTAGGTACAGCATATATCATTTATTTAAAATGATGTGTTTGTTTAATTATCAATAATTTACATATACCCATCCTATAAATGCTTTGGGGTATTTAGGGTCATTTAAAACCAATACATAATAATATGTGCCCACAGGAACGAGTTTCCCCCTTACAAGAAAACCTTTTGTAGCTATACCATCCCAAAATCCATCGGCATTGCGGGCAGTGTGAATTAAATTACCTTCTCGAGAATAGATGTTTAATTCGAAGTTTTCGTAGATATTTAAAAGATTACTTATTTCGAATACATCGTTAATACCATCGCCGTTAGGAGAAAAACCTTCCGGAATAAAGGGCGCACAATTTTCAGTTGTTATTAGAAAAGATGTGGTGGTAAAGCAAATTTCGTTTTCTAATCGTACATAAATGGTTTGTGGATCTGTAGTGTTTTGAAATTCGGTTGGGGTTGTGATAGGCTCAATATTTTCTAATGCATTTTGAAGTGATGTAAAATATTGTATTACATCATTTCCATTAGTGCGAATTAAATTACCCTGTATTGTTAAATCGAAAATTGCAGTATCAAAACCTGTGTCGCATTCCAATAAATTAGGCAGATTAGGAATAGGAGGGATGCTTTCAAAATTTATATCTCGAGTAAAAGTATTGTTGTCTTCACGTAATTCTTCTATTAAACCATTACCATTTCCATCGTCATCAACTACAGCGGTTATAGAAAATGTATTGTCTAAATTTTCAGGTAAATCAATGGCTACCTCACCATATTCACTGCCTCCAATAGGTATTGCTAGCCTTGTTTGCGAGATTGCAACCAATTCATTTTCTGCATAAAAAGCTATAGATGTATTAGCAGGCAATGGTCCCGTTGCTTCTAGGTTATAAGCGGTGTAAGGAAGAATTAAACTTCTGCCGCGACAGGCCGAAATTTCAGGAAAATCAATAGTTGCATCGGGGAGCGGACACGGTATTACTTCCACCGTAAAACTATCAATTACAAAACAATCTGGATTTGCCACCCTAATAAAAATAGTTTGGGGGTTTTCGGTATTTTGAAAATTTTCAGGATTCTGAATTGGATTTTCATTCTGCTGCGCATCTGCTTCCGAGAGATGAAAACTCAAGTTGTAACTCGGGTCTATTTCTGTGGTAACTTCGGTTAAATTAAAATATTCTTTACCAATAATATCGCAGGTTTCTAAGTTGTATAAACCGGTAATAATTGGGTTAATTAAAAGATGAATTGGGAGCTCATCTTCATTATTGTCTTCGTTTATTTCATCAATAATTCCGGTGCCATCGCCTACGTCATCAACTACCATTTTTAAAATAAAATCGGCCTCAACATTGTTGGGTATTGTAATGGTTATTGTTCCGTGTTCTTCGCCGTTAATTGGAATGTTGGCAACAGTTTCGGTTTGTGCAATTAATTGGGTATTTGCATAAATGGCAATTGGCGTTCCTGCGGGCAAAATATCGGTACTGTTGCGGTTATAAACTGTGTACTCGATTGTAATTTCACGATTGCCACATTGAGTCGCTCCAATAATATTATCTATTGAAATTGTGGCGTCGGGCAATTCGGTATTAAGAACAGTAATAATATTATTAATCATTACAAAATCTTGTCCGCTGGTAAGTTGAATAGTTGCTGAAGTATCGCCCGGACTTATATAATTTGAAATAGGATATACGTCTATATCCATATTGTATAACACATCGCTATTGGTAAAACTATTTGTACCATTAAAGGCGTTATCGGCAGGATTTAAGGGTGGATTGCTAAGAATGTTGCCGTTAATACGAAGCGTTTCGTTTACTGCAATTTGTCTATCACCTTCCCAGGCAAGAAAGCCAATTTTGGCCCCTTGCGTATCTAAAACTCTTAAATTATTTAATGTAATTTCTAGCAATTGATTGTTTCGGGACACACTCTCTAAACCGTCAAAAATGTTTACTTGATTGTTGGGCAGCGCAGCATCTTCATAAACCACTGTAATGGCCCAACCGCCAAAATTTGTACCCGAACCTGGCGGACTGCAATATTCGGGGATTACTTGGGTGAGATCTAAGTCTGAAAGCGTATAATTTCCGTTTCCGGTATTAATAACTTGATTGGTAACATTAGCAAATGCTGCAAAATAAACATAGTCTGTGCCACCGCTATTAAAGGTTAGGTTAAACGTACGCTCGGCAACAATTGGTGTTTGGTTAAGCGTTACGTTGAAATCGCCGGGACCCGATCCTGCCCAATAAAGATAAGCCGCTACAATTTCTTGGCTTGGTTGTAGCTGAAAATTTGCGCTGCTACTGGTTAAGATAAAACATTGGCCACCGGTGCCGTTTTCTTCAACGTTAAGCGTATTTCCAAAGGCTGTATAATCATATTGACCATTAAATTGTTGATAAAGTGAAATATCCTGCGAAATAACCACAATTGGAAATAACAGAATAAATATGAAGGTTGAAAGTTTCAAAAATACGAGGCCTTGATTGTCTGCTAAATATAGACAAAAATGGCGTATTAAGTTTAAATTGCAATTTATTCTTCTGAATAAGTTACGGTTAACACAAACTGCAATTTCATAAAAGGCGCAACTTATTTTTACAAATCTCTTTTCTTTAAAATTGCATAAGACCAGTAAATGAAAAGAGCCGTCCACACCAGTACGATGAGGACATTAAAAAATCCTACCCGGTAATCTTTGTTGAAATTTTCTCCCAATTGGGTTGCGGCAGATTGTATTGCACCCAACCTACTTAAAGGTTCTTTTATAAGATTAGCCATGGCGTTAAGTGGAAAGAAAATTGAAACTTTATCGGCTATTTGGGTGTCTTTAAACAATTGCCATTTCATTAAACCATACAATAGCCATTCAATAATTTGCCATACAATAAGAAACCCGAGTGCAAATGCCGAACGTTTTACAAAAACGCCCAAAAAAAGACAGAAGGAGAAAAACGCTACCAGTTTTATAAAATAGGCGCCAATGTATTCTAAGTCGCTTAAAATAATGCCCAATTCGTTATAATCTGAAAAGCTTAAACCAAGAATAAGCGACACCAAAAAGATAAAAAAGGTAGAAATTGCGGCGAAGAGCAGTACGGTTAAAAATTTTGAAAGTACAAACTCTCTCTTGCTTAAACCATCTATTAAATTTTGTTTTAAGGTACGGTAACTATATTCATTACTTACCATTGAAACAATTACTATTGCTAAAAACAGTTTTAGAATAGCAGCAACATAGGTGTTAAAATGCCAAATGTAGGGGAAGTTAAAAATTCCTTGGTCTGCCACACGAAAGTGAAAATTCCCGAAATTAAATTCGATGGAGGAGATAAGCGCTATAAAAGTTATAAGAACAAAATAAATTATTGAAATTATTTTGGCAGAGCGGTTGTAGCGTAATTTGTGTAATTCAATATTTAGCAATCGTAGCATGCAGCTTAGTTTTGTTTGGTTAATTCAAGGAATTGTTCTTCAAGGCTTTCTTTGCGTTTTACAAGATGCGAGAGGGTTATGCCTTGTTCAAAAAGAAGTTTATTAACATCGGTAGCATCCATAGGTTGGTTGAGGTAAACGATTAAATATTCGCCCTCGCGCTTAACTTTTCCAAATGCCTCATTGTTTTCCACGGCTTGGTAAAGCATCTCCATATTGTTGCATTTCATAGTTAAAAAGCCATGGCTGGCTATCATACCATCCACACTACCCGAATACAAACTCACCCCCTGCCGCAAAATAACTACGTGGGTGCATACTTTTTCAACCTCGTCTAATAAATGTGAAGCTAATAAAATAGTGGTTCCTTGCGAGGCAATGGTTTTTATAATTTCTCTTATTTGATGGATTCCCTGTGGGTCTAAACCGTTTGTAGGCTCATCGAGGATTAAGATTTCGGGGTCGTTTAATAGGGCCGAGGCAATTGCCAAGCGTTGTTTCATTCCTAATGAAAAGGTACTAAATTTGCTGTCTTTTCTATCAAGCAATCCAACAAGTTTAAGCTTTTCGTGAATTTTTTGTTCCGAAACTTCTTTAATCTTACAAACTAATTGCAGGTTTTGCACTGCCGTCATATACGGGTAAAAATTGGGTCGTTCAATAATGGCACCTACTTTTTTTAGTGCATTGTGGGTATCGGTATTTCCATCAAACCATTGAAAATTGCCCGACGTTTTATTAACCACATTTAACACTATGCCCAAGGTAGTACTTTTGCCACTGCCATTGGGACCAAGGATCCCATAAACATTGCCTTTTTCAATAGTAAATGATAGGTTATTTACGGCTATTAACGAGCCAAATTTTTTTGTGAGGTTGTTTATTGTAAGAATATTTTCCACAAGATGGTTTTACAAGGTTGGTATTTGTATGACGAATCGCAACTGGTTTTGTTACATTTTTAAAGGTTGATTAATATTCTATATTTAGAATTGAGTACCTTTGCACATCTTTAAAAATATAGAAAAATGCAAGACGGAATTTACGCAAAAATTGTAACAGAAAAAGGAGAAATTCTTTTAAAACTTACACACGATAAAACCCCGGGAACCGTTGGTAACTTTGTTGCTTTGGCAGAAGGTAATTTAGAAAACTCGGCAAAACCGCAAGGAAAACCTTATTATGATGGATTAAAATTTCACCGAGTTATCCCAAATTTTATGATTCAAGGAGGCGACCCTCAAGGAAGTGGATCGGGTGGTCCCGGATATAAATTTGACGATGAATTTCATCAAGATCTTCGTCATGATACTCCCGGAATACTGTCAATGGCAAATGCTGGGCCAGGTACCAATGGAAGCCAGTTTTTTATCACACACGAGGCTACGCCTTGGTTAGATAATAAGCACACTGTATTTGGAAAAGTTGTAGAAGGACAAGATGTTGTAGATAGTGTGGCTCAAGGCGATACTATGCAAAAGGTTGAAATTATTCGCGTTGGCGAAGAAGCCGAAAAATGGAACGCAGTTGAAGCTTTTAGAAGTTTTACTGGCGAACGCGAAGCGCGTATTGCAAAAATGAAGAAAGCCCAAGAAGAAGAATTAAACAAAATTTCTGAAGGTTTCGATAAAACTGATAGTGGTTTGCGTTATAAAATTATTCAGAAAGGAAATGGTAAAAAAGCCGAAAAAGGTAAAACTGTTGCCGTTCATTACAAAGGAAGTTTAATAGATGGAACCGAGTTTGATTCTTCGTATAAAAGAAAACAACCTATTGAATTTCAATTAGGGGTAGGCCAAGTAATTACTGGTTGGGACGAAGGTATTCAACTTTTACAAGTAGGTGACAAGGCTCGCTTTGTAATTCCATCGCACCTTGCTTATGGCGAGCGTGGCGCTGGCGGTGTAATTCCACCTTCGGCTACCTTAATTTTCGATGTAGAATTAATGGCTGTTAAGTAGTTTTTAACCCAGATTATTGATAAAAAAACGTCTCGAAATTTCGAGACGTTTTTTTATAGCTATAGTAAGTTAAACTATTCTTTCCACTTAATATTACACCCTATGCTTGGCTTTTGGTCTTTGCGTTGCGGGTTGTTGTTAAGGATGTTGTCCATAGCTTCGCGCAAATCGCGACCGTTTACGGGTATGCCATTCCCCGGGCGACTATCGTCTAACTGCCCGCGGTAAACAAGTTTTAAGTCATCGTTAAAAAGGTATAAATCTGGTGTGCAAGTGGCTTGGTAAGCTTTTGCTATTTCTTGAGTTTCATCAAATAAATATGGAAATGAAAAATTGTGTTTTCGAGCCGTGCGCCACATTTCGGCAGGAGCGTCTTGTGGATATTTTATCACATCATTACTGCTAATTGCCACAAAACCAAAACCAGTCACTCGATAATCGTTACTTACCCTAACAAGTTCGTCTATAACGTGTTTTACATAGGGACAATGATTGCAAATAAACATAACAACCGTGCCTTTTTCGCCTTTAATATGCTTTAAAGAAACAGGTTTATTGGTGATAGTATTTATTAAAGTGAAATCGGGCGCTTGTGTTCCCAACGCAAGCATTTTAGATTCTGTTCTCGCCATTGTCGTTTTTATATCTTAGTAGTTATTTCTCGTTTAAAGTTACACTTTTTACATAGTTATTTGCGGTTTACTTCACTATAAAACACATAGATTTCTATTAAAGAATTTATAAAAGTTTGTAGGTGCACTATATCTCTACTAACTTTAAATTTTAAATTTAATATTATGAAAAAATCATATTCATCACTCTCTATAGCAATAGACGATTTAAAAAAAGACGGTTATACCGAAGATTTTAATTTAGTTGCAGATGGAATAGAGTCTAAAGCACTTAAACAGAAATGGAAAGCCGGCGAATTGGACGTTGTGAAATTTTACAGGTTTGAAGGAATGACTGATCCGGGTGACAATACAATTCTTTATTTAATTGAAACAAAAAGTGGTAAAAAAGGACTGCTTGTAGATGCATACGGGGCAGACCAAACTGTAGTTTCTTCGGCGATGATTCAAAAATTAAGACTGCACCATGACGAATAATCTTACGTGGTCTGACTTTGAGAAAGTTGAAATGCGCGTAGGCACGGTAATCGCAGTAAACGACTTTCCCGAAGCCAGAAACCCTGCATATCAGCTTGTAATCGATTTTGGAAGCGAATTGGGCAAACGGAAGACCTCTGCTCAAATTACTGCACTGTATTCAAAAGATGAATTGGTGGGCAAACAAGTTGTTGCTGTGGTCAATTTCCCGAAAAAACAGATCGCAAATTTTATGAGCGAATGTCTTGTTCTTGGAGCGGTAGAGGGGAGTCAAGTAACTTTATTACAAACAGAAAGATCTGTAAAAAACGGACTTAGAATTCTTTAAAATTTTAAAAACTACAATGCTTTGGCTTTAAGCTGAACCGTATTATTTTTTAATATTTTCTGTACAATAGAGTCGTTTGTGGGTGCATAAATAGGATGGTATTTTAGCCTTTTGCGCTGCGGAGTGTTTATGTTTTTACTTTCGGAAGTATAGATTATTCTATTGTCTTTTAACTGAATAGTTTTAACCAGGTCTAATATTTTTTTCCGTAAAACTATTTTTCTATCGGTTTTAAAAAATTGAATGGGGACGTTAAACAGTTTGTCTAGTTTTAAATGTTTATTGCTAATAGTATTTTTTATAGCCGTTTGGCTGTGCATACTATCTAATTCAATTAAAGCTGCGTTCGGGTAATTATTAATTTTAAACGTTAATTTTTCCTGAGCATTCACGAAATCCATTTTTGAATTATTCGTTAAATTTCCGAAGTACACATACTCAAAATCTTGAGCCATAATATATTGTTTGTACACGCTATCATTAAATATTCCGCGATTTCGAAGTATGTATTTATCAGATTTTGTAGTGATATAAATAATTTTCTCCGGATTTATTTTGGAGCGTAATAAGTATAATTCTTCAATTATTTGCGAGTTTTTTGCTACTTCGTTTTTGGTACACAAAAAGTAGCGTTCGTTGCCGTATGAGTTACGGTATTCACATAATTGAAAAACATATATTTCGTATTCTGAGATAGCAACGATACCCGTTACAGGAATGAATTTTGTGCTTTGGCAAGCCTGAAAAATCATCATTAAAACTATAGCCAAGATTGCATTTTTAGATTTTTTCATAGCTAATCTGTTTTAAATTGTGAAGAAACGCCACCGCCCAATCGCCAACCCCAATAATAATCTGGATGATAGGGAAAATCTGTATTAAAATGTAAAAAATCCTGCAAATCCAAAGCGTTAAAATCGTATAATGAAATATAAGCGCCAAAGTGTTGCTGGTAACTAATAATGTTTAACCTCCATCGTTGTTGATTAAAGCCAAAAGCATCTTGGTTTTTATACGGAATATGGTCTAATTGAAGCTTATCGGCCGTATCTACTGCGTATTGCTGCCAACCAGTAAATTTATGAAAGCTCAATTCTACAATATCAATATAGGCATTTGTATTAAAATGTGCCGAAATTACAATACCGCCGGTATAAAATCGATCCTCTCGGTCGCCAAAATAATTCAGCACGGGACCACCATCGTTGTAATACGAAATTTGTACGCGCCTCTTAATGTTGAAATTTAAAAAACCGACGGTTTGAGAGGCTCTATTTTTATCTGGGTTCATTAACCAATTAGACCCAATTGAGATTGAAAAATCGAAGGTGTTTTGCAACGGGTTAGCCACAAAATCGGAAAAATGATAAAGGGGTACAAAGCGATATTGGAGCTCTTTTTTTGTTGAATTGTTAGTAAAACCAGGGGTTACAGTAGCATTTGCAAAAAAGTCGAAAAATGTAGTTCGATAATAATCATAATTTAAATTACTCCCCAAAATACCCTTGTTATAAAATAAAACTCCAAGATGAACCGAAGGCAATAGCCCGAAATCATTGTTTGCAATTTCAACGTATTGTGCCACACCACCGGTTGCGGCAACTCTAAATTTTAGTCCGTGTTTTACTTGATATTCGACCGTTAAATTGATACCCACCCCTAACCGAAGGTTGTCAATTGGCTTGTTAGTTTGTGCAAAAGCAAGCGTATTAACGCTCAATAATATAATAATTGCTAAACTTTTAAACATTGGGTTTTTAGATAAAATGTAGGGGAGGGGCTGGTATAAACGGCTTAATAACAATTAAATATATAAAATTATGTATGAAGATTATATATTTTTAATAGTGAAGTTGCTATTTACAAATAGTAAATAACGGTTTTAAAAAATAGACTACATTCGTAAAACCGTATAAATACGACAAACCAAGTTTAAAATATGAAAAAACACATTTTTATAATAGCAGTTGTCCTTTTAGGTTTTTTATCGTGTAAAAACAAGGAAGGCGACGCAGTTAACAATCAAAATAAAAGTGAAGCAGAAGCTGAAAAATTAGTGAAATTACAGTGGTTACTCGGCACTTGGATTAACGAAAAAGAAAACGATTTTTCGCAAGAAACGTGGACGCGAGAAAATGACAGTAGCTTTACCGGCTATAGTTTTCGGGAAGTTTCGGGAGAGGTTGTTTTTGCTGAAGCAATGGTTTTGCAATTAAAAAATGGCGACTTAAACTTAACAGTTGCATCGCCCAAAAAACCGCACGAAAAACCTGTAACTTTCGTTGTGGTTGCTTCGGAAGGAGATAAATTTATATTTGAAAATAAAAGTCACGAATTCCCGCAAAAAATTATCTATTGGCAGCCAGTAAAAGATTCATTACACGCTTGGATTGAAGGTGTAGAAAATGGCAACACAAAAAAAATAGACTTCTATTTCAGCAAAAAAAGATAAGCTTTACGCTTCCGAATCTAAAGTGTTTGTAACAACGTGATATCGCGGATCTTCAATAGAATCTTCGATAATTGTGTTAAATTCTGGGTTCCATTTTAGCAGGAGTGCCTTACAATCTGGACTAAGGTGCACAAGTTTAATTTGTTTGCCGTTATCTATGTATTTGTTTGCAATATTGCGAACCGCTTCAACCCCAGAATGGTCGGATATTTTTGATTCAATAAAATCAATTTCAATTGAATCTGGGTCTTTAGACACATCAAACTTTGTGTTAAAGGCTTGCGTAGACCCGAAAAATAAGGGCCCCCAAATTTCATAAACCTTTGTACCATCACTCTTAAAACGCTTGCGTGCACGAATCATAGTTGCGCTTTTCCACGCAAAAACCAAGGCGCTCATAATTACCCCAACAAATACAGCAATTGCTAAATCTTGCCACACAGTTATAGCCGAAACAGCAATTAAAACTATCGCGTCTGATAGTGGAATTTTGTTTAAAATTCTAAAACTACTCCAAGCAAATGTTCCTATAACTACCATAAACATTACCCCAACCAGAGCGGCTATAGGTATTTGTTCAATAAGAGGGGCACCAAATAATACAAAGCATAGCAGCGCTAGTGCTGCGGTAACTCCCGATAATCTTCCGCGCCCGCCCGAGCTTACGTTAATAATAGATTGCCCAATCATTGCGCAACCCCCCATACCGCCAAACAGGCCGTTAAGCATGTTTGCACCGCCTTGTGCAACACACTCGCGGTTACCGCTTCCGCGGGTTTCGGTCATTTCATCAATTAAATTTAGTGTCATTAAAGACTCAATTAAACCAACTGCCGCCAATAAAAATGCAGTTGAAATGATTAAATCCCAATGCCCAGAAATGGTATCTATAAATGTGAAAATTTGTGTTTGAAATACAGGAAGTGAACCTTTTAAACCGCTACCACCACCATCGCGAATAAACGAACCAACGGTACTTACATCAAGATTTCCGAAGATTGTAATACAAGCAACTACAATGATAGCGATTAGGGCTGCTGGTAGTTTTTTTGTAAGTTTTGGCAAACCAAACATGATGGCCATTGTTAAGCCTACTAAAGCTAACATTACCCAAAGGTCGGGCCCTGTAAGCCATTGCGGTACTGTACCGCGACTTTCTTTAAAAAGACCTAATTGCGAAAGAAATATTACTATTGCCAAACCGTTTACAAAGCCCATCATTACTGGGTGCGGAATTAACCTTACAAATTTACCGAGTTTTAAAACTCCCGCCATAATTTGAATAAGGCCCACAAATAGCAGTGTGATAAATAACCATTGTAAACCAAGGTATTCTACGGGGTTTGCTAGTGAAAGTCCTACTTCATTTCCCTTTTGAATTAAATGTACCATTACTACAGCCATGGCGCCAGTAGCTCCCGAAATCATACCGGGGCGACCGCCAAAAAGAGCTGTTACAAGACCCATAATAAACGCGCCGTACAAACCAACAAGCGGGTCGATACCTGCAACAAATGCAAACGCCACCGCTTCGGGTACTAAAGCTAAAGCTACGGTTAATCCAGATAGGATGTCGTTTTTAGGATTTTCGGTAAAGGTTTTTATAGTTTGCTGTAACATCATCTTTTTTTAAAGTGCGGCAAAGATAGGATTTTCTTTTTTTGGGCATAAAAAAACCGGCAACGGATTTGGCCGTGCCGGTTTTAAAATTTTATGATAAATATTTATATATCGTCAAATTCAATATCGGTGAAGTTGCTTGTGTCTGGTGTTGTTTCATCTGCTGCTTTTGCTGCAACTACAGGAGCTTCTTCTGTTTCTTTTTTGTAATCTTTTTGATGGCGTTCGCTAATAACTTCTTCTCCTTTTTCTTTGATAACAAAGTTTATCATTTCTTCTAAGTTATCCTTAAACTCGTTAAAGTCTTCTTTGTAAAGGTAAATTTTGTGTTTTTTGTAATGGTAAGATCCGTCGTCGTTTGTAAATTTCTTACTCTCGGTAATGGTAAGGTAAAAATCCCCTGCCTTTGTAGACCTTACATCAAAAAAGTAAGTTCGGCGTCCTGCCCGCATTACTTTTGAAAATATTTCTTCTTGCTCCATCGTATATTGGCCACTCATAGTTTCTAATTATTTTTTACTTACGTGTTGCCAAAAATCTAAAAAAAATCCAAACCAGCCAAAGTTAATTTACATTTCTTTTTCTAAAAGTTGCTTTGCGTAAAGTTCTTTGTAATATCCTTCAGAATTAACCAATTGATTGTGGGTTCCTTGTTGTAGAATTTTTCCGTCCTCTAAAACAATAATTTTGTTTGCGTTTTTAACCGAGGATATTCTATGGCTTACAATGATTGTGGTTTTATTTTTTGAAATTTTAAATAAATTTTGAAGTATTTCTTCTTCGGTCTCGGTGTCTACCGCAGAGAGGCAGTCGTCAAAAAGAAGAATTTGTGGGTCTTTTATTATGGCTCTGGCAATGGAAACACGCTGTTTTTGTCCGCCGCTTAAAGTTATACCGCGTTCTCCTAAAACGGTGTCGTAACCTTTTGAAAAAGCTACAATGTTTTTATGAACAGCAGCATTTTTTGCAGCATCAATTACTTGTTGGTCTGTGGCGTTTTCCTTCCCAAAACGAATATTGTTTTTTATTGAATCGCTAAATAAAAATGCATCTTGCGGAACGTAACCAATGCTAGTACGCAGGCTGTTTAAATTTAGTTTTTTTATAGGCGTATCGTCAATTTTTAACATTTCGTCTTCAACTTCATACAGTCTTCCTATTAGCTCTAAAATTGTTGATTTGCCAGAGCCGGTATTACCTACAATGGCAAGCGTTTCGCCGGGCGATACGGTAAACGATACGTCTTTTAAAGCAGTAATTTCGGTGTCGGGGTAGGTAAATGATAGGTTGTTAAACTCAATACTGCCTTGTATAGGAGTGGGTTTTATTACCGAGTTTTGAATTTTGGGTTTGGTGCTAAGAAACTCGTTAATTCGCTTTTGAGAAGCTTCGGCCTGCTGTATCATAGAAGTTACCCATCCTACTACTGCTACCGGCCAAGTAAGCATATTTACATAAATTAAAAATTCTACAATGGTACCAAACTCTTCTATTTGTCCGTTAATATATCTGCTTCCACCAATGTAGATTACCAGGATATTACTCACGCCAATAAGAAGCATCATAAGCGGAAAAAATAAAGCTTGAACCTTTGCGAGGTCTATGTTTTTTACTTTACTACTTTCGGCCAGGGCTTCAAAATTGGCATTGGTTCTGGGTTCAATACCGTAGGCTTTAATAACGGCAATTCCGCTAAAACTCTCTTGAGTAAAAGTGGTGAGTTTTGACAGATATTGTTGTACAATTGTACTTCTTTGGTTAATAAGAACACTTAACCTATAAATTGCTATGGACAAAATAGGTAAGGGAGCAATGGCGTATAAGGTAAGGGTGGGTGCGGTATAAAACATATAGCTTATCACCACAATAAAAAGCGTAATTGTGGTTATACCGTACATTAACGCCGGTCCAACATACATACGCACTTTTGAAACGTCCTCGCTAATACGGTTCATTAAATCGCCAGTGCGATTTTGTTTGTAAAACCCCAGTGATAATTTTTCGTAGTGTTGAAATATTTCATTCTTAAGGTCGTATTCTATATAGCGTGAAGCAACAATAAATGTTTGTCGCATCATAAAAGTAAAAAAAGCCGAAAGCAGAGCGGCTCCTAATAGAAGCAAAATATTAATGAGTAACTGCTCTTTTACATACGCGAGATTTGTAACCTCGCCATCTATATATTGTTTTACAACCGTTACCGAATCGCCTATTTTCATAGGTACTATTAGTTTAAAAGCTGTTGCAACTATTGTAATTACAACCCCTAATAAAAGACGACCTTTATACTTTAATAAATATTTATTTAAAAATTTTAATTCTTTCATTTACGAATTTAAAGGTTGCAAATGTAGATTTCTGGTATGAGAAAACGGTTGTCCTTAACAAAATACTAACCCCCAAGATGCTATAAATTTATTAAATTTACACAGGTTGCATTGTGAAATTGACAACAATTAGCTACTTTCGCACCGCCTTTTTAAAGGATTAATAATATAATAAAAAAGCTATGGTAACTGAGGTAATTAATACAAACGAACTTCATAAAATGGACCCAGTGTTTGGGCAAATGTCTTTTGACAATCACGAACAAATTGTTTTTTGCCACGACAAAGATACTGGATTAAAAGCAATAATTGGTATTCATAATACCGTATTGGGACCTGCCTTGGGAGGAACGAGAATGTGGAATTACACTAGCGAGTGGGAGGCTTTAAATGACGTATTGCGTCTTTCACGCGGAATGACTTATAAAAGTGCTGTCACTGGTCTTAATCTTGGTGGTGGTAAAGCTGTAATTATTGGCGATGCCAAAACACAAAAGACTCCAGAATTAATGCTGAAGTTTGGTGAATTTGTAGATTCTCTTGGAGGTAAATATATTACCGCCGAAGATGTGGGCATGGCAACTTCCGATATGGACTTAGTACGGACGGTAACACCACACGTTACAGGAATTTCAGAAGCTAAAGGAGGTGCGGGAAACCCGTCGCCTATTACTGCATACGGTGTGTTTATGGGAATGAAAGCGGCTGCTAAATACAAATTTGGTTCAGACTTGCTTGAAGATAAAGTAGTTTACGTACAAGGAATTGGAAATGTAGGTGAAGCGTTAGTTGAAAACTTAAGCAACGAAGGAGCTCAGGTTTATATTTCAGATATTAACCAAGCGCGTTTAGAAGAAGTTAGAGATAAGTACGGAGTTAAAATTTATACAGGTAATAATATCTATGCCGAAAAGATGGATATCTACGCGCCGTGTGCTTTGGGAGCAACAGTAAATGATACTACAATTAAGCAATTTAATACTTCAATTATTGCAGGAGCTGCTAACAACCAGTTGGCCGAAGAGCAAAAGCACGGGCAAATGCTTCGTGAAAAAGGAATTGTTTACGCACCAGATTTCTTAATTAATGCAGGGGGAATTATAAATGTTTATGCCGAGCTTGAAAATTACGACCGCAAGGAAATTATTAGAAAAACCGAGCACATTTACAATACAACTCTCGAAATATTGAAAAAGGCCGAAGCCGATGATATTACAACTCATCAAGCTGCATTTAACGTAGCGCAAGCTCGAATTGATGCAAGAAAAAACGAAAAATAGTTTTCCTTTTTCATAAAACACTATCTTTGCAACGCACAAGAAAAAACTTGTGCGTTGTTTATTTAAAACCGTTCTTTTAAAAATAATATGCTTACAAGAAGACATATCCGCGTAAAAGTTTTGCAGTCTGTATATGCTTACAATCAACGTCCCGATTCAAAGATTGATTCACAAGAAAAATTTCTACTAACCAGTATAGACCAAATGCAAGATTTGTATTTGGTAATGATGCAATTACTTTTAGCGCTTCAAGAGCAGGCTGAAAGCTATTTAGAGCGTTCACAAAAAAAATATTTAGCAACAGATTCTGAAAAAAACCCGAGTCGTACATTTGTAGATAACAAGTTGTTACAGCTAATTGCCGAAAATACCACCTTCGCCGATGTTATTGACAAAAAACACCTTAACTATTGGCAATTAGATAGTGAGTATGTAATTATTCTCTTTAATGAGCTTCGCGAACTAGATTGGTACAATGCGTATTTATTAAAAAAAGAAACTACTTATAAAGAAGATCAAGCCTTTATTGTTAAGTTATACAAAGAAGTTATTGCGCCCAATGACAAACTTTATGACTATTTGGAAGATAAACGCCTTACCTGGGTAGATGATATTCCATTGGTAAATACTGCTATTGTAAAAGCATTAAATAAGCTTTCAGAAAAAAATGCTTCTTCATTATTAGTTCCTGAATTGTATAAAAATACCGAAGATCGCGAATACGCCATTACTTTGTTTAGAAAAGTTGTATTAAACGAAGACAAACTAAATGCGCAAATAGAAGGAAAGACACCCAATTGGGACCAAGAGCGAATTGCAGATTTAGATTTAATAATTTTAAAGATGGGAATTGCCGAATTTTTATACTTTCCATCAATCCCGGTTCGTGCTACCATTAATGAGTATTTAGAAGTTTCAAAAGAGTATTCTACTCCTAAAAGTAGCATATTTATCAACGGAATTTTAGACAAATTAGTAAAGGAATATGAAGGGGAAGGGATTCTCAACAAAATTGGACGCGGGCTTCAATAAGATTAAAAAAATCCCTATTTTTGGCGAGCTAAAAACATAAAAATCTAAATTATCATGAAAAAATCAGTTTTATTAGTAGCACTAATTTCTGTTTTTACTTTTTCTTCTTGCAAAGATAATGCAGCAGATAAAGTTAACGAAGAAAACGTTGCAACTGCCGAAGCACGTGATGCTGAGTCTGGAAAATTTCCAGTAATGTCTTTTGAAAAGAGCCAGCACGACTTTGGTACAATTGACCAAGGTACAAACGTAGAGCACGTTTTTAAATTTACAAACACTGGTGAAGCACCTTTAATGATTGTAAACGCAAAAAGTAGCTGTGGATGTACAGTGCCAGAATATACTAAAGAGCCAGTTGCTCCAGGCGACTCTGGTGAACTATTAGTTAAATTTAACGGTAGTGGTCAAAACCAAGTTAGTAAAACTGTTACTATAACTACAAACACAAAGGCTGGTAAAGAGACTTTAACCATTAAAGCCTTTGTAAACCCTAAAGCGGGTGCTCAAACACCAGTTAAAACCCCAACTTCCTAATACATCTTTTAGGAATAAATAATTGCTATGGAACAAATACAAAGTTTTTTACCTATAATTTTATTGTTTGTGGTGATGTATCTTTTTTTGATACGTCCACAAATGAAAAAGGCCAAACAAGAAAAACAGTTTGCGGCCCAACTTAAAAAAGGCGATAAAATTATTACAACCGGTGGCTTACACGGTAAAATTTTAGAGCTATACGATGACGGTACTTGCGTTATTGAAAGCTTAGCCGGTAAATTAAAGTTTGAAAAGGCTGCAATTTCAATGGAAAGAACAGCTAAACTTAATCCGCCACCAGCAAAAGGTAAAAAGTAATTTAAGCTTAGTTATTAAAAAAGCACCAAATTCCAAATTAATTGGTTTTGGTGCTTTTTGCATTTATAGTAGTTTTTTTACTACTCCTTTTCTGTAAATTAAGATAAGTCTTCTGCTGTAATTTGTGCAATATTTACAATTACTTCTACTGCTTTTATCATACTTTCAACAGGAACGTACTCGTACCTCCCGTGAAAGTTATGACCGCCTGCAAAAATATTTGGACAAGGTAGGCCCATAAAACTCAATTGAGAACCATCGGTTCCGCCGCGAATAGGTTTTATTAAAGGTTTAATATTGGCTTGTTGCATTGCTTTTTCAGCAATTTCTACAATGTGCATTACAGGCTCAATTTTTTCGCGCATGTTAAAATATTGGTCTTTAATTTCAACAGTAACAACCTCCATTTCAAACTGCTCGTTTAAATCGTTTGCCAATTTTTGGATCATTTCTTTTCGAGCTTCAAAATGTTCTTTGTCGTGGTCGCGAATAATGTATTGAAGTTGTGTTTCATCTACTGTGCCCTTAATTGTGTGTAGATGGAAAAATCCTTCACGACCTTCGGTGTGCTCGGGTGTTTCTAACCTTGGTAATGAATTGATGTAGTCTGTAGCAATGTACATGCTATTTACCATTTTTCCCTTGGCGTAGCCCGGGTGTACAATTTTACCTTTTACAGTTACCACGGCACCGGCTGCGTTAAAATTTTCATACTCCAGTTCGCCAACTTGGCTACCGTCCATAGTATATGCCCAATCTGCGCCAAATTTTTCAACATCAAATTTATGCGCGCCTCGGCCAATTTCTTCGTCTGGTGTAAAGCCTACACGAATTTTCCCGTGTTTTATTTGCGGGTTGTTTATTAAATATTCCATAGCCGAAACAATTTCAGTAATTCCAGCTTTGTCATCGGCGCCCAAAAGGGTTGTACCATCGGTAGTAATTAATGTTTGCCCTTTGTAAAGCAATAAATCTTCAAAATAATCTGGAGATAAAACAATGTTTTTTTCCGCATTTAAAACAATATCTTTTCCGTCGTAATTTTCAACAATTTGTGGCTTTACATTTGCACCCGTAAAATCTGGTGAAGTATCAAAATGCGATACAAAACCAATTACCGGAACATCGTGCGAAACATTTGATGGTAGCGTTGCCATAATATAAGCGTTCTCATCTATGGTAACGTCTTCCATGCCAATTTCCTTTAACTCTTCGGCTAGTTTATTGGCTAAATCCCACTGCTTTTCGGTGCTTGGCGTGGTGTCGCTATTTGGGTCGCTCTCTGTGTCAATAGTAACATAACTTTTAAAGCGATTTATAATGTGTTTTTTTTCAATCATATTTTTTTTATTTACTATACAAAATAAAGCATATTCAAAATAACAAATACATTGTTTAGTGTATTTTTGTACCACATTTTTTTAATTATGTACAAAACTATCATTCGTCCGTTATTTTTTAGATTCGATCCTGAAAATATTCATCATTTCACCTTTACTTTAGTTCAGTTTTTTCACAATATAGGTTTTGGAAGAATTTTCCGAAGCATTTATAAAGTTAAATCCCCTCAATTAGAACGCGAACTTTTTGGTATAAAATTTCCAAATCCTGTTGGGCTTGCAGCGGGTTTTGATAAAGATGCCAAGCTTTATAAAGAACTTTCAAACTTCGGATTTGGATTTATTGAAATAGGAACTGTAACCCCGCGTCCTCAACCTGGAAACGAAAAGCCGCGACTATTTCGTTTAAAGGAAGATAAGGCTATCATTAACCGTATGGGGTTTAATAATGGCGGGGTGGAAGCGGCAGTTGAAAGATTGCAAAACAATGGAAAAGTGGGGCCAACTCCGCTTAGAAACAGGGTTTTAATTGGCGGAAACATTGGAAAAAATAAAACCACACCTAATGACGAAGCGGTGAACGATTATTTAATTTGTTTTGAAGAATTGTTTGATTATGTAGACTATTTTGTAGTTAATGTAAGTTCGCCCAACACCCCAAATTTGCGAGCCTTACAAGAGAAAAAACCACTAACCGATTTGTTGCAAACGCTTCAAAACAAAAATAAATTAAAGGAAAAAAGAAAACCTATTTTACTAAAAATTGCCCCCGATTTAACCAACGAACAACTTTTAGATATTATTGATATTGTTGAAACAACTAAAATTGACGGAGTAATTGCTACCAATACTACTATTTCGCGCGAGGGACTAACCTCTTCAAATAAAGTGGAAATGGGCGGTTTAAGCGGAAAGCCATTAAATAAAAGAGCTACGGAAGTAATTAGTTTTCTTTCAGAAAAGAGCAATAATTCATTTCCTATCATTGGAGTGGGTGGAATTCATTCGGCTGCAGATGCTTTAGAAAAGTTGGAGGCTGGTGCTAGTTTGGTTCAACTTTATACAGGTTTTATTTACGAAGGGCCAGGGTTAATTAAGGATATTAATAAAGCGATTTTAAAGAAATACAATTCCGTTTAAATGCAGTAGTAACACCTTAGTATGCTTGAAGCTTTACTTTCTTTTTCGTTTGCCACGCTTGCACTTGCCATTTCACCAGGGCCAGATAATGTTTACGTACTTACCCAATCTTTGGTAAATGGTACTAAAAGTGGGATAGCAACAACCGCTGGATTAATTAGTGGCTGTATTGTGCATACAACGCTTTTGGCTTTTGGAATATCGGCTATAATAACAGCCTCCCCAAAAATTTTCGATAGTATAAAGGTTTTGGGAGCTTGTTATTTACTTTATTTAGCATTTTCGGTATATAAAAGTAGTGCGCAGATTACAGTATCGGGAAGTGTACCAAAAAAATCGTATTGGCAACTTTTTAGAACAGGTGTCATTATGAATTTAGTTAATCCCAAAGTAATGATTTTCTTTTTGGCGTTCTTTCCCGGTTTTTTATGGAATACCGAAGGGAATACGGTTGTTCAATTTTATATTTTGGGTATTACGTTTATGGTAGTGTCTTTTCTGGTTTTTAGTACCATTGCTGTTGGAGCGGGTAAAATTTCATCTTTAATAATGAATTGGAAAAACATGGGTGAAGTTTTAAAGTGGTTGCAACTTGTAGTTTTTGTAGGGATTGCAATTTTTATCCTGCTGCCGTAAGCGCTTACGGTCAATTGGCTCCTGCGGTATTTTCTTAAATAACATACAAGTGAATGAGTTTTTAATATTTCCTATTTTGTAAAATCTAAAGCTGAATTATTCAGTAATCATTTTTTCGCAGTGCTAATTTCGTAATTACTTATTCAAAGGCTATCTTTGAGGCAATGCAAGAAGTAAAAATAATAGAATGTCCGCGCGATGCCATGCAAGGCATAAAAGACTGGATTCCGACGCACTTAAAGGTGAAATACATACAATCGCTTTTGCGCTGTGGTTTTGATACAATTGATTTTGGAAGTTTTGTTTCACCAAAGGCAATTCCGCAAATGAAAGATACAGCCGAAGTACTTTCAAAACTCGATTTAAGCAATACAAAGAGTAAATTACTTGCTATTATTGCAAATTTTCGAGGTGCCGAAGACGCCGTAAAACATCCCGAAATTGATTATTTGGGGTATCCATTTTCAATTTCTGAAAATTTTCAAATGCGCAATACGCATAAAACCATTGACGAATCAATGGTTTTGCTTCAAAATATTTTAAACCTTGCCGATAAAAATAACAAAGAAGTTGTAGCCTATTTGTCTATGGGCTTTGGCAATCCTTATGGCGACCCGTGGAATGTAGAGATAGTAGGCGAGTGGACCGAGAAACTTGCCAATATGGGGGTTAAAATTTTGTCGTTAAGCGATACCGTAGGCACTTCAACCCCCGATATTATTTCGTATTTGTTTAGTAACTTAATACCCAAATATCCTCATATTGAGTTTGGCGCTCATTTACACACTACACCAACAGCGTGGCACGAAAAAGTTGATGCAGCATATAAAGCTGGTTGCCGTAGGTTTGATGGTGCAATTCAAGGGTTTGGAGGTTGCCCAATGGCAAAAGACGATTTAACAGGAAATATGCCTACCGAAAAAATGTTAAGCTATTTCACCACTCATAAAATAAAGAGCAATATTAACCCAATGTCGTTTGAGAGTGCGCATAATGAGGCGACAAAAATTTTTACTAAATACCATTAATTATGAAAAAGATCTTTTGTTTACCTGTACTACTTAGTTTTTTTATAATGAGCTGTGCTGGTGTAAAACCAGTTGCAAACAAGACGAAACAAAGCGATGAAACAGTTACAATAAAGATTGTGCAAATTAATGATGTGTACGAAATTGCACCGTTAAATGCTGGCGAATACGGCGGATTGGCTCGTGTTGCGCACGTTCGAGATTCTATTAAACAACAAAATCCAAATACCTACCTGTTTTTAGCGGGAGATTTTTTAAATCCGTCGTTGATAGGAACCATAAAAGTTGATGGTGAACGCATTTATGGCCAACACATTGTCGATGTATTAAATGCTATGGAAATTGATTTGGTTACCTTCGGAAATCACGAATTTGATTTGGATGAAGATGACCTTCAAAAACGATTAAATGAATCGAGGTTTGAGTGGACATCGGCAAATGTGCGTCACCTTAGCAATGGTAACCGAGACTTCTTTAAAAGTAAGCGAGCAAATGCCGTTGTACCCGCTACAGATTATTCAATTTTTACAGCCACGAATAGTGCCAATAAACAAGTAAAATTTGGTGTTGTGGGCGTAACACTACCTTCAAACCCTAAAGATTATGTGTATTATGGCGATATGTATAACGAAGCCGAACGTGCTTATAAATTGGCGTCTAATGAGGCTAATTTTGTTGTAGGCTTAACCCACGTTGCCGTTGATGAAGACAGAGAAATAGCGAGAAGATTAAAAGATATTCCATTGATAATGGGAGGACACGAGCATTTTAATATGCTGAAAAAAGAAGGCAATACTATTATCGCAAAAGCCGATGCGAACGCCAAAAGTTTATATGTACATACGCTTACTTATAATTTAAATACCAACGATTTATTTCTCGATTCGGAACTGGTTATGATAACAAGTAAAACAGCTTCTTCGCCAAAAGTGGCTAAGGTTGTAAGTAAATGGACGAATATAGTAGACGAGAAACTAAAAGAAATTGTAGACGATCCCACACAAGTTATCTTTACCGCCAACACTCCCTTAGATGGAACTGATACGGCAAGCAGAAGCAAACAAACCAATTTGGGTCATTTAATTGCACGATCGATGGCCTATTCGTTTAATGACAATGTTGCCGGAGCTTTGGTAAACGGGGGTTCTATCAGAATTGACGATGAGCTGGCTGGCGATATTACTGTAGTAGATATTTTTAGGGTTTTGCCCTTTGGCGGCGCTGTACTAAAAGTAGATTTAAAAGGAAGTTTGCTAAAACAAGTATTGAATTACGGTGCAGCGCAAGCTGGTGAAGGAGCCTATCTGCAGCGCTATAACTTTACAAAAAACAGTAACGGAGATTGGCAAATTGGTGAAGATGAAACTATAACAGACGATAAAACATACACAGTAGCATTTAGCGATTTTTTATTAAAAGGCTTGGATATTCCTTTTTTAACACCTGAAAATAAAGACGTAATAAAAATACACACGCCGACCGAAGGTGAAATTGCTGCAGATATACGTACAGCTATTATAGAATATTTAAAAACCAAATAGACACATGGAATGAAAAAGGTCGTAAAAATATTGGCAATAGTCGCGGTAGCAATTTTAATTGGCCTTCAATTTTTTCGGCCCGAAAAAAATAATGAGGGGTATGAAAGTGTTGCTGCTTTTGAGGCCGAAACGAAACCTTCGGCTAAATTAGTTCAAGTTTTAAAAGACAATTGTTACGACTGTCATAGCAATGAGACTGATTACCCTTGGTATGCACAGGTGGCGCCACTTTCGCTATGGCTCGACGAACACATTCAACACGGGAAAAGCCATTTTAATGTTTCAGAATGGAATAGTTATTCATTAAAAAAGAAAGCTCATAAAATAGAAGAAGTAATTGAGATGGTAGAAAAAGATGAAATGCCACTCCCATCTTACGAAATTATGCACGGCGACCTTTCTTCTAAAGACAAGCAACTATTACTTACTTGGGCTAATATGGTAAGTCTCAAATACAACCAAGGGCAAATTCCCGCCCAATAATTTGAAATATAAAATCTATTTAAATTTGTTCTAAATAAACTTGCGAGATTGTAGAAACGCTATTATTTTTGCGGCTGAAAAAACCAATTTATTTTAATTCAGTCTAAATAACACTTCATGAAAAGAATTACTACATTAGTAGCTTTGCTTGTTAGCGCAATTACTTTTTCACAAACTGCAACAGATTCAATTCAGCCTCAAACAAACGAAAATTCTGCGCAACGCATACTTTCGGGTAATTTCGGAAAATCTGTAACCATAGGTGGTTATGGCGAAATGGTTTACAATCAGCCAGAAGGTGATAATGGAAAACTTGATGTTCACAGACTTGTGCTTTTATTAGGGTATAAATTTGATGAAAGAACCCAATTTGTTACCGAAATTGAATTTGAGCACGTTAATGAAATTTATGTAGAGCAGGCGTTTGTAAATTATGCGTTAAGCAATAACATAAGTCTTCGTGGAGGTTTAATGTTAGTACCTATGGGAATTATTAACGAATACCACGAACCAACAACTTTTAACGGTACAAGTCGTCCGGCATTAGACAACCAAATTGTACCTACTACTTGGAGAGAATTAGGGGTTGGGGTAACCGGTCGTTTTCCAGACCTTTCTTTAGGATACCAAGCATATATTTTTAACGGATTTAAGTCTACCGCACTAGATGGTGATGGCGAGATTAAAGGCTTTTTAAAAGGTAAAGATGGTTTGCGCGGCGGTCGTCAAAAAGGTATAAAATCTACTGTAGATAGCCCTACTTTTTCTACTAAGTTAGATTATTACGGAATTCCTGGTCTGCGTTTTGGATTGTCTGGATATTTCGGGAAAACTCAAGCCGATGATAAAGTTGAGCACCTTGATGGAGCTAACATTGGGATAGCAATGGTTGGTTTTGATGCGCGTTACGCGTTTAAAAAATTTACCGCTCGCGGGCAGTTTATCTACGCATCACTTAGCGATACCGAAGATTATAACACTTTAACAGGAAAAGATTTAGGTAGCGCCCTTTCTGGTTTTTATGTAGAAGGAGCTTATAATTTATTGCCGCTTACAGCTAAGCAAAAGCTATATGCATTTGCACGCTACGAGCAGTACGATACGCATGCGAGTACAGCTGGCACATTAGTTGCAAACGATGCGTATAACCGTCAAGATATTACAACAGGTTTGTCTTACCATATTGCTAACGGTGTTGTTGTTAAGGGAGACTACCAGTTTAGAGATAACGCCGTAGATGGAGGAGTTGTTAAAAACCAATTGAACTTCGGTATAGGCGTTTGGTTCTAAAATAGAAATACAACCCAGCTTTATTAAGCTCACTTTTTTAATAGTAACAGTTGAAATTAATACCTTTGCATTATGAAATTTAAATTGCCTTTACTTTTTATTGCGTCATTTTTATTTGTAGCATTTGCTGTTCCGCAAAAAGTAGAAAAGAGAGCTTATAAAGAAATGGTAAAATACTACGGGATTGAGAATATTTCAAAAGAAGTAATCTCAATCCCGCAGAATTTGAATCAAAAAACAGTGGCCGAATTTGGAAATGAAAACCTGTTTAAAATAATGGGTTCAAATAATAAATTAGTAGGGTATGGCTACATAGGCAATGCACCTAGTAAAACTGCTACTTTTGATTACTTAGTTTTATTTGACAAAGATTTTGCAATTACCCATAGCAAAGTTTTAATTTATAGAGAAGAATACGGGGGCGAAATAGGAAGCAAACGTTGGTTAAAACAATTTTTTGGTGCGACGCCAACTTCGGAAGAATTTGTTTATAATCAAAACATAATTCCTATTAGCGGAGCTACAATTTCGGTCCGCTCGTTAACTTCTGAAATGAATTCACTTTTAAAAAGTATTGCAATTCTTCAAAAAACTAAAGCACTATAAATGCAACTTCACGGCCGTATTCATCAGCTTCCCACGTATGTAAAACAATTTATTGCGGCGTTTGTTATTGTTTTAAGTGTAGGGTATTTTACGGGCCTAAACTTTGTAAAACAAACAGACTCTACCAATGCCAATGGGCTAGTAGAAAACTATTTGGGGAACGAAGATGCTGAAGATGTTGCGGTTATGAAATTTAAAAAAGGGGAGCGAGAAATGCTTACCATAATTCATACCCACATACTCTCCATTTCCTCAATATTTTTTCTTTTAGGCGGGTTGGTGGCAATTACTTCTCTGCCAAAAAAGCTAAAGGCTTTTTTAATGATTGAACCTTTCTTTTCTATCCTTTTAACCTTTGGAGGTATTTATTTTATGTGGAAAGGTATGTTGTGGATGAAGTGGGTTGTAATGATTTCGGGTACATTAATGACCGTAGTTTATATAATTGCTGCAGTCGCGGTACTTTTACAATTATTTGTTTCGGCCGAAAAAAAATAGATTTTGGCTTTAGCTAATTTTTTATAAAGTGTATTTTAGGAAATCATAAAAGAATTCAGAAGTACTAATTTTTCATAATTTTACCGTACATTTGCACGCAATTAATTCTTAATCACTTTCGTAATCTTCGAAAGTTAATTTAATTGCAATGACTGCACACAATAACAAAATTTTAGGAGAAGGACTTACTTACGACGATGTACTGTTAGTTCCTGCCTATTCAGAAGTTTTACCTCGCGAAGTATCTATCGCTACTAAGTTTTCACGTAATATTTCGTTAAACGTTCCTATCGTTTCGGCGGCTATGGATACTGTAACCGAAAGCGCTATGGCTATTGCCATGGCACGTGAAGGAGGAATAGGAGTGCTTCACAAAAATATGACTATTGAGCAACAGGCTGCCGAAGTTAGAAAAGTAAAACGTGCCGAAAGCGGCATGATTATAGACCCTGTAACCCTGCAAAAGGACAATACCGTGGGCGATGCTCAAAACACAATGCGCGAGTATAGTATTGGCGGAATTCCTATTACCGACGCCAATGGAACTTTAATAGGAATTGTGACTAACCGTGATTTGCGATTTGAAAAAGACTTAAAACGCTCTTTAAGCGAAGTGATGACCACCGAAAACTTAGTGACGGTGGCCCAAGGTACTTCTTTAAAAGAAGCCGAATTAATTCTTCAGAAAAACAAAATTGAAAAACTACCCGTTGTAAGCGACGATGGGAAACTATTGGGGCTTATTACTTTTAGAGATATAACCAAGCTTACCCAAAAGCCTATTGCAAATAAAGATCAATACGGAAGATTGCGAGTGGCAGCTGCATTAGGTGTTACTGCCGATGCTGTTGAAAGAGCCGAAGCTTTAGTGAATGCCCAAATAGATGCGGTTATTATAGATACTGCCCACGGTCACACCAAAGGCGTGGTAGAAGTATTAAAACAAGTAAAGCAAAAATTTCCTGATTTAGATGTTATTGTGGGTAATATTGCAACCCCCGAAGCTGCCAAATACTTGGTAGATGCAGGTGCCGATGCTGTTAAAGTAGGAATAGGACCAGGTTCCATTTGTACTACCAGAGTTGTTGCCGGCGTTGGTTTTCCACAATTTTCGGCAGTGCTTGAGGTGGCAGCTGCGTTAAAAGGAAGTGGCGTTCCGGTAATTGCCGATGGTGGTATTCGCTATACGGGCGATATTCCTAAAGCTTTAGCCGCTGGAGCAGACTGTGTTATGTTAGGTTCATTATTGGCGGGTACAAAAGAGTCTCCTGGCGAAACTATTATTTACGAAGGAAGAAAATATAAATCGTATCGCGGTATGGGATCTGTTGAAGCGATGAAACAAGGCTCAAAAGACCGCTATTTCCAGGATGTGGAAGACGATATTAAAAAATTAGTTCCCGAAGGTATTGTAGGCCGCGTACCGTACAAAGGTGAATTGGTAGAGAGTATGACGCAATTTATTGGCGGACTAAGAGCTGGGATGGGATATTGTGGTGCAAAAGATGTTGCTACATTAAAAGAAAACGGTCAATTTGTAAAGATTACTTCTTCGGGTATTAATGAAAGTCATCCGCACGATGTAACTATTACTAAAGAATCGCCTAATTACAGCAGGTAATTTTATTTAGATACAAAGCATAAAAAAAGCATTGAGATTTACCTCAATGCTTTTTTGTTTGATGCAAAGTTTTTCAGAAATACTATTCTTCTTTTGTTTGCTCTTCTGTTGTAATTTCAATGCCTAATTCATTTAAAATAGGCACAGTTAAATCGTATTGCGGGTCTAGATATACAAGATCTTGATTAATTTGCATTACTTGCGTATAGTTTTGTGCTTTGGCAACCTTGTCTAACGCTACGCCAATTTTGGTATAAAGCGGTTTTAAACTCTCTTGGCGCTTAATTTCCATGAGTTTACTACCATTTTGTTGAAATTTTTGAATATCGGCATCGAGTTTTAAAAGTTCGGCTTGCTTTTCTTTTTTCTCTTCTGGCGTAAAGTTGGCTTCTCCTGCCTTATAGGCTTCGGCCAGTTTTTTATAAGCGTCTACTTTTTTATTTAAGTCAACATCCAACTCTTTGCCGTAGGCTTCCATTTGCGAAATAACGGTCTGCATTTCGGGCATTTTTGAAATAATGTATTCTACATCTACCGAGCCTACTTTGCTTTGTGCAAAAGCCGATATACCAATAAAAAATATAGCTATTTTTAAAAATTTCATTGTTATTGTTTTATAAATTTAGAGCACAATATTACTATAATTATTGCAATTATGAATACTGATTATCAGCGTTTGTGAAATTTGTACAATGAAAAAACGAAAAATTTTTCAGTGAGAAAAATTGGTATTAAACCTATTATTTACATTTTGTGGGGTTTTTCACTTTAACTATTTACTAGGAAAAACTAATCGTTGTAATATTGACCGCGCGTAGGTTTTAAAGTTTCTCTTAGGGTATTCATCAAAGATTTTTCTACAACCATAAAAGCAGTAAAATGTGAAGGTGTCATTTTTTCGTGTCCCGTAAAACTGTTTTTTAAACCTTCGACCTCAATATATTCAGTGAGGTGTTTTGCGTGGTGCTGTGCAGTGGGTTGGGCATTGGGGCCGTGAAAATCCCATATAAGTTTAACTCTTTCAGGCATTTAAAATATGTTTTAAATTGGGCGGTTTAAAAAGGTTTTTTTAACGCGCACTTTTTAATTTTAATATTTTGCAAGGTACAAGATTTTAGTATTTCGTGTAAAAATTCATCACACTATAATTACTTAAAAATCGTTTGCTTTTCTAATACGTGGTATCTTAGGATTTTGCTATTTTTGCGACGCTTCAATTAAAACTAATAATCAATTATCATGATGAAAAAATTTCTTTTTCTGTTTATTTTCGCCTTTTTGGGTACTAGTTCTGTTTTTTCACAAAGTAAAAAAGAAGTACTACTTACAATTGATGGAAAGCCAGTTTATTCAAACGAGTTTAAACGTGTTTACAAGAAAAATTTAGATCTTGTTCAAGACGATTCGCAAAAAGATATTGATAGCTACTTGCAGTTATTTATTGATTACAAGTTAAAAATAGCCGAAGCACAGGCGCAAGATTTAGATAAAGAACCTAATTATTTAAGTGAATTTTCGCAGTATCGCGACCAACTTTCGCGTACTTATCTTTTTGAAGATAAAGTAACCGAAGAATTGGCAAAAGAAGCCTTTGAGCGCAGTAAATATGAAATTGACGCTTCACACATTTTGGTGCGAGTAGGTTATGAAGCTGTAGCACAAGACACATTAACCGCGTACAATAAAATTAAATCTATTAGAGAACGCGCGCTTAAAGGTGAAGACTTTAGCGAATTAGCCAAAGCGCATTCTGAAGAGCCGGGCGCCAAACAACGAGCTGGGGCGTTAGGATACTTCACTGTCTTTAATATGGTTTACCCTTTTGAAACCGAAGCCTATAATACCGAGCCGGGCGAAATTTCAGACATTGTAAGAACGAGCTTTGGATACCACATTATTAAAGTACACGATCGCAGAGAAAAGTTACCCAAAATTGTTGTGTCGCATATTATGATTTCAGATAAAAAAGGGCCTCGCGATTTTAATGCAGAAGAACGTATTAATGAGTTGTACACCATGGTACAACAGGGTGAGTCTTTTGAAAGTCTTGCCAAGCAATTTTCAGACGATAAAAATTCAGGAGTAAAAGGAGGGAAGCTTAAGCCCTTTACCAAAGGCGATTTACGTGCGTCAGAATTTGAAGAAGCTGCCTACCAATTAAAAAATATTGGCGAAATAAGTAAGCCTGTTAAAACAGATTTTGGTTGGCATATTATTAGATTAGATAAAGTGCTGCCAATGGAAACTTTTGAGGAGCAAAGACAAACAATTGAAAAGAAGGTCTCTAGCGGCGATCGTTCAAAAATTGTTACTTCGGCAATCAACAACAAAATAAAACAGAAGTACAATTATAAAAAAGGCACAGATTTTATGTCCTTTTTTAAAAACTATGTGGGCGACGAGGTGTTAAAGAGAAAGTGGGAAATGGAGCCTATTTCTACAGCTAATGATAAAACAATCTTTACCATAGGAGATAATGAAGTAAGATTTTCAGACTTTGCCGCATTTATAAACGACCGTCAAAAAACTACAAGAGCGTTTAGAGACAAAGCCGCTCTATTGGCATCATTTTATGACGAGTTTGAAACGGCACAATTAAAGGAATATTTCAAACTAAAATTAGAAGACGATAACGAAGAATATGCTGCCGTTTTAAACGAATATCGCGACGGACTTTTAATTTTTGACGTGATGAACAAAAACATTTGGCAAAAGGCGAAAACTGATACGTTGCAACTTCAAGAATTTTACAACAGTAACAAAGAAGATTTTAAGTGGAAGCAGCGTATAGATGCCGAAATTTATTCGGCAACTTCAAAACAATTTGCCACTCAAATTCAAGATTTATTAAAAAGTGGAAAAAGCGCTGAAAAAATTAAGGAAGAAATTAATAAAGAAAATAAGGTAAATGTTTTAATTACACCTGGTGTTTTTGAGGTAGATCAACACGAATTGCCTTCAAAATTGGACATTAAAACAGGGATTTCAAAAATTCATACAAACCAAGATTCATTTATCGTGGTTAATATTAAAGAAATCCTACCGCCTTCGTATAAAACAATGGATGAGGTTCGAGGAAGAGTTTTAAGCGGCTACCAAAATAAAGTGGAACAATCTTGGATAGATAGTTTACGTAAAAAGTACAATGTTGAAGTAAATAAAAGAACTTTAAAAAGGGTAAAAAGACAACTTAAGTGATTAAGAATATAAGTCTAATATTAATTTTAAGTGCCACTTTGGTTTCCTGCCAGTATTTTAAAAAGGAAACCGAAAAAAACGTAATTGCGCGTGTTAATGATGCGTATTTGTACGAAGCAGACTTAAATAAGTTGCTCGACAGCGATACTTCGCCCGAGGATAGCACGTTAATAGTTAATAACTACATAAATAGATGGGCTACACAACAACTGCTTATTGGGCAGGCTAGAATTAATATTTCGGCCGAACAGTTGGAGCAATTCAACAAATTGGTACAAGAATACCATAACGATTTGCTTACCGAAACTTATAAAAACGTAATTGTAAGCGAACAATTAGACAGCTTAATTACCGAGGAAGAATTTGAACAATATTATGAAAATAATAAAGATAATTTTAAACTTAAAGATAAGCTAGTAAAGTTGCGGTATGTTCAACTTCCTGTAAATTATGCAGGATTAGGCAAGGTTCGCGAAAAGTTAGACAGATATAACGAAAAGGATAAAGAATCACTATCTAATCAAAACTATCTATTTATTTCTTCTAATTTAAACGACTCGGTTTGGGTTAAAAAAGAGATATTGTTAGATAATTTACCAATACTTAGAGAGAATAGTGAGCAAGTGTTAAAAAAATCCAATTTTACGCAACTGCAAGATTCATTAGGAGTATATTTGGTGAAAATTGAAGACGTGCTTAATCTCAATGATACAGCACCCCTATCTTACATTAAGCCAACCATAAAACATATTATTTTAAACAAAAGAAAGCTTGCGCTTATTAAGAAACTTGAAACCGATATTACTAGAGATGCTATTGAAAATAAAAAATTTGAAATCTATAAAAATGAATAAATATTTAGTGCTATTGCTATTGTTTACAGCAACACTCCAAGCGCAAACGGTGGTTGTTCCAGATAGCACCGGAGTTGCAAAAAATAACGACTCTTTGGCGGTGTCAAAACCAGTAAATCGCGATACAATTAAGCCTTTTAAAAAATATAAAGCCGAAGGTGTAAGTGCTGTGGTAGGCGAATACGTAATTTTAGACAGCGATATTGATAAAGCCTATGTAGAAATGCAATCGCAAGGAATTTCAGTTGATGATATTTCGAGATGCCAGCTTTTAGGCAAACTTATGGAAGATAAGTTGTACGCGCACCAAGCAAAACAAGATAGTATTATGGTTCCCGATGCCGAAATTAATGGCATGATTGACCAACAGTTGCAATATATGATTTCTGAATTGGGAAGTGAAGAAAAGGTAGCCGCATACTACCGGAAAGATAATATGGCCGATTTAAGAAAGGATCTTTTTGAAGCAAATAAAAGCATAAAACTCGCCAGTTTAATGCAGCAAAAAGTTATTGAAAAACTAGAGGTTACCCCCGAAGAAGTGCGTTCGTTTTTCTTTTCTATTCCCGAAGAAGAACGCCCTGTTTTTGGAGCCGAAATTGAAATTGCTCAAATTGTAGTTGAACCCAAGATTACAAAAAAAGCAATAGACGATGTAAAAGAAAAACTCAACGCAATGCGAGCCGATATTTTAGACAACGGCACGAGTTTTTCAACAAAAGCGGTATTATACTCAAAAGACCCAGGCTCGGCATCAAAAGGAGGTTTATACACCGGTGTAAAGCGCGATTCGCCGTGGGCAAAAGAATTTAAAGATCAAGCGTTTTCACTCTTAGAAGGAGAAATAAGCGAACCTTTTGAAACCGAATTTGGATGGCATATTTTATATGTTGAAAAAATTCGCGGACAAGAAGTAGACGTTAGGCACATTTTGTTATTTCCCGAAGTATCGCAACAATCTATAGACGAGGCTCAAAGTGAAATAGAACGAATTAAAAATGAAATTGAAGCTGGCGAAATTACTTTTGCCGAAGCTGCCAGAAAGTATTCAGACGATAAAGAAACACGCAACAACGGGGGGCAATTGGTAAATCCAACTACATTCGATACTAAGTTTGACCTTACTAAAATGGATCCTACTTTAAGTGCTCAAGTTTACAATTTAAAAGAAGGAGAGGTTTCTGATGTTTTTACCGATCGTGACCGTACCGGAAAAAGCAGTTTAAAAATATTAACTGTTACCAAAAAGTACGAAGAACACAAAGCAGACTACGCAAAAGACTACGAACGTATTAAACAACTGGCACTGCGCGAAAAACAAATTAAGGTTATTAAAAAGTGGCAGGACGAGAAAGTAAAAGATACGTATATTAGCATCAATCAAGATTACCAAGATTGTGATTTTGCTGGTAATTGGACTAAAAAATAATTGTACAAAAATATGTCAGACGTAGCAGCGGTTAAGCAATTAGTTTCTAAATATAACGCCCTTAAACAAGAAATAAAAAAAGTAATTGTAGGCCAAGACGAAGTGGTTGAACAAGTTTTGCTTTCCATTTTTTCTGGCGGTCACGCCTTGTTAATTGGGGTTCCCGGCTTGGCCAAAACCTTACTTGTAAACACCGTTGCCCAATCTTTAGGCCTAAAATTTAAGCGTATTCAATTTACGCCAGATTTAATGCCGAGTGATATTTTAGGGTCTGAAATTCTCGATCAAAACAGGGAGTTTAAATTTATAAAAGGCCCCATTTTTGCAAATATTATTCTTGCAGATGAAATTAACCGAACTCCACCCAAAACACAGGCTGCACTTTTGGAAGCTATGCAAGAACGTGCCGTTACAGTGGCTGGGCATCATTACAAATTAGATTTACCTTACTTTGTGTTAGCTACACAAAACCCTATTGAGCAAGAAGGAACCTACCCATTACCCGAAGCGCAGTTAGACCGTTTTATGTTTGCCATAAATTTAGAATATCCATCTTTTAATGAAGAGGTTGAAGTTGTTAAACAAACTACTGTTGGCGAAACAAAAGGGGTTAACGCTCTCTTTACTGCTGAAGAAATAATAGATTTTCAAAAATTAATACGAAGAATACCCGTAGCCGATAATGTTATTGAATACGCTGTTTCTTTAGTAGGCAAAACACGACCAAAGAGTGCAACTACGCCACAAATTGTAAATAATTATATAGACTGGGGCGCCGGCCCGCGGGCATCGCAAAATCTAATTTTGGCGGCAAAAACTCACGCAGCTATTCACGGTAAGTTTTCGCCAGATATTGAAGATGTTCAAAAAGTTGCCATTGGAATTTTACGCCACAGGCTAATTAAAAACTATAAAGCAGAGGCAGAAGGGTTAAGTATTGAAGAAATTATTAGAAGTTTGTTTTAATAATTTAAGTACTAATTAATAGGCTTTAAAATATCCCTCTAATATTTTGGATTTCTTAATTTTAGTTATCTAAAATTAGCAATTTCGCAATTTTATTTAATAAATCTTGTTATTTAGTGAATTATATTCATTAAATAAGCAACTTCATTATATACTTTTTAAATATTATAAAATTTTGTAATTTCGCATCTACAAAAAATAGAACTATGGCTTTTGACATTGATATGATTAAAAAGGTTTATTCCCAAATGGCCGAACGTGTTGACAAAGCGCGTGAGATAACGGGAAAACCACTTACACTTTCAGAAAAAATATTATACTCGCATCTATGGGATGGTAAACCTACTACAGCTTTCCAACGCGGAAAGGATTATGTAGATTTTGCACCAGATAGAATTGCTTGCCAAGATGCAACTGCACAAATGGCATTGCTGCAATTTATGCAAGCTGGAAAGAAAACAGTAGCTGTGCCTACAACCGTACATTGCGATCACCTTATTCAAGCAAAACAAGGTGCTGCTCCAGATTTACAACGTGCTAATGAAACAAGTAACGAGGTTTTTGACTTTTTAGAATCTGTTTCAAATAAGTACGGAATTGGATTTTGGAAACCAGGTGCCGGAATTATTCACCAAGTAGTTTTAGAAAACTATGCCTTCCCGGGCGGAATGATGATTGGTACCGATAGCCATACGGTAAATGCCGGTGGTTTAGGTATGGTTGCCGTAGGTGTTGGTGGTGCCGATGCCGTTGATGTTATGGCCGGAATGCCGTGGGAATTAAAATTTCCGAAGTTAATTGGAGTAAAATTAACTGGCGAATTAAACGGATGGACAGCTTCAAAAGATGTTATTCTTAAAGTGGCGGGTATTCTTACTGTAAAAGGGGGTACCGGTGCTATTGTTGAGTATTTTGGTCCGGGTGCAAAAAATCTTTCTTGTACAGGAAAAGGAACTATTTGTAATATGGGTGCCGAAATAGGAGCTACAACTTCTACGTTTGGTTATGACGATGCTATGGAGCGCTTTTTACGTGCTACTGATAGAAATGAAATTGCCGATGAAGCAAATAAAATTCGTCCCTATTTAACGGGTGATGATGAAGTGTACGAAAATCCTGAAAAATATTTTGATCAAGTAATTGAAATTGATCTTTCAACATTACGTCCGCATTTAAATGGTCCATTTACTCCAGATTTGGCAACTCCTGTTGGCGAGCTTGGTGAAAAAGCGAGAAAAAACGATTGGCCTTTAAAAGTTGATTGGGGGCTAATAGGTAGTTGTACAAACTCTTCGTACGAAGATTTATCGCGTGCAGCATCTATTGCACAACAAGCTATCGATAAAAAGTTAAAGTCGAAAAGTGATTTCGGAATCAACCCAGGATCAGAACAAATTCGATATACCGCCGAACGCGACGGATTACTAGATGTTTTTGAAAACTTAGACGCTACTATTTTTACAAACGCTTGTGGCCCGTGTATTGGGCAGTGGGATAGAAGCGATAGAAAAGGGGATGAAAAGAACACTATTGTACATTCTTTTAACAGAAACTTCTCTAAACGCGCCGATGGTAACCCAAATACTCACGCCTTTGTTGGTTCTCCCGAAATGGTGGCTGCCATTGCAATTGCAGGGCGTTTGGATTTCGACCCAATGAACGATACTTTAATAAACGAAGATGGCGAAGAAGTAAAACTAGACGAACCCGTTGGTTTAGAATTACCTCCAAAAGGTTTTGCTGTAGACGATAACGGATATTTAGCGCCAACCGAAGATGGAAGTTCTGTCGAGGTGAAAGTTGCTTCAGATAGTGAGCGTCTTCAATTATTAGAGCCTTTTGTTCCTATTAAGGATGCAGAATTACAAGGGGTAAAATTGCTTATTAAAGCATTCGGAAAATGTACTACAGATCACATTTCTATGGCGGGTCCTTGGCTGCGTTACCGTGGGCATTTAGATAATATTGCTAATAACACCTTAATTGGTGCTGTTAATGCATTTAACGAGCAAACTAACTTTGTAAAAAATCAATTAACGGGCGAATACGGCGGTGTGCCAGATGTTCAACGTCAATATAAAGCACAAGGCATTAAAACCATTGTTGTGGGTGACCATAATTATGGTGAAGGGTCTTCGCGCGAACATGCTGCTATGCAACCGCGATTTTTAGGTGTTGCAGCTGTGCTTGTTAAATCATTTGCTAGAATCCACGAAACCAACCTTAAAAAACAAGGAATGTTAGGATTAACATTTGCAAATGAAGCCGATTACGATTTAATTCAGGAGGATGATACGTTTAACTTTGTTGATATTGCAGACTTTGCACCTAACAAACCACTTACTATTGAAGTGGTACACAAAGATGGTAGCAAGGATACAATTTTGGCAAACCATACCTATAACGATGCTCAAATTAAATGGTACCGCGAAGGTTCGGCGTTAAATTTAATTAAGAAGCAAAACGCTTAACATTGTTATTTTAAATATTTAAACCTAACAGATTTTTTAAATCTGTTAGGTTTTTTTATACCTTACAATTATGAAAGCCTTTTTACGCAAACATTGGAGTAACATCCTATTTTTCGGGTTTTTAGCATTGCTAATTATACCCCAAACGCGAATGCCAATTCAAGTTTTTGTACAGCGTTTAATTGCTTTTTCACCTTCGGAAGCCGATAAAGAAGATAGAAAAACGCTTAATGATTACAACTGGGAACTTCAAAATTTAAAGGGCGAAAAAGTAAATTTTGCAACATCTGAAGGAAAAGTTAGTGTGGTAAATTTTTGGGCTACTTGGTGCCCACCTTGTGTTGCCGAAATGCCTTCATTTCAAAATTTATACAATAAATATCAAGGGAAGGTAGATTTTTATTTTGTGACTTCAGAAAAGGGAAAGAATGTACAACGATTTATTAAAAAACACGAATACAATTTGCCTATGTACCTGCAGAAATACGAAGCGCCAATGTTGTTAAAGTCCAACGTTTTGCCAACAACTTATTTACTATCTAAAAAAGGCGAAATCGTTATAAATGAAGAAGGAGTTGCCAATTGGAATAGTGATAAAATGCATGCACTGTTAGATGCGCTCCTTCGAGAATAAGGTTTTAATTTTATCCTGGAAAATAATTTTCTTTTATCGATTTCATCTCCTTTTTACCAGCCGAAATAGCTTCAATATTGCACCAAACTTTTGTGCTAATTAAGGGTTTTAAAGGTTGTTCGACAACTAATATTTTTGGAAAGTTTTTAATTAATAACTTATCCCAGGCTCCGTAATACTTAACAAGATCGTCTGGATAAACCGTTTTTCGGCGGGTGCCTTCGTCTATTCCTTTAAAAGGTTCAGAGATATTTAAATACCCGTAATCATCTGTAAGCTCTTCGCCAGGTTGTATATCGCGAACGGCTATTTCAAAATCATATGCTGTTGAGATACAATTACTTTTAAAGCTGTGGTTTACAAACCGACCGTTATCCCAACAAAGCACGTAATTGCCTTTTCTATTTCTATAACAGTAGGTCTCTAAAATATTTTGATAAAGCAGGTTCATTTTTTTTAGTTTGGTCGGGGTAAACTCTCGGTCTAATTGATCTAGTGCCCAAGTAATGGTTCCGGCAGGTATAAATTCGGTTGCTACAACTCCGTAGCCAACTTCTTTGCTTATAAATTTCAATTCAGTTTTAGGATGAATCATATACAATTGTGGTTTAAAGGAATAAATGTAATACAAAAACTTACTTGTTGTATCGTTTACAACCTATTGTATATCAAATTTTAAAGCTGTTAATTTACCGATTGTTTTTGCTATTTTTTCCGGGCTTTATCGACTTTTACGGGTTGGCTCTCTTTAAACTTTTCCATTAAAACATAAACAGTGAGTAGCATTGTTAGGGCATAAATACTATCTTCAATAGGTACTGTGCCAATTCTAATCCCTAAATTTTCGGCATCGTTGTACCAAACTACTTGATTTTCAATCCAACTTCCTGTTAAAAATCCATTCACTATAAAAAATGGGATGAGTAAAACCAAAAAGACGGGTAAAAATGTATTTAATGCTTCACGCTTATAATTATAAACTATTGCCAATAATACTACGGCATATCCAAAATTTACTGCGGTATACCATCTATCGTAGAAATAGATTAACGCTACAATTAAAACAGTTTGCAAGGTGTAGTAAATAATAGATGTAGTTGAATTTGAAAAAGAAAATTTCGGCACTAAATTTTTAAACGAATACACTGTAAAGAGACAAGCGTAGGGAATACAAATAAAAAACATCCATTCTTCCACCGGTAGCGTTCCTAGCTTAATTCCAGAAAGATACGTTTCATTAAACCCCCAAAAGCCGTTTAGTGTAAAAATAATATCCCACGGAATAAAAAACGCCATCATTATAAAAGTGGCGGGAAAAAAATACTTCCAAAGTTTATAAAATTTCAGTTTTGGATGAAAACTAAATATAAAAGGAATGCTCAACGTAGCAATGTTGAGCAGAAAATACAAATGCCACATATTGTTATTTTTTAAAATATTTTAACGGAGGTAATAGCATCCCGAAGCATTCACCTTTTTCTTTTCCCAAGTGTTTATGATGTATTTTATGAGCGCGTCTTATCCCGCGAGCATACCAATTGTTGGCATTCCTAAACATTTTAAACCGTTGGTGAATAAATATATCGTGAACAAAAAAGTAAGCCACTCCATAAGCAAAAATGCCGAGGCCAATTGGCAGTCCGGCCCAAAAATCGTAATTATTCCATCCGATAAAACAGCCAATGCTCACCAAGGCGTAAAAGATAAAAAAGAAATCATTTCGTTCCCACCAGCTGCTGTGGTCTTTGTGATGGTGATCTTTGTGCAATTTCCATAAAAAACCGTGCATCACATATTTATGGGTAAACCACGCCATAAATTCCATGATACAAAAGGTTACTATAAAAATTAATATCCAAAGAGCAATTGTCATTTTTTAAAAATAATTGTGGTTATAAAATTACGGGTGAAATGTAACGAATTCTATTTCACCAAATTTAATTGATATTTTACATAGCTCCGCGTTAGCAATCCAAATTTTTCAGTATTCGGAACGCGAATACGCGCGTTTTTAATTTCAATAGCGGGAGTTTGTTGTAGTTTTCTCAATAACCGTCTGTAATATCGATACGCTACAAAAACACCAAATTTTGCTTCGCGCGGAAGTTGCAGAATACCCTTATATCCAGCACTAAAATTTTCTTCTATTTCTTGAATTATCGCCAGTTTAGAGTCTTCATTTAAAGCATCTAAGTTGGTATTAGGAAAATAAGTTCTACTTAAAGTTTCGTAATCATCTTTTAAATCGCGTAAAAAATTGACCTTTTGAAACGCCGATCCAAGATTCATAGCAGCTTCTTTTAACGCCATAAATTTTTTATCGTCTCCTTTTACAAAAACTTTTAAGCACATAAGGCCCACAACATCTGCCGACCCGTAAATGTATTGATTAAATTCTTCGGTAGTTTTGTATACGCTTTTGGTTAAATCTAACCGCATGCTTTGCATAAACGCGTTGATTAATGCTCTGTCTATATTGTATTTGTGAACAGTTTCTTGAAACGAATTTAAAATTGGATTTAAACTTATTTTGTCTAAAAGTGCTTCATCCAAAGCATTTTCAAATCGCGAAAACAGCAATTCTTTATCGTAATCGTGAAATGAGTCTACAATTTCATCGGCAAACCTTACAAAACCGTAGATGTTGTAAATATCTTGTCTAATTGAGGGCCCTAACATACGTGTTGCCAGAGAAAATGAAGTACTGTAAGTTTCGGTTACTTTTTTGCTGCAAGATCGTGACACTATATCAAAAAGTTCTTTCATAAATTTATCTCTTTATCAATTAAACCTGCCACTAATTTTCCCGAAATTAAAGCAGGTGGCACTCCTGGCCCAGGGACGGTTAACTGACCGGTAAAAAATAGATTTTTAACTTTTCTACTCTTTAATTTTGGTCGAAGAAACGCTGTTTGTAACAGGGTGTTTGCCAAGCCATATGCGTTTCCTTTGTAGCTATTGTAATCTGCAGTAAAATCATTTATACAAAAAGACTCTTTAAATATAACGTATTTTTTTGCTTCTTGATTTGTAATCTTCTCAAAACGACTCATTATTATATCGAAATATTCATCTCTAATTTCGGGAATATCGTCTATACCCGGTGCTAATGGTATTAAAAAAATACCCGCTTCCTTTTCTTTAGGCGCAACACTTTTGTCTGTTTTTGAAGGAAAACTCGCGTAAAATAATGGTTCTTCGGGCCATTGTGGCTCATCGTAAATTTCTTTGGAATGCTTTTCAAAATCTACGTCAAAAAATAGCGTGTGATGATTTACATTCTCTAATTGTTTATTAAAGGCAACGTAAAAAAGAAGTGCCGAAGGGGCAAACGTTTTCTCACTCCAATATTTTTCTGAATACTGCCGAAAGGGCTGCTCCAACAAGGTTTCGGTGTGGTGATAGTCTGCTCCGCTCAAAATAACATCTGCTTTTATTTCTTCACCATTTACATTTATTGAATTTGCCGCACCATCTTTCACGTTAATCTTTTCTACATTTTGATTGGTCTTTATAGTGACGCCAAGATTGGTGGCCAATTTGCTTATCCCTGATATTACCGAATACATGCCACTTTTTGGATGAAATGTTCCTAAGCCAAAATCGGCATAATTCATAAAGCTATAAAACGCTGGTGTTTTGGAGGGTTTTGCACCTAAAAATAACACCGGAAATTCTAAAATTGAAATCAATTTAGGATTTGTAAATTCTTTGCGTACATCTTTACTGATAGTACTAAAAAACTGTCCTATTTTTTTCACCGTTTCAACAGTAACTAATTCGAGTGGAGAAACGCCGGGCCTGTAAACCAAGTCTTTTATTGCAATATTGTAGTTATCCAAAGCCTGGTCCATAAACTTTCGCAATTTCACAGAGCTGCCGGGTTCTTCATTTTCAAAAGCAACACAAATTTTATCGAGGGTGTCTTCAATAGTGATAGAGTCGTTTTTGCCAAAATAAACTTGATAGGCTGGATTTAACTTTTCGAGCGTGTAAAAATCTGAAGGTTTTTTCCCGAAGTCGTTAAAAAAACGTTCAAAAACATCGGGCATCCAATACCAAGTTGGTCCCATGTCAAAAGTAAAACCATCTTTTTTAAGTTGCCTAGCACGGCCCCCGATGGTATTGTTTTTCTCGTAAATTGTTGCTGAATGACCGGCTTGGGCGAGATAACAAGCTGCTGCCAAGGAGGAAAATCCGGAACCAATAATTGCGATGTCTTTCATATTGTTTAACAATAATACATTTTATTTAAACAAAAATGAAACTCAGTCAGCGAATTTTTTACACAATTGTATTTTTTTGTGAAAATATTAATAAATAGGGTGTCTATTAAAGCGATTTTTCTAGTGAATCTATTTCGGCTATAAACTCATTACTCTCTTTAAAGCATTTAATGTACTTATTATTTACAGAAACTTTATCGGCCTTCCTACCTAACACCCAAAGTTCATTTGCATCGTTTAAGGCAATTTCTTTTTCAAAATTTTGCAAGTAATCATTAAAGTTATCTTCGTCTGGTTTAATTGTAAAATATGCTACAAAAATTACTTTAGTCTTTGTTTTTGTAACATAATTTAAACTCTCCAAAGCCAAATTTGGTCCTAAATATAGGGTGTTAAATCCGGCAGATTGAAGTTCATAATTGGCGTATAGCAAACCTATTTCGTGTATTTCGTTATACGGAAGGTATAAAACAAATTGCAGATTGGATCCTTTTTGCGAATGCGGCTTTGCCTTGTAGGTATGTTGAATTATGGTGTGTTTTATCTTTTCAGAAATAAAGTGTTCGTGCGAGGGGTCTATTGTGCCCGAGTGCCATAAAATGCCCATCTCATTAAGAAGAGGGGTAAATATTTGTGTAAAAACTTCTCGAAATGACTTCTCTTTTAATAGCTTTTCTAAAGTAGTTTCGAATAACTCGGCGTCAAATTCAAACATAGCCGATTTAAAAATGTTGACAGCATATTGTGAGTCTACGCCATCAACATTGCTTTGAATTAACGATTGTATTTCTTGGGCATCTAAACTAGCTAATTTTGAAATTTTATAACCTGCATTGTAGAGGTAGGCAATATTCAGTAATTTTTTAAGGTTGTCTAGGTTGTATTTTCTAATGTTTGTATCGGTACGGTCGGGCTGTAGTAAGTTGTACCGTTTTTCCCAAATTCTAATCGTGTGAGCTTTTACATTAGATAAATTCTCAAGATCCTTTATGCCAAATTCTGTTTTAATCACCCCTAGAATATTTTATAGAAAGGTGAAAAGTACTAAAAAGAAGTGAGATTGTTTATAAAATTCCAAAAAAGGCTAAACATTTTTACGGCTATTTTGGAAAAATAGGAAAGAAAAATAGTACCCGGGATGGGACTTGAACCCACACGCCCTACGGACACATGGCCCTCAACCATGCCTGTCTACCAATTCCAGCACCCGGGTAGGTACCTATTTCATTAAAAATTATGTTGCTATTGCAAAATTTTTAAGAAGCCGCAAATGTAAAAGTAATCGGGTTAAAAACCAAGTAAAATTGTCTTCCCGATTATACAAATATGTTGGAATAACGTGAGAGTTAAAATTTTGATATCGGTTGTTTAAAAGAGCGTAGCTGCTGTTATATTGTAAGTCTATGGAATTACAAACTTGCTTATAATAAGTGTTGAAATACTACTAGCTTTTCGATTAAAATTTTTTATCGCTTTCTCTATGTCTTTGTTGTGATAAATATTAAATTCACTCACATTTTGATAATATGCGCCTAACCTACATAATTTTACTGTTCTATAGTTCATTGTTTTATGCACAAAACCCTGTGCAATTAGACAGTTTATTATTAAAAGGAATTGAAGCTCGTGCGCAAAAAGAGTACGCAAATTCTTTAGAATTGTTAACAAAAGTACGATCAATTGCACAAGAAAATGAGGATTATAAGCTTCAATTTTTAGCCATTAATAATATTGGCGCAAATTATTATTCTATGCTCGATTATGGCGAAGCTTTAGACAATTATCTTGACGCTTATAAAATTGCCATAAAACACCTCGATGAAAATGAAGAGATGACGGTGTTAAATAATATTGCAATACTCTACAGTAAAGAAGGCGATTATACAAAAGCAGAAGAATATTTTCTTAAAGCTTATAACCTTGCTAAAACACACGAACAGCTCATAAATATAGGTTTGTACGCTGTAAATTTGGGGATTGTTACAAATCAACAAAACAAAATTGAGGAAGCTGCAACCTATTTAGCCGAAGCAGATAGCATTCTTAAAGACGACCCAAAACTATCTATTTTGGTCCAAACGGCCCTCGTTGAAAATTATTACAAAAAAAATAACCTTAAAACAGCCCAGCAGTTGGCGCTACTGGTTTTACCGCATCTAAATTCTATAGCTTTAAACGAAGAACGGTTGTCTATTTTAATAATCCTTTCAAATATCTATAACGATTTAAACAACAATGCCAAGGCGGTTACTTACGCCAAAGAAGCTTTGGCCATTGCTGCCAACCCCGAAAATCGCATCAGCGCTTTTAACCAATTGTCTAAAGTGTATTCTCAAAATGGTTTATTTTCTGAAGCAATTAGTGCAAAAGATTCAATAATTGCGCTAACCGAATCACTTAATAAACTTAAGAATGGCAGACTTTATGAAAACAATAGAGTGAAGTTTGAGTTAGCAAACTACCGCCGTGAGCTGGATTTAAGTGCGGCAGAAAGAGAAAGAGAACGCAAAACTTTTTACGTATTATTGGCGGTTTCGGTGCTTATTATTTTGCTCACAAGTTGGGCGCTTTATAACAGTTATATTAAAAATAAACAACGACGAATTTTACACAAACAGAATAAAGAATTTATTGAGCTTGAGCTTCAGAAAAAAAAGAGTGATAATCTTTTGCTCGAAAAACAATTAAAAGCAAAAGAGGCTATGGCCCAGTTGGAACGCGAAAAGTTGAAAAATGAAATTGAAGCGAGAAACAGAAAGTTAGCGTCTAAAGCGATGAAAATTTCGGCTCGAAATGATTTAATCAAGGAGGTGATAAATAATCTTACAAATCAAACTGAAATTGCACGCAATGATTTTGTTTCTAAAAAAATAAAAGACTTAAAAAAATTGCTAAAAAACGATTCGGAATGGGAGAGTTTTTTAACTCATTTTGAAGAGGTAAATCATGGTCTTCTTACAAAACTTCGCAACAAGCACCCGCAACTTACAGCCAACGATATTCGTTATTTAAGTTATTTATACATGGATTTAAATACCAAAGAAATTGCTTCGTTATTCAACATAACAAATGAAGCTTCCCGAAAGCGAAAGGAAAGAATTGGAGCCAAAATAGATTTGCCAGAGGGAAAGAGCTTATATGCCTATATAACAAGTCTTTAACTTGGCATGTCACATTTTTTCTTAGTGCAGTCGTAAAATTTAGGACGGTTTTTTGGTAATTTCTTTTTTGATTTTGGAATATTGAGTTCCTCTAAAATGTATTCATTATGAAAAAAACTATTATTCTATCCTTATTTCTATTTTGTTCAATTTTTCAAACCGCAATGGCGCAACTTGAAGTTACGGGCTCAAAAGATTTTGGTCGTATTTTCGACCTTACTTATGATGCTACTGTGCCCAATAAGGTATATGCTATTACCCTGAGTAACCATATTGTTGTCTCGTATGATAACGGTAACAATTGGGAAGTTTTATATTCACTGTTAATAGGTAAAGGTGCCGCCATAAAAGATCTTAAATTATTGCCAGATGGCAGTGCTTTAACCTTTTATGTACACTTGCCCAATTCTACAATTAATGAAGTTAGGGTGTATGATATTGCATCGGCTTCTATTGTAAAAACATTTCCTTTGCCCAACCAAGGCGACATGGCCTATGTACGCTCTTACGATTTTTTCAATAGTAATACCGATATTTTATTGGTAGACACTAATTTTCCAGAGGGTAGTGGTGAAGCGGGAAAAACATATTACACGGCCGATGGGGGTGCAACTTGGAATATGGTTTATTACACTACGCATAACGACACCATATTTATAAATAATGTAGCAATTAGCCCAGATAATCCACAAAAACTCTTTTTGTCGAGAGGTCTTGGAAGTATGGGGCTTAGCGGTGGCCTTTATGTTTCAGAAGATGCTGGTAATACTTGGGATGAAAAATTGCCAAATGTAGTTTTAGGTCCTTTGGCCTTTCATCCTACAAATGCCCAAGAAATATACTTAGGAACCAGTATAGGCTTTGGCAGTAGTGATGAAAATTTATATAAATCTACAGATGGTGGTGCAACTTTTTCTATTGTTCCAATAACGTGGACCGATGGAATTTTAGATTGTATTAATGTAATTAGGTATAATAAAAACAACCCATCGCAAATTATTGTATTAGAAGAAAACGAAGTTGTAATTTCAGAAGATGGAGGTAATACCTGGCAAAATTTTGTATACCCCGATGAGCTTCCCGATAGTTATTATTACGGTTTAAACGCATCGTACAATCCGCAAAATGATCAAGAAATATTTATTAGCGCCAACTATGTGCCCTTATTTTCCACCGATGGTGGTGAAACTTTAAGTTGGTCTAAAAGTCGCTTTTTCACAAGTACAGGTAATATAGATTTATTTAACGATGCAACCCAGCAACATTTGTATTACGGGGTGCAATTTGGCTACGTGCATCGCGATTTAAACTCTGAAATTGATACAGCGTACGATATTTTACCACTAAATATGATGGCAACGAACCCTGGACAAACGCAGTATGCAGACAAAATAACCCCCAATAGAGTTTATACTTTTACCTCCAGTTTTATGGGGTCGAGCTTAAAAGTTAGCGATGATAATGGAGCTACAAAAAACGAATTGTTAATGCAGTATATTAATTATTTTACGGCTGTTGCAACATTTTCTACCCAACCAGAAACCATCTTAGCTGCTTTCGCTGGATTTGAACCACATGAAACACAACTAAAATTAATAGACTTTAGCGATATAAATAATGTGGTAGTTACAGATGTTACTTTACCAACGGTTAATTACATTTTGGAAATTATTATCGACGATGCTAATAATATAATAATGCCAATTGGCAATGAAGTATACATTTCTAACAATCAAGGTGCAACGTGGACCAATATGAGTTCGGGCTTAGAGATTTTAGATTCTTCTGATTTGATTTTCGACCTTCAAAAAGATCCTTTAAATTCAAATAGAATGGCAGTGGCAACTTCAAAAGGAATTTTTATTACAGATGATGGTGGCATAAACTGGGTGCAAAAAACAACTTCTGTTGTAAATAGTGTGGCTTTTTCAACTGAAAATGAAGGCGCGATGGTGGCATCCACCAATAGTTCTGAAACTACCGAATTTGAAATGCATTATTCGACAGATTTTGGCGAAACATGGAACACAATTACCAATGAACAATTGCTAGGAATTGGCGCAGTTTCATCTACATATTTGTTTGATAATGATGTGGTTAAAGCGTTTGTAGGTAGTTTTGATTTAGGATTGATAGAATATACAATCGATTTAAACGTGGCTGGAATTGAAACATTTAAAGATAAATTTGCTGTAAAACTGTATCCAAATCCAACAGCCAAATTGTTAAATATAGAAACCCACAAAAACGAAGTTGCCGAGGTTGCAATATATTCTACAACTGGCGTTACAGTGTTTAAAACTGAAACCCTCACGCAAATAGATGTTTCGCATTTAACAGCGGGAACCTATTTGGTTCGAATAAAATTGGACGATAACAACGTATTATTTAGTAAATTTATTAAAAAATAAGGTTAATAGATGCGTAAATTTAAAACCCTTCGGAAGTGTTTTTCTGAAGGGTTTTACTGTTTTGAACTGCAGTCATTACTAAAATACCATACCTAAATTATAAAGCAGGACTCCCAACTAAGACGAATTTTATGCATACAGACAATTATTTTTTTAAAAATAAAAGGGTTATGTGAAATTTGAATTGTAAGAGCCTTCGAGAATTTAAGCGAACCTATCAATAAAACGAATGACAGGGAATTATTTTACAACTTTTTGAAGAATAATTACTAACTTGTAACAACTTCTATGATAGAGTTTTGGCACCTGTTTTTTACTTCGTTAGCAGCTACATTAGCAATGACTGCTTTTAGTTATGGGTTTTCCTATATGGTGAAAGGCAATTACAAAGAGCCGCAATTACTTAACTATCTATTGGCGAAAATACCATCGACAAAAAAATCTTTTTTTAAAAGTGGCGATATTATAGGGTGGCTAATTCACTTTATAACGGGTTTTCTTTTTGTGGTTTTATTTGCCATTATTAGTTTTCACTATTCAATTAAACCCACAGCGGGTGTAGGATTAATTTACGGTTTTATAATTGGCTTAATTGGTGTTATTATTTGGAGTATTCTGTTTAAATTACATCCCAGTCCACCAAAAACTAATAGGGTTTTATTTTTTACGCAATTAATAATCGCCCATATTATTTTTGGGTTGGTGATGGCTTTGATTTTAAATAATTTTTAGCACAATAAAGCTTGCTACAAACATTCAAAGCATTTGTGCAATTCGGCTGGAATATCTGAATCGTCTGAGCCTTTTAAGGGTTCGGTTAAATAATCTTTGGATTGTAAAACTTCAAAAAATTCAATAGCATATGCTTCAATATCATCCCTTCGGTTCATTAAAATTTTCTTTATTTTCTCGCCGTGTAGTTGGTAGATTTCTTGTGGCCAAGCCATAAAAGCCGCGTCAATTGCATCATTTGTGAGATGGGTTTTAATATACTGCGCCTCTTCAACAAATATATTTTTAGGAACTTCTTTTAAAAAGTAGATATCAAAAGGATAAACCAAACCGGGCATATAGTCTACTTCATTTTCAAAGGGCCGCAGTCGGGGTTGTATGTTTTTAGATGAAATAATATTTGGCAAAATTCCGTCTATGGTAAAAAAAGCATTATCGCGATCACTCGCCAATGGAATTGCTGTAAACATTTCATCATTTTTTTGAAGAAACCAGCCCCATTGTTTTGCGTGCCTGTCCCAATCGCCAATTACAATATCGAACAACCTATTTCGGACTAAGGCGCGATAATCAATTTTTAATTTTTCTTTTAGTTTTACCTTTTCTTCTTGTAGGTCTTCTGTATCTACTAATTCTACAATATTTTCTAGATTAGACCAGTTTTTTTCGCCTTCGGTTTCATATTCTAACCAGTATAATTTATTGCCATACTCGTTGTTGTATTTTTCTAGTCTATCTTGTTTTGGTACAAAAACTAAGGTAGGGTGGGGGTGCTGAATATTTATGGCTTCGGCCAATTTTGCTGCAATCATAGCCCCATAAGGATGTTGAGCCGAAACACCGTCGATTATTATATTTTCAATACCTAAAATTTTGGCAAATTCAGGAATTAACGGGTCGGGATCTTTTGCCACACTGCGCAAGGTATATACTGTTCCCGAATTATTTTTTAGCCGCAACGATCTGGTTTGTTTTCCGCCTCCTTCTTTTATAACTGTGAGTCCGCCTAAAATTCTATCGAGAAAAACTACGGGTACTTTAACGGGGGTAGCCCAAACCTCTCGGTATTGTTCGCCTTGCATAACTTCTTTTACCAAATCGCCTTGGTACATAGTGGTTGCAGCAACGGTAACGCTGTCTATATTTTCAAAGTCGATTGAGTCAATATTTTCGGCGCCAATAATAATATCGGTTTGTATAACGTCGGGTTTACTACCTACTGAAATATAGATAATTGCAACCACCAATAAAACAAGCCCTAAAATTACGAGTAGTATTTTCTTCACGTGAATTCGTTTTTTTTTAAAAATAAAAAAGGTTTCTAATTCATATAGAATTCAATGAAAATTATAAGATAACTTTAACGGGCAGTATTCTGCAATTTTGTGGATTACAATTTGAAATATTACAAGCTGAATGAGTGAATTACGAACTCATTTCTTCGGCTTTTTTATCTAACTTTTTTAAATTGGTTTTAATGGGTTCTTTTGCTAAACTCTTTGCCAAAGCCACCATATTGTGAACCATATAAAGCAAGGTTTTATTTGTAAACTCGTGTTTATCGCCTTCGGCTTCAATATAGCTTTTTCCGGGTCCCGCTTTACCTACATAATATGCAAACGCATTAACCGGTATGCTAAAACCTTGTTCATTTAAATCGAATAAAATAGCTGCGATTGCTCTTTTGGCACCATCTTCATTACCGTCTACCATGGCCCCGGCAACTTTATTATAGGTAGGGAAGCGGCCATTTTCATCATTTCCTTCTTCCATAATGCCATCCATACGTTCGGCAATCATTTTTGCAATAGCGCTTCTATCGCCGCGCCAAACAGGTGTAGCTACAATAAGTATTTCGCAATTGTAAATTTTTTCGAGTATGGTTGGCCACTCGTCATTTTCACCTTCGTCTGAGCTATTGCCAAAAGCAATGTTGTAATCGGCTACTCGAACTGTTTCTGTGGCTACATCTAACTCTTTAAATATCTTTTCGGCTTGTGTAATAAACGCTTGTGTGTTTGAAGTTTCAGGACTTTTTTTAAGGGTACAATTTAAAAATAAAGCTTTCATAAGGTTTTTTATTTTCGAATTTACAAAACATAAATGCCTTAGTGTTTTAAGAAATTGCTAAAAGTCAAGAGGTTACTTAGATTTTTTTTCGGTTAATAAATAGTGGGTTTTTGTCATTTAATGTGTACAGTGTTTTCTTAAATGCATTTATAGTACTATTTTAAGCTATTGAGTTTATGGTATTTAAAAATAATTTAAGATAAAACGGGCTTTTTCTAAGTTTTTCTTAAGAAGATTTTAATATATTTGGAGTTCTCCCCGAAATCATCCAATAACTATATTAGGATGAATTCTTTTTTTGTATTTTGCTCGACTGCCTTTTCAATAAGAGGGTCGTCTGCGTTTATATTTTCACTGATATATGACATTTAATGAAGATTCTAGAGTAAAGCTTCCTGCGATATTGCATTTAACTCAATTAGGGTATACATACATTTCTTTAAAAGATTCTGTTTGGGACGAAGACACCAACATCTTTACTTATATTTTTAGATCATCTATATCTAAAATAAATCCAGATTTATCACCAATAGAGATTGATAGACTGTACCAAGATGTAGCACTCGATTTAGAAAATGAAGACTTAGGAAAAGCCTTTTACGACAAACTTATCAATCGCTCTGGAACGCGGTTAATAGATTTTGAAAATTTTGAGAACAATGATTTTCATGTGGTAACGGAATTAACCTATAAAAACGGTGAAGACGAATTTAGACCTGATGTTATTTGTTTGATTAATGGAATGCCACTGGTGTTTATTGAAGTTAAAAAACCGAATAACAGAAACGGGGTATTAGAAGAACGCAACCGGATCAATAAGCGTTTTCAAAATAAAAAGTTTAGAAAATTTATCAACCTTACGCAGTTTATGGTTTTCTCTAACAATATGGAATATGACGATAATGAAATTGAACCTTGGCAAGGTGCTTTTTATGCGTCTCCATCTTATGTAAAACCTATTTTTAATTATTTCAGGGAAGAAATTGGTTTTAACTTATCGCAGGTTCTACAACCTTTAGACGAATCGGTTGAGGCTTTTGTATTAAAAGATACCAATTACCCTGCTATAAAGAATAGCGAAGAATACAAAACCAATAAAAATCCCGATAGGCCAACCAACCGTATTTTAACCTCCTTATTATCTAAAGAGCGCTTACAATTTGTACTACAATACGCATTAGCCTATGTAAAAGAGACGAGCGGTTTACAAAAGCATATAATGCGATACCCGCAATTATTCGCTACCAAAGCAATTGAGGCCCACTTAGATGAGCGCAAAAAGAAAGGTATTATTTGGCATACACAAGGATCAGGTAAAACCGCTTTAGCGTACTACAATACCCATTTTTTAACCGACTATTTTCAAAGGAAAAAAGTTATTCCAAAATTCTACTTTATCGTAGATCGTTTGGATTTATTAACGCAGGCCAGAGATGAATTTACCGCACGTGGACTTAAAGTACATACCGTAAGTTCTCGTGATGAATTTGTAGCCGACTTACAAAAAACTACCGCCGTTTATAACGATAAGGGGCAGCGTGAAATCACTGTGGTTAACATTCATAAGTTTAAGGATGAAACTGATGTAAGCCGAGAAACCGATTACAACATCAACATACAGCGCGTGTACTTTTTAGATGAAGTTCATCGCAGTTATAATCCTAAAGGTAGCTTCTTGGCAAACTTAGAACAGTCGGATAAAAATGCTATTAAAATTGGATTAACGGGAACGCCAAGAATTGAAGGAGATTACTATTCCAAATATATCTTCGGTGATTACATACACAAATATTACTACAATAAATCTATTGCAGACGGGTACACCCTTAAATTGATCCGTGAGGAAATTGAAACGGAATATAAAATCGTGCTTAAAAAAGCCTTAGATAGCATTGATGTTATTAAAGGAGATTTAGATAAAAAGATAGCCTATGCGCATCCAGCATTTGTTGCGCCAATGCTCGATTATATCGTAAAAGATTTAGAGATGTTTCGTCAACGTAATGCCGATGCTTCAACTGGCGGAATGGTAATTTGCGACAGCAGCGAGCAAGCCAAAGAGATGTTCAAGATTTTTAATAGCTACAATGAGAGCGAGACAGAAGATACTAACTTACCACAAGCAGCCGAAGAAACCAGCGAATACTTAAGCAAACAAAAAGAAAGTTACAAGGTTAAAAAAGCAGCACTTATTTTATACGATAGTGGTTCTAAAGATGAGTTGGAGCAATGGCGCGATGATTTTAAAGCAGGTAAAATAGATCTCTTATTTGTTTACAATATGTTGCTAACTGGTTTTGATGCTAAACGTTTAAAGAAAATTTATTTAGGGCGTATCATTAAAGCACACAACTTATTGCAGGCCTTGACGCGTGTTAACCGCACGTATAAAAACTATCGTTTCGGTTATGTAGTAGATTTTGCAGATATATCTAGTGAGTTCGATAAAACCAACAAAGCTTACTTTGATGAGCTTCAAGAAGTATTGGGTGACGAGATGGAAAGCTATTCTAACCTCTTTATGTCTCGTGAGGAAATGGAAAAGAACATTTTAGAGATTAAAGAAAAATTAGCTGATTTCGACCTAAAAAATGCTGAAAACTTTTCATCTCAAATTTCACAAATCGATGACCATTCCGAGATGCTTCAAATTAGAAAAGCATTAGACGATGCACGTTCTTTATACAACATCATTCGTTTGGTAGGTGAATATGAATTACTAGAAAAAATAGACTTCAGAAAACTAAATACCTTACGCATTGAAGCCGAAAACCATTTAGCCTTAATGAACGCTAAAAATGCTTTGGAAACCAACGAGGAAATCGGCAATTTACTGAATGTAGCCTTAGAGGATGTGCTCTTTATGTTCAAAAAAGTAGGCGAAGCCGAAATGGTATTAGCAGACGACCTTAAAGACCTACTTAAAAAAACGCGCGAAGCGCTTGGTGGAAATTTCGATACCAAAGACCCAGAATGGGTGTCGCTATATGATGAGTTGCGTAGACTTTTCGACAATAAAAATTTAAGTGAAGTATCACGTGAAGAAATGGAAGCGAATATGACCTCGCTAAAGCAAATTCACGAAAAAATAAAAGAACTGAATCGTAAAAACGATTTATTGAAAGACAAGTACGAAGGCGATACCAAATATGCTCGTGTACAAAAACGTTTGGTAGAAGCTGGTAAGCCCTCTAAGCTCAAGACTGTAATTATTGAAGCCTTGCAGCACATAAAAGAAGAAACCGATGTAGCTGTACTCAATCGTGCCGATAGTTTAAGTAACGAAAGTTATTTTGGACAGTTGGTAGCTCGTCTGGTATTTCAAGAATTCAGCAAACAAAAAGTTGCCATGGATGTGGAAACTGTAGAATTTATAAAAAATATTATCGTAGAAGAATATTTAAATGAATATTACGGAAGAACTGCGTAAATATAAGTATATTGTTTGCTTATTTTAGCTTTAAAATATAAAAAATGTATAAAATAGATGGTTTTAAATCTTCTTATTTATTACATTTGATTTTTGATAAGTAATAAAATGACGTCTAAAGGTCTTATTCCCGAACATAGAATCATAGAAAGATTACGGTATGAAAACCCCTGGTGGTTATCTAAAGCTATACCCGAAGTTTTTAAAGCAATGTCGAAAAGATTGTATTTTGATTTGTTCTTTCCTCACGTGATTGAAGATGAAATAAAGAGAGCTTTGGTATTGATGGGGCCACGTAGAGTAGGAAAAACCGTGATGCTTTTTCATTGTATTGATAATTTACTGGAACAGAAGGTAAATCCGAACCAATTGTTTTTTGTAGGTATCGATAATCCTATATACGTTAATCTTGCTTTGGAAGATATTCTAGTACTCTACCAAAAAGCTTTGAATTTAGATACTCTTAAAGGATGCTATATTTTCTTTGATGAAATTCAATATTTAAAAGATTGGGAAAGACATTTAAAAGTATTAGTAGATTCTTATCCCGAGACTAAATTTATTGTTTCCGGTTCTGCCGCGGCAGCTTTAAAATGGTATAGTACCGAAAGTGGTGCAGGAAGATTTACAGATTTTTTGCTGCCACCATTAACTTTTCAGGAATATATCCATCTTAAAGGCTTAAACCACCTTATGTATAAAGATGAGATATTATATGGTGATAAGTCGGTTACTTATAGTCTTACGCACGATCTTAAAGCGCTTAATAAAGAGTTTCTAAACTACATTAATTTTGGTGGTTACCCAGAGGTTGTCTTATCAGAAAAAATACAATCTGATATGGGACGTTATGTAAAGAATGATATCGTAGATAAAGTATTATTAAGAGATTTACCCAGCTTATATGGTATACGAGACGTGCAAGAGCTCAATCGGTTTTTCACCTATTTAGCATACAACACTGGTAATGAATTTTCTTACGAAAGTATGGCGCAAGAAAGTGGTATTAAAAAAGATACTTTAAAAAAATATTTAGAATATCTAGAGGCAGCTTTTTTAATAAAAGTGCTTAATAAAGTGGGATTAAACGCCAAGCGCCTTAAAAGAGTAACCAAGTTTAAGGTTTACCTTACTAATCCATCTTTACGCACCGCTTTATTCTCACCGGTTGCTGATACCGATCCAGAAATGGGCAATATGGTTGAAACGGCTATTCTTTCTCAATGGATGCACCGCGAACAATTAGACCTTACCTATGCTCGGTGGAAAGAGGGCCGTGGTGAAGGTGAGGTAGACTTAGTATTGGTAGATGATAAAAATTATAAACCTGTTTGGGGTGTAGAAATAAAGTGGAGCGACCGTTATTTTGAAAAACTGAAAGAACTCAAAAGCCTTAAAAACTTTTGTATAGAAAATAATCTAGAGGCAGCTGTAATCACTTCAATTAATATTTTAGGGGTAAGAGAAGAAGACCCGCTTAAATATACTTTTATTCCTGCTTCAATTTACACCTTTAACGTAGGGCAAAATACCCTACAACAAAAAACGACATAGAAACGCATAACAAAATGACCAAAGAGATTAATAAAGAACCCTTTGTAATAAAAACCAAGACGCTTATAGACGAGCTTAAAGCCGTTTGTGCAAATTATGGTTTGGGTAACGACGGCAATGAGTTTAAAATTATAAGCCAGATATTTTTATACAAATTTTTAAATGACAAATTTGCTTACGAAGTAAAACAGGTCAAGCCGGAATTGGCGCATACCGATAACTGGGAAAAAGAATTAGCAAAAATACCAGACAATGAATACCAAATGCTACGCTACCAAATGAGCGATAGCACCGCGTTTTTATTGCCACACCAGTTAATTCCCAATCTATTTGAACGCCAAAATGAACCCGACTTTGCTAAAACAGTAGACGATACCTTAATGGATATTGCCCAAACCAATAACGATTTGTTTGCTGTAAAAACCGAAGACGGACAAAAAATACGCCTTTTTGACCGCATTACCGAGTTTGTGAGTAGCAAACGAGACGCTTTCGCGATAGCTTTATTTAACAAACTCACTATTTTTAATTTTGAAAATATAATGGGCGAGGGCTTTGACTTTTTCTCTACCATTTTTGAATACCTCATTAAAGACTACAACAGCGATGCAGGTGGTAAGTATGCCGAATACTACACCCCACACGCCGTTTCTAAAATTATTGCCAACATCTTGGTGCCAGAACCCGTGAGCAATAAAACCATTTACGATCCCAGTGCAGGTTCGGGTACCTTGTTAATGAATTTGGCACACGCCATAGGCAGCGATAAATGTACGGTGTACTCACAAGACATTTCGCAAAAATCCTCTAACCTGTTGCGGTTAAATTTGGTGCTGAACAATTTGGTGCACAGTATAGAAAACGTGATACAAGGGAACACGATGACCGACCCATATCACAAAAAAGAGGGTAAGCTTCGTCAGTTTGATTACATCGTAAGCAATCCACCTTTTAAGCTCGATTTTAGTGACGATGTAGAAAACCTAAAGAAAAAGGAAAACAAAGACCGCTTTTTTGCAGGTGTACCCAATGTGCCAAAAAAGGCGAAAAACAAAATGGCGATTTATACCTTGTTTTTACAACACATTATTCACAGCCTTAATGCTACAGGAAAAGCGGCTATCGTAGTACCAACAGGTTTTATTACCGCACAAAGTGGGATTGATAAAAAAATACGCCAAAAACTAGTAGACCATAAAATGCTGGCAGGTGTAGTAAGTATGCCCTCTAACATATTTGCGACCACAGGCACCAATGTCTCTATTGTGTTTTTAGATAAGGAAAACAAAGAAGATGTGGTGTTGATTGATGCCTCTAATTTAGGAACCACGGTAAAAGAGGGTAAAAACCAAAAAACGCTATTAAGCGAAGCTGAAGAAAACCGAATAATAAACACTTTTACCAAAAAGAAAGTTGAGGGGGATTTCTCGGTTGTAGTAAAGTATGATGATATAAAGGCGAAAAACTACTCATTAAGTGCAGGACAGTATTTTGAAGTGAAAATTGAATATGTAGATATCACTGCGGAAGAGTTTGTTGATAAAATCCAAGATTTTGAAAGCAATTTAGAAAAGTTATTTGCTGAAAGTGATACGTTGGAGAAAGAAATTCAGAATAATTTGAAGAGTTTGCAATTATGACTGAATATCTTTTAAGCGACCTTCTAAAAATAAAGAATGGTAGAGACCATAAGCATCTTGAAGATGGTGAAATTCCCGTTTTTGGTAGTGGTGGAATTATGCGCTATGCAAACGAATCACTGTATGAAGAAGAAAGTATTTTACTTCCTCGAAAAGGAACATTGGATAATATCCAATATACCACTAAGCCCTTTTGGACGGTAGACACAATCTATTACACTGAAGTTAACAAGGATAAAGTTAATGCTTACTATTTGTATCATTACTTGAAATTATTGGATTTGAGTAACCTAAATTCAGGGACAGGTGTGCCAAGTATGACCTTTGGTGCATATTATGGAATAAAAATTAACCTGCCTGAATTGAAAACCCAAAAACAAATCGCCAAAGTTTTATCCGATTTAGATGCCAAAATAGAAGTCAACAACAAAATCAACCAAGAATTAGAGGCACTCGCCAAAAGCATTTACGACTATTGGTTTGTGCAGTTTGATTTTCCAGATCAAAATGGTAAACCCTACAAATCTTCTGGTGGTAAAATGCTGTATAATGAAGAATTAAAACGCGAGATTCCTGAGGGGTGGGAGGTTGGTTCATTAGTGGATATAGCTACCTACACAAATGGGATTGCTTGTCAAAAATATAGACCAGATTCTGATGCGTTCTTACCTGTTATCAAAATTAGGGAGATGAGAGACGGAATAACTGCTAACACAGAAAAAGTAAAAGTTGATATTCCAGAAAAAGTAAAGGTTTTTGATGGAGATGTATTGTTTTCGTGGTCAGCTTCATTAGAGGTGATGTTGTGGTCTGGTGGCGATGGTGGTTTAAATCAACACATATTTAAAGTTACTTCTAAAAAGTTTCCAAAGAGCTTCTATTATTTTGAATTGATAAATTATTTACAGCATTTTAAGATGGTAGCTGATTTAAGAAAAACTACGATGGGACATATAACAAGAGACCATTTAAAACAATCAAGAATTATAATTCCACCATTAGAAATAATTAAAGATTTAGATGAAAAACTGAAACCAATTTTAGATAAACAAGTTCTACTAAACAAAGAAAACCAAAAACTCGCTGCCTTACGCGATTGGTTGTTACCTATGTTGATGAATGGGCAGGTTAGGGTTGGTGAGGCTAAAGAGCAGTTGGGTATGGTTGCGGAGGAAGAAAACATCTATTTAAAACATAGTTAATGGAATATTCAGGAGGAGACATTCGAAGACTAGGCGAAAGAATTGTTCAAAATAAAGGTGAAATTGGGAGTAAGGATTTAGAATTACTCCAAAATTATAGGAAATCATTTACTGAACCATTAACAGAATCCTTTAATAGTCTTACACAAATAAAAAATAAAGTTGATCGTCAAGGGATAATTGCCTTTCGTCTTAAAAGAATTAAAACCATTATTAATAAGGTTTTAAGAAAACCAGATATGCAATTAAACAGAATGGGGGATATAGCAGGGATTCGAATTATTGTAAGAACCGAAATACAATTGTATAAATTATTAGACCTAATAATAAATAATTTTGAAATTAGTGGTAAAATTCGGGACTATTGCAAAAACCCCAAGCCAATAGGGTACAAAGGCATTCATATCTATGTGAAAGATACTCGCAAAAACAAAAGAATAGAAGTCCAGTTAAGAACAATTGAGAATCATAATTGGGCAACCTTAGTGGAAATCACAGATGTACTTTACGATACACGATTAAAAGAATTAGGTTATAAAAATAATTTAGAATTAGGGAAATTTCATGGTTTAATTTCGAGAGATATAGATTTAACTACAGAACAGGCAGAACATATTTACAATGTTTTAAATAAATATAATTATATAACAAAGCTTTCTCGAGTTTTTAGAAATAATAATAATGAGGTTAAAAAACAATGGATAAATGTTAAACCTAGGAGTCGTTATTTTTTGATTGAGTCATCTTTAAATTCTGTTCCAAAATTAGAAGGTTTTACAGATTATTTTAAGGCAGAAGAAGAGTATTTTAAACGATATAAGGAAGATCAAGAAGCTTTAATAGTTTTGACGGCAATACATAAACCATCTTTTGAACAGATAAGTATAGCTTATGCCAACTATATTTTATCATATCATAAGTTTATGGATGATATTGAAGCAATACTTAGAGAACTGGCCATTGAAGCCCTCGAAGTAAATAAAAAATCAAGGTTTCGAAAAATTTTTAAAACATATGAAGAGTTACAAGCTAATGCCATCTTTCAAATATTTACTAGTGCAGAAGAAATTTTTATAAATCAGTCGGCAGAGAATAAATTGATATTATCAAGTAACAAACGCATTTCTACGAAAAAGCAAAAAGAGCTTCGCAAACAAATAGAGCTAGAATTAAGAAGAAAAGGACAGTCTCACGCTGTTTTCATCAAAAAAATTTTAGAGCTTGAGGGAAATAAAACTTTTTGGAATATAAGAAATAGGAAATTTTTAAATAAGCATTCCAAGCGAGTTAAAAAAAGACTTCAGGCTCTTACAGTGGAATTCACAACCAGCAATTCTGCATAGTCCTATTTTTAAAGCTTATTGGTTTTAATTTGAATTTTTATTTAAAAAATTATTAAGCCACAGTTTACCACCGTAATACTTTAGTTTATCTAAAAAAAATCTACAAAATAAAACTTTTATTAAAATCGTCGAATACAACCATCTTTATATTGTTATTTTAAGTAAATGAGATTCCTACGAAATTTAACAATCCTTGTGCTTCCATATCTAATAATGATTATTATCAACGAGGCTTATCGACCCACAATTAAGGAAAACCCTTATAGCCTACGTAACATCACCGCTATTAACTCAGATATTAGAACACCAGATAAATGTACGTGGGCAGCACATAAGGATACTGCATATTGTAAGCAACATCATGTAAAATTTTTACGAAATCACTTTTCAATAACCGATACTTTATACTTCGGGGCAATTAGTGCTTTACATGCAACCGGTAATTATGGGGCTGCAAATTTAATAATCTTCGTTGTGCTATTTCCACTTATAATCTGGTATTCAACGGTTAAAATTATAGACTATGTAGTAGAAATTAGATCATTAAAAAAACTTCAAAATGGAAAGTGATTCAATAATTCAAATATTAGCGAATGTGGGGGGAAGATTATATGTCTATTGCACAGAATTTACCATTAACCTCGCAAATTTAACGGGAACCTCGTATTACGAAATTAATTTCTTTTTCTTTTGTATACTTACTCCTCTATTAATTATCACATTACCTTTAATTGCGGTTTTTCTGAAATTTAGACTTTACTATGTAAAACGTAAATATGGAAAAATAAATTCTTGAGAAGTAGTATACCGTGACCAATTAATTCTTGATAATTAGAATTGTTTTTCCATTCTTTACAAATTCGCTATTATCATATGTAAAGTTTCGAAATTGAAGATGAAGCGTTGTATCAAGCGTTTTATTGATACCATTTATAAGAGCATTAGTAGTGATATTTAAAAAGGTTATATATAGTTTTTTTAATTTTTAAACCGCATAGACGCAGCTGTAACTTCCCTCAACTCCGCTCGTAATAAAATTCTCGCCCAAACATTATTCTATAAACAAAAAAAATCCCGACGTAAAATCGGGATTTGTTTTTCTATTTGTGACTTGGCTGGGGCTCGAACCCAGGACCACCTCCTTAAAAGGGAGGTGCTCTACCAACTGAGCTACCAAGTCGTCCTTTTTATTGAGTGCCTTTCTTGCGGTAGGCGGGTGCAAATATACTATCATTAAATTATACTTTCAAAACGAAATTGCAATTAATTTTAAAAAATTTAAAAACCGCTGAAAACCAGTGTCTCCCAAATCATATTTTTTCAGTTTTCTTTGTATAAAAATTAAAATCGCCCAAATTTCGCCATTTTTCTACTGCAAAAAACACCATCTTTGTACCTTTTAAGCTATGAAAATACTTTTAATTGGATATATGGGAAGTGGAAAATCGTCTGTTGGAAAACAATTGGCGACCTCTCTTAACCTTCCTTTTTTAGATTTGGATACCGAAATTGAACAAAAAGAAGGAATTTCAATCGCCCAAATTTTTGATAGTAAAGGCGAAATCTACTTCAGAAAAATTGAAATTGAAGTTTTAAAAAATCTTTTAGCAAAACCAACCGATTTTGTTTTGGCTACAGGCGGTGGCACGCCTTGCTATTCAAACACGATGCAATTGATGCTAAAACAACCCAATTGTACCGTAGTTTACCTTAAAACCAGTTTGCACGAATTAACAGATAGATTGTACTCACAAAAGGCAAATAGACCGCTTATTAGCCATTTAAACTCAAAGGAAGTGTTAGAAGATTTTATAAGAAAACATCTTTTTGAGAGAGCTTATTATTACAACCAGGCTGAGGTTGTTGTAGACAATACAAGCTCAATAGAAAATACAGTTCAAAAAATTAAGAAAGCGCTACTCTAAAATAGCTCTATCGTTATTTTTTTCAAAAATTACAGCTACGTTTTCATTGAGCGAAGTAGATAGCGATATGCCTTTAAAATCTGCTTTAATAGGGTATTTTTTATGATTCCTATCAACCAAAACAGCAGTTTTAAATTGTTTTAAAGGCACTTCCAAAAAGTGTTTAACACCGTAAATAAGCGTAGTGCCTGAGTGTAAAACGTCATCGACTAAAACGAGGGATTTGTTTTGATATACTTCCTTTTTTAGCGTAGTAGTTATAGGGTCTGTTGGATTTTTTTTGTCAATTATAACTTCGCAAAGCAAAACTTTTATCGGTGAAATTTTCTCGACTTCGGCTTTTAATTTTTTTGCAAATACATAGCCATTGCCATTAATTCCGGCTACTACCACTTCTTTTTCATCTACGTTTGTTTCGTAAATTTGATAGGCAATTCTCTTAATTTTGTGCGCTATTTGCTTTTTATCTAAAATAATCGAATTTAATACCTGCATTTGCTGTTAATTTTTAAAGTTTTAAAGTGAATCATCCTGCTCGTCGTGCGAAGATTCTGTAAAGTCTTCAATATCACGCCTATCTTTTTTTGTGGGTCGGCCAACCCCTTTTTTGCGATAATACGATTTTGCGTACTTCAACATTTCGTTGGTTTCAAAAGCTTCTTTTGGGGTAGTATCTCTTCGGTAAATATCTACTAACTTGGCACCAACCCTGCTTTCTGGTAGGTCTAAAACCTCTAATTGATAATTTATTTGATTTTTCCGAAGCGTAATTTTATCGCCCGGGTATACATCGCGGGCAGGTTTTACTACGTCGCCATTAACACGTACAGCTCCTTTTTTACATGCTTGAGTTGCCATGTTTCTTGTTTTTAAATACCGAACCGCCCACAAATATTTATCAATCCTCATAATTTATATATCCAAAACAACGTTAATTTAGTATGCAAAAATAATGGAAAATTGTATCTTGCGCCCACAAAAAATTGATGATGATAAAAATTAAATATACGTTTGTTTTGTTATTTGTAGCAATTGTTGCTACAGTTTCATGTGAAAAAAATAACGATGACGGTCCCGATCCTACTCCGCCACGCGACCGAGGAGAAGAAGCCATTAGAGCTCAAGCCGAAATTGAAGCTTTTTTAGAAACTCATTTCTACAATTACGAAGATTTTCAAGCAGATCCCGAAAACTTTAAAATTAAATTTGATACCATTGCTGGCGATAATGCTTCAAAAACACCCTTAATGCAACAGGTTGACTTTTTAGAAGTTGCCGATGTGGAAGAACCTTCAGTAATTTATAAGTTATATTACTTAAAAGTTCGTGAGGGTGGGGGAGAATTCCCACATTTTTCAGATAATACCTTTAACACTTATGAGGGTCGATTAATGAATTTAGACTTGTTTGATAGTTCGGTTATTCCTGTGAAATTTAACCTTGTAGATGCACCACCGGCTCGAGGAATAATTAGAGGTTTACAACAGGCTATAATTCAGTTTAGAGGGGCGGCAAACGTAATTGAAAATCCAGACGGTACCCTTACTTTTGAAGACTTTGGGATAGGAGCTGTGTTTATTCCTTCGGGCTTGGCATATTACAACTATCCGCCTGCAACGGGAGGATTAAACGCTTACGACCAACTTATTTTTTCGTTTGAATTATTCGAATCTGAAATAGCAGACCACGATGGAGATGGAATTCCTTCGTATATGGAAGATCTTAACGGAAATGGTATCTTATTAGACGATGACACCGATGGCGACGGTACGCCAAATTACCTTGATGACGATGACGATAACGATGGCCGTTTAACGAAGTTCGAGATAGAAATAGATGCCGACGGAAACATAACCTTCCCCGATACAAACGGAAACGGAACACCAGATTATTTAGATCCTACTATCTAAGAAATATTATAGAATATAAAAAAGCCTCATTAATTTTAATGAGGCTTTTTTAATGGGTTAAATTTTAGGAGTTATTGCTTGCGAGCCATTACTTTTTTAACTGCAGCTTCAATTGCAGCAGCATTTAATCCGTATTTATCCATTAACTGCTCTGGCGTTCCAGATTCGCCAAAAGTATCGTTGGTAGCAATAAACTCTTGGGGTGCCGGAAATTGGGTTGCTAATAAGCGCGAAACACTTTCGCCTAAACCGCCTAAAAAGTTATGCTCTTCGGCAGTAACTACACAACCTGTTTTTTTAACGCTTTTTAAAATAGCTTCGTCATCCAAAGGTTTTATGGTGTGTATGTTTATTACCTCGGCTGTAATACCGTTTTCGTTTAACGTTTCAGCAGCTTGTAGTGCTTCCCAAACTAAATGGCCAGTTGCAATAATAGTTACATCGCTCCCTTCTTGTAATTGTACCGCTTTTCCTATTTGAAAGTTTTGATCTTCGGGCGTAAAGTTGGCCACTTTTGGACGTCCAAAACGCAAATAAACAGGCCCGTCGTAATCGGCAATAGCAATAGTTGCAGCTTTGGTTTGGTTGTAATCGCAAGTATTGATAACTGTCATCCCTGGCAGCATTTTCATTAACCCAATATCTTCGAGTATTTGGTGAGTAGCACCATCTTCTCCTAAGGTTAATCCTGCGTGCGAAGCACAAATTTTAACGTTTTTTCCGCTGTACGCTACGCTTTGTCTTATTTGGTCATAAACACGACCTGTAGAGAAATTTGCAAAGGTTCCTGTAAAGGGAATTTTCCCACCAATAGTCATTCCGGCTGCCATACCAATCATATTTGCTTCGGCAATTCCTACTTGAAAAAAACGATCTGGATGATTTGCTTTAAAATCGTCCATTTTTAAAGACCCTGTAAGGTCTGCACAAAGGGCAACAACATTTTCATTCTTTTTTCCGAGCTCGGTAAGACCGGCTCCAAAACCTGAACGCGTATCTTTTTTACCTGTATCTGTATATTTTTTCATCGTGAATGTTTTCAGTATTAATAATCACCCAAGGTTACAGGGTTTTGTGAAAGTGCTTTTTCTAATTGCTCGTCGTTTGGCGCTTTACCGTGCCAAGCGTGCGTATGCATCATAAAGTCTACTCCATGGCCCATTACTGTATGTAGTAACACACAAACGGGTTTGCCGTTGCCAGTTTTTTCTTTTGCGGTCTTCATTCCAGAAATTACGGCTTCCATATTGTTACCTTCTTTAATTTCCATAACGTCCCAGCCAAAAGCTTCAAACTTTTCTTTTACATTTCCTAAAGGTAGTACGTTATCTGTAGCGCCATCAATTTGTTGTCCGTTTAAATCTACCGTTAAAATTAAATTATCTACACCATTACCTGCGGCGTACATAATTGCTTCCCAGTTTTGACCTTCCTGTAATTCTCCATCGCCACAAAGGGTGTAGATTATGTGATTGTCTTTATTGAGTTTTTTTGTTTCGGCAGCTCCAATAGATACCGAAATACCCTGGCCTAACGAACCCGATGCAACGCGAACTCCAGGAAGTCCTTCGTGGGTAGTTGGGTGTCCTTGAAGTCGAGAATTTAACAAGCGAAAGGTATTTAATTCTTCAACAGGGAAGTATCCAGCGCGTGCTAAAACACTGTAAAATACCGGTGAAATATGCCCGTTTGAGAGGAAGAAAAGATCTTCACCAATGCCGTCCATTGAAAACTCATCTTTTCTATCCATTAATTCGTTGTAAAGTGCTACAAAAAATTCGGCACAACCTAAGGATCCTCCCGGATGTCCAGAATTTACTTTATGTACCTGTCGCAGTATATCGCGGCGCACTTGTGTGGTTAAATCTTCTAATTGTTTAATATTAGCCATAGAGAATAAATTCATTGTTCTGCTTGCAAAATTAGGCTTTATTACGAGGGTAGCCAAAATTGAAAGCTATTCAGTTATCAACGTTTTATAACTTTTGTTAACATATAGGTATATAGGCATTTAGATAATTAAAAAAGCCTAACAATTATTGTTAGGCTTTTAGTCTTAAATATTAACGATAAAACGTGTTGTTTTAGTCATTACTAATTAAAAGTTATCTGTTAAAATATTAATTAAATCTACTAATGCCCAGATGCCTAAACCACCTAAGGTAATAATAAATAAAATGTTCCACAGTGTAGGCTTTCCAGCGTACCACCTATGCGCTGCAGCAAAGCCTAAAAACACCAATAATGCAACTGCAACCCATTTATTATATGAGCTAGCAGCAGGCGAATACAAGGCTGGTGTTGTTGCGTTACTGTCTACAGCAACTGTAGTAGTAGTTGCAGCATTTGTACGTGCCACTGGAAATGAGGCAAAGGCAAGATCTGCAGTCATAAGTGAAATTAACAGAAAGAGAATAGATAATTTTGTTTTCATAGCTTAGTTTTGAAAGTTGAACAAGCGACGAAAATAAGAACTTTTAAAATGCCAAAAAACAGTTTTCAGAAAATTTTAATTCTTGTCTTTTTACTAACTATTTCGGGGAATATTTTTTCACAATCCGAAGAATTTGTAGGACTCATAGAATTGGAAAATAAAACCTTTTTAAATTTTAGAATAAATTTTAATATAACCGATTCAAAAGTTGAAGGTTATACAATTACAGATTATAATGGACCGCACGAAAGCAAGTCTTCAATTGTTGGTAGTTATGACGAGCGTACAAACAAACTTACTTTTAGAGAAGTGAATATTTTATATACCAAATCGCCAATAACCGAATTAGATTTCTGTTACATTTTTTTTACCGGTGAAATGAAAAAGAATAGATTAGTTGGGAGTTTTAAAGGGTTTTATGAAGACCTTGAAAAGTGTTTGGACGGTACAATTATAGGCACGCGTATTGAAAAAGCTGAAAAAAGAAAAGAGAAATTGTTGCGCAAGGTTAATCGGGTAGTAAAAAATAATAATGAAAAAAGCGAGGTTACTCAGCAAATAAATGCTTTAAAATTTTCTGAACAGCGGGGTATTTCGGCAAATGAAAATATAAATGTTTTTTGGGAAGGATCCTACCTAAAAGCCCTTATTTGGGATGCAGGCACTGTAGATGACGATATAATTGAAATAAGTAAAGACGGGGTCAATCCAGTAACAATTCACCCAAAAAAAGATCCTGTAGTTAAGGAGTTTTATTTAGGAGCAGATAAGCAAGTAATAACAATTAAAGCGCTTTCAGAAGGTACAGAGCCACCAAATACTACCAAAGTAAAATTTACCGACGGCAAAGGCAAGTTTATCGAGCTTATTTACAACCTTAAAGTAAACGAGGCTGCAACCTTAACTTTTTATACTCAAAAACCGAATGAGGTGCGAAAAACAAACTAAATTTTAAATTAAAATCGCTTTAATTATTTTATAGGTCGTATAATCTTAGTTTTGGTTCGCAGACAATTAAAACTAACCTATCTTTGCAAGCTCAATAAAATTTGTTGAATGCAATTTAAACTAGAAGCCACAGACCCTCAAAGTAGCGCTCGCGCTGCAACAATTACAACAGATCACGGCCAAATAGAAACTCCTATTTTTATGCCTGTTGGTACCGTTGGTACCGTAAAAGGGGTACATCAACGCGAACTACGCGAAGACATAAACCCCGATATTATTTTGGGCAATACCTATCATTTATATTTACGACCCCAAACGCCATTGCTAGAAAAGGCGGGTGGGCTGCATAAATTTATTAATTGGGATCGCAATATATTAACCGATAGTGGCGGATACCAAGTGTATTCGCTTTCGGCAAATAGAAAAATTAAAGAAGAAGGCGTTAAGTTTAAAAGTCATATAGACGGGAGCTACCACGTTTTTACTCCCGAAAATGTAATGGAAATTCAGCGTACTATAGGAGCCGATATTATTATGGCTTTTGATGAATGTACGCCCTATCCTTGCGATTATAACTATGCAAAACGCTCAATGCATATGACGCATCGTTGGCTGGACCGATGTATAAAACACCTTGATAAAACACCGTTAAAATACGATTACAATCAAACGTTTTTTCCAATTGTTCAAGGGAGTACGTATAAAGATTTAAGAAAACAATCTGCAGAATATATAGCATCGGTTGGAGCCGAAGGAAACGCTATCGGTGGCCTCTCGGTTGGTGAGCCTACAGACGAAATGTACGAAATGACCGCCGTTGTAACCGAAGTTTTACCAAAAGATAAGCCGCGTTATTTAATGGGCGTGGGTACTCCTGCAAATATTTTAGAAAATATTGCTCTGGGGGTAGATATGTTTGATTGTGTTATGCCAACCCGTAATGGGAGAAACGGAATGCTTTTTACTTCGGAAGGGATTATAAACATAAAAAATAAAAAGTGGAGTGAAGACCTTTCACCAGTTGACCCAATGGGGATAACCTGGGTAGATACCGAATATAGCAAAGCCTATTTGCGTCATTTGTTTACTGTAAATGAAATGTTAGGCCGGCAAATAGCTACCATTCATAACTTAGGGTTTTACTTGTGGTTGGTTCGTGAAGCAAGAAAACATATCTTAGCTGGTACTTTTGCCAACTGGAAAAATGCAATGGTTAAAAAATTAGAACAGCGATTATAAAATGCTGAGTATATTAGATAGATACATACTAAAAAAATACTTGGGTACATTTACGCTCTTGCTATTACTTTTTATTCCAATTGGTATTACGGTTCATTTAGCAGAAAAAATTGATAAAATTCTTGAAAATGAAGTGCCTTTAATAGAGGTTTTAATCTATCTGTATAATTTCACCATATACTTTGCTAATTTACTGTTTCCTCTTTTTCTCTTTTTATCGGTAATTTGGTTTACTTCAAAACTAGCTAACAATACAGAGGTAATTGCCTTTTTAAGTAGTGGCGTTTCCTATTATAGGTTTTTAAGACCCTACATTATTGGAGCTACCATAGTTTGTATTGCCGCATTGGTGTTTAGCATGTATTTGGCGCCCAAGGCGAGTAAAGGGTTTAATGAATTTTCTTACAACTATTTAAAAAAAGGAAAGCAGGATAGAAACCAAAACAACGTTTTTACACAAATAAATGAAAACGACTACATTTATGTAAGTTACTTTAACGTAAAAGACAAGGTAGGAAGTAATTTTACCTTAGAGCATTTTGAAGGTAATAAGATGACCTACAAAATTTCTGCGGCTCAAATTAAATATAATGATGCAGACAGTACATATTCATTATATCATTATAAAAAGCGCAAAATTGGAGAGTTTAATGATGTTTTAGAGTCTAAAGCAAAACTAGACACAGTTTTCTCTTTCGATCTTGAAGATTTAACACCGGTAAAGTATATTGCTGAAACCCTTAATTTTTCTGAATTAAATGATTTTATTGAAAAGGAAAAAGCAAGAGGATCATCTAATATTAATAGGTATGAAGTGGTGCGATATAAACGTTGGAGTTTACCTGTTTCGGCTTATATTTTAACAATTATTGCTGTTGCCGTATCTTCGGTTAAGCGCCGTGGAGGCATGGGGCTTAACCTCGCCATTGGTATTAGCATTGGGATGATTTTTGTGTTTTTCGATAAAGTTTTTGGAACTATGGCAGAGCAAAGCGACTTTTCGCCACTTGTGGCCACTTGGTTTCCTAATTTTGTATTTGCTATCTTGGCTATCTATCTGTTAAAGAATGCGAAACGATAAACTCCTCAACTACCTTCATCTCCATTTAATAGTTTTTATTTGGGGTTTTACAGCCGTTTTAGGAGCTTTAATTACTTTGGAAGCAATACCACTAGTTTGGTATAGAATGTTGTTGGCTGCCATAATTATTTTTGTTTTTCTGAAATTTAAAAAAGAGAATTTAAAGTTTTCATTTAAAACACTTGGAGCCTTTGCCGTCGCGGGCGTTATAATTGCCCTGCACTGGCTTACGTTTTTTGGAGCTATTAAGGCTTCAAATGTTTCGGTTACTTTGGCAATTTTATCTACGGGTGCATTTTTTACATCGCTTTTAGAACCTTTGTTCTACAAGCGAAAAATAATTGTTTACGAAGTTCTTTTTGGCCTGGTAGTAGTTTTAGGATTATATATCATTTTTGATGTAGAATCATCATACACCTTCGGAATTATTTTGGCTTTAATTTCGGCATTTTTAAGCGCTCTTTTTTCGGTAATTAATGGAAAGTTCGTGCTAAAACACAAAGCGTCAGCTATTTCATTTTACGAATTAATTTTTGGGGTACTTGGCATTTCAATTTATCTCGCTTTTGCAGGAAAATTTACGACCAATTTTTTTACAGTTTCGGCTCATGATTGGATCTATTTACTAATTTTGGCATCGGTTTGTACGGCCTATGCTTTTATTGCTTCTATACACGTAATGAAGTGGATAAGCCCATATACAGTAATGTTAACCATAAATATGGAGCCGGTTTACGGTATCATTTTGGCGCTCATTGTTTTGGGTGATTCTGAAAATATGAGCCCTCAATTTTATTACGGCGCTGCAATTATTTTGGTAACTGTAATAGCCAACGGAATTATTAAAATAACCCAAGAAAGAAAACGAAGAAGATTGTCCAACACCTAAAACAAAATTTTATCTTTGTACACCAACCTTTTATAAATCAAAGGAATTAACTATGGAATATCTTGATTTTGAACTCCCTATAAAAGAATTGCAGGAGCAATACGAAAAAGCTTGCCTTATTGGCGAAGAAAGCGACGTAGATGTAAGTAACACCTGTAAACAAATTGAAAAGAAATTAAACGATACTAAAAAAGAAATATATAAAAACCTTACTCCGTGGCAACGCGTACAACTGTCGCGTCACCCAGATCGTCCATATACCATGGACTATATTAACGCCATTTGCGGCGATTCGTTTTTAGAATTACACGGCGATCGTGGATTTAAAGATGATAAGGCTATGGTAGGTGGTCTTGGTAAAATAGGCGACCAAAGTTATATGTTTGTTGGTCAACAAAAAGGTTATAATACCAAAACAAGACAGTACCGAAACTTTGGTATGGCAAATCCCGAAGGTTATAGAAAAGCATTGCGTTTAATGAAATCTGCCGAAAAATTTAATTTGCCGGTTGTATGCTTTATCGATACCCCAGGAGCCTTTCCAGGTTTAGAAGCTGAAGAAAGAGGGCAAGGGGAAGCAATTGCCCGAAACATTTTGGAAATGACCCGTCTTAAAGTGCCAATTATTGTTGTAATTATTGGTGAAGGTGCCAGCGGTGGTGCATTAGGTATTGGCGTTGGCGATAAAGTACTTATGTTAGAAAATACATGGTACTCTGTAATTTCTCCCGAAAGTTGTTCGTCTATTTTATGGCGAAGCTGGGAATATAAAGAACAAGCCGCCGAAGCCCTAAAACTAACGGCTAAAGACATGAAAAAACTAAAGCTAATTGATGAAATTATCAAGGAACCTTTAGGTGGTGCACATAGCGATCGCGAAAAAACTTTTAGCAAGGTTGCAAGTGTAATTGAGAAGAATTATGACTCATTAAAAATGTTATCCCCAGCCGATTTGGTAAAAAATAGAATGGAAAAATATTTAGACATGGGGGAGTTTAAAGGTTAAAACTAACTATAGCTTAACGTACCACAAATCCGAAGCGAGAGCCTCGGATTTTTTTACGGGTTATTAACAATAAATTGTAGTTTTCAACAGTTCAATTGTTTATGAACGGTTAACATCGTAAAGCAAAAAACTATTCATTTCTCTTAACATTTTCTTTACATTCGCTTAATGGAAAAAATCAAATCTCAAACCAGTTTTTCAAACCGCAGCGCACAGGTTATATCACTTGAAAAAGGTAAATTGCCACCACAAGCACTTGACTTAGAGGAAGTTGTGCTTGGAGCTTTGATGATTGATAAAAAAGGAGTTGATGAGGTAATAGACATCTTACACGCCGATGTTTTTTACAAACAAGCGCATCAACACATCTTTGAAGCCATTCATAGTTTGTTTGAAGATAGCCAACCAGTAGACTTATTAACGGTTTCTTCGCAACTTAAAAAACAAGGAAAGTTAGAATCGGTTGGGGGCGAATTTTACTTAATTCAATTAACCCAAAAAGTGTCGTCTTCGGCACATATTGAATTCCACGCGCGTATTATTCTTCAAAAATATATTCAGCGTAGTTTAATTAAAATTTCAAATGAAATAATTGAAGATTCGTATAACGAAAGCACCGATGTTTTTGATCTTTTAGACAATGCCGAAGCTAAACTATACGAAGTTACCCAAGGAAATATTAAGCGTTCTTCCGAAACAGCTCAAAGTCTTGTAATACAAGCAAAGAAAAGAATTGAAGAAATTGCAAATAAAGAAGGACTTTCTGGAGTACCTTCTGGTTTTGCCAAGGTAGATGAGCTTACATCGGGCTGGCAACCCAGTGATTTAATTATTATTGCTGCGCGTCCGGGTATGGGTAAAACCGCATTAACGCTTTCTATGGCGCGTAATATGGCGGTGGAACACGATATTCCTGTTGCATTTTTCTCCTTAGAGATGTCTTCTGTACAGTTAATTACTCGTCTTATTTCATCTGAAACCCAGTTGAGTTCTGAAAAACTTCGTACCGGAAACCTTGAAAAACACGAATGGGAACAGCTTAATGTTAAAGTTAAAGGCTTAGAAAAAGCTCCACTTTTTATCGATGATACACCATCGCTTTCTATTTTCGACCTTAGAGCAAAAGCGCGTAGGCTTTCATCGCAACACGGTATAAAACTTATAATTGTAGATTATTTGCAATTAATGACTGCCGGTGGAAGTCAAAAAGGAGGGAATAGAGAACAGGAAATTTCTACCATTTCTAGAAACTTAAAAGCACTGGCAAAAGAATTAAACGTGCCGGTAATCGCACTATCGCAGCTGTCTCGTGCGGTTGAAACGCGTGGGGGAAGCAAGCGCCCATTACTGTCAGACCTTCGTGAGTCTGGAGCGATTGAACAAGATGCCGATATTGTATCGTTTATCTATCGTCCCGAGTATTATAAAATTGATGAATGGGATGATGAGGAACATACGCCAACGGCCGGTCAAGCCGAATTTATTGTCGCTAAACACCGTAATGGTGGGCTGGACGAAATTCGACTTAAATTTGTTGGTAATCTTGGTAAGTTTGAAAATCTTGAAACTTTTGACCATCCTACCGAAATACACTCTAGAATGAACGATGCGGCAAACGACGATACTTTTAAAACCAAAGGCTTGCCATCGCCCAATGAAGCTTTTGGAAGCTCTATGAACGACGATTTTTCAACTGGAGACGATAATGACGTGCCGTTTTAAAGGGAAAACCTACCTTCAATAATGCGCTAATTTCTGGATTCAATTTTATTTCAGCTTGTTTAAAACAAGACTGAATTATTGTCGTTATATTAGCGCTATGACACGTTATTTTTTCTTTTTATTTTTTATTCTTTTTACTGTAAAAGCATCGGCTTCGTATATATTAATTCCAATGGATGCCGATAGCCAACGGGAGCATTTAAAAGCCTACGGAATTACGTATTGGGTGCTCGAAAAACAAGTAAAAGTAAAATGGTTACTCAACTACCGAGGCGGCTCATTTTTAATGCCCGATACACCACAAATTCAAAAAGAATGTCAAATTCGTGGGGTTTCTTTTGAAGTACTTTCAAATAGTAAAACCGAACAAATACTTACCGAAATTAGTAGTCCATCCCGAAATATGGACGCAGTAGCTTTAGAAAAAGCACCAAAAATTGCAGTGTATTCTCCAAAAGGAAACTTGCCTTGGGACGATGCGGTAACCATGGTTTTAACTTATGCCGAAATTCCGTACACCGTAATTTATGATGAAGAAGTATTAACAGATCAATTAATTCTGTATGATTGGCTTCATTTACATCACGAAGATTTTACCGGCCAATATGGTAAATTTTACAGAGCCTATCGTTCGGCACCGTGGTATATTGAAGAAAAAAGAAAAGCCGAAGCACTCGCTGCAAAATTGGGTTATAATAAAGTTTCAGAAGCAAAACTCGACGTGGCAAAAAAAATTAGAGATTACGTAATAGGAGGGGGCTTTATGTTTGCGATGTGCAGCGCTACCGATAGTTTTGACATTGCGCTCTCTGCCGAAGGTGTTGATATTTGTGAACCTATGTTTGACGGCGACCCAAGTGAACCCAATTACCAAAGTAAAATTGATTACTACAAAACCTTTGCTTTTAAAGATTTTATTCTTGAGCGTAGCCCCATGGTTTATGAGTTTTCTGATATAGATATGACTCAAAAAAGACGAATTGCCAAGGAATCTGATTATTTCACACTTATGGATTATTCGGCAAAATGGGATCCTATTCCAACTATGTTATGTCAAAATCATACAGCTTTAGTAAAAGGATTTATGGGCCAAACAACATCTTTTGATTCGCGCTTAATTAAAAGCAACATTTTAATCATGGGTGAAAATAAAACAAATGGCGAAGCACGATATATCCACGGAATAAAAGGCAAAGGCTTTTTTACGTTTTACGGCGGCCACGATCCCGAAGATTATCAACATAGAGTAGGAGATGCCAAAACTGAATTGGCGCTTCACCCAAAATCGCCGGGGTACAGACTTATTTTAAACAATGTACTCTTTCCTGCTGCCAAAAAGAAAAAACAGAAAACGTAAATACCGGTACAATTATGGGTTGTTCCGCCTGTGTTTTTTACTTTTTTAAAAGGTTTTCGTAATAGTCTTTTGGAGGTAAAACGGTAATTTCTACCCTTCTATTTTGTTGTTTGTTGGCATCGGTATCGTTTGGTACGCGAGGTTTGGTTTCGCCGTAGGCTTTAATTTCAAATTCGTATAAAGAATCTTCTCCCAAAATTTCTACCAATTTATCTTTAACAGCAGTACTTCTATTTTTAGAAAGTATCATATTTAATGCATCATCGCCGTCACTATCGGTATGTCCTTCAATTAGGATGGTAGCTTTTGATACTTTTTTAATTGAAGTGGTAGCCGAAATTAACTTTTGAATTGCACTTTCTTTTAGTTCATATTTTGCTACGTCAAAAAGTACATCGGCATCTATGGTGAGTTTTATTACACTGTTTATTGCGCCAATGGCGTCAATATCGGCACCTGCGCTTTTGCTTCGGCAAAGATCTTTTAAATCTGTTATTCGTAAAAAGTAAAATACAGACTCAGTATCTATCCCTTCATTGCTCAAATCTATGGCAGATTTTCCGCCTGCAATTGTTCCAGCATAAATCCAATCGTTGCCATTTTGAGAAATTTCGATTGTGGCAGATTCTGTTGAAGGACCTACTTCAAAAATATAGAGGTCGTCCCCGGGTAAATTCATAAACCCATTGTCTGTAAATTCTACCACTAAACTCCCGCCGCAACCTAAGGATGTGAAATTAGGGGTTTGGTAATTTTTATAATTTGGTTCGTGTAAGCATTGCGTGCTATCGCGATATTTTTTAATAGGAGGGGGATTACCCACATTGAAGCTTACAACCTTATCTGCAAATGATATTTTTCCCAAAGGAAGGTAGATGGATTTATATCTATCGATTTTATAGAGTTTTCCTGTTTCTTGTTGGCTAAATACTGTATTTGCTGAAATAGCCAAAAGTAAAAAGAATAGAAGTTGTACCCGAAGCATCTGTCCCATTTTTAACGAAGATACTGAAACTTCTGAATTAAAAAATTGGTATAAAAAAAACCGTTTCATTTCTGAAACGGTTTTAGGCGAAATAATATAAGTTAATGTCTTATTTTACTTGTTTTACGATTGCGGCAAAAGCCTCTGGGTGATTCATAGCTAAATCTGCTAAAACCTTACGGTTAAGTTCGATTCCGTTGCTTTTTAAACTACCCATAAATTGTGAATAAGACATTCCATGCTGTCTTGCACCCGCATTAATACGAGTGATCCATAAGGATCTGAAATTTCTCTTTTTTGCACGACGGTCGCGGTATGAATAAAGCATTGCTTTGTCCACAGCATTTTTTGCTACCGTCCAAACGTTTTTACGTCTTCCAAAGTAACCTTTGGCTTGTTTAAGAACCTTTTTACGGCGGGCTCTCTTCGCAACTGAATTTACTGATCTTGGCATAATTTTAATTGTTTTTGTAGCAGGCGATTCTTTAATTCAGAATTCTGAATTTTGAATACTTTGATTGCACTACTCCAGGGTTTAAATAATAGTTTTAACCGGTTAAACAAAATTACTTCAAACGAAGCATTTGCTTAACATTACTTTCGTCAGCCTTGTCAACTAACCCATCATGAGTTAATGCAAGTTTACGTTTTTTGCTTTTCTTTGTTAAGATGTGGCTTTTAAACGCATGCTTTCTTTTAATCTTACCTGTACCTGTAAGCTTAAAACGCTTTTTAGCACTGGATTTTGTCTTTTGTTTCGGCATGTTTTCCTACTTTATAATTATTATTTCGCTTTATTGTAATCTTCAAACTACATTTTAATTTGAAGTGGTATTGTCATTATTTCTTTTTAGGCGCAATGAACATAATCATTCGCTTTCCTTCAAGTTTTGGCATTTGTTCTACCTTTCCGTATTCTTCCAAATCTCTTGCAAGACGTAAAAGTAAAATCTCACCTTGATCTTTAAAAATTATAGATCGCCCTTTAAAGAAAACATATGCTTTAAGTTTTGCACCTTCTTGCAAAAACTTTTCACCGTGTTTCTTTTTAAACTCGTAATCGTGATCATCAGTGTTGGGTCCAAACCTTATTTCCTTAATAGTAACTTTTGTCGCTTTGGCTTTTAAGGCTTTTTCTCGTTTTTTCTGTTCGTAGACAAACTTTTTATAGTCTATCACTTTACATACAGGAGGGTTTGCATTTGGAGAAATTTCAACAAGATCAAGTTCTTGCTCTTCAGCAATTTCACGTGCTTTTTTTAAAGGATAAATTCCGATTTCTACGTTGTCGCCTACAAGGCGTACCTCTTCTGCACGAATCTTTCCGTTGATTCTGTGTTGGTCTTCTTTAATTACCCTTGCAGGTCCTCTACTTCTTTTTCTTCGTATTGCTATGGCTAAAAATATTTAGTTAAACATTAAATTCTTTTGATTCTTCTTTTATTGCTTTTTGAATCAATTGTGAAAAGGCTTCTATAGTCATTGTGCCTAGATCGCCTTCCCCGTGTCTTCTTACAGAAACCGTACCATCTTTTGCTTCTTGTTCGCCAACAATTAACATATACGGAATTTTATTCATTTCGGCCTCCCGTATCTTTTTACCAATGGTTTCGTTTCTATTATCGACCAGGGCGCGAATTTCGTCATTTTCAAGCAAATTTAAAACTTTTTGGGAGTATTTTTCATATTTTTCGCTTAACGACAAAATACTAACTTGCTCTGGCATTAACCAAAGTGGGAAATTTCCACCAGTGTGCTCTAATAATATAGCAATAAAACGCTCCATACTTCCAAAAGGAGCACGGTGTATCATTACTGGTCGATGCACTTCGTTGTCATTTCCTTTGTATTCTAACTTAAATCGCTCTGGTAATGTATAGTCTACTTGTATGGTACCTAACTGCCAGCTTCTACCCAAAGCATCCTTTACCATAAAGTCTAGTTTTGGTCCGTAGAATGCAGCTTCGCCTTCTTCCATAACGTAATCTAGGCCTTTATCTTTTACGGCATTGATTATGGCTTGTTCGGCACTGTCCCAAAGTTCTAAACTGCCTATGTATTTTTCTGGTTTATTAGGGTCTCTCAAAGAAACTTGAGTTGTAAAATTGTCGAATCCTAACGAGCCAAAAACGTAAAGTACTAGGTCAATAACTTTTTTAAATTCATCATCCAGTTGTTCGGGCGTGCAAAATATGTGCGCATCGTCTTGTGTAAATCCACGTACGCGTGTTAAACCGTGTAATTCGCCACTTTGCTCGTAACGATAAACAGTTCCAAATTCGGCAAACCTTTTTGGTAGGTCTTTATAGGACCACGGTCTGCTGTTAAATATTTCGCAGTGATGGGGGCAGTTCATTGGTTTTAATAAAAACTCTTCCCCTTCATTTGGTGTATGGATGGGTTGAAAGCTGTCTTCACCGTATTTTGCATAATGACCTGAAGTTTCATAAAGTTCTTTTTGCCCAATATGCGGCGAAATTACCATTTCGTACCCCGCTTTTTTCTGAGCTTTTTTTAAAAAGTTTTCAAGTCGTTCGCGAAGCGCAGCGCCTTTTGGCAACCACAACGGAAGTCCTTGTCCTACTTTTTGCGAAAAGGTAAATAGCTCCAGCTCTTTTCCAAGTTTTCTATGGTCGCGTTTTTTGGCTTCTTCCAGGAGTTCTAAATATTCTTTTAGCTCTTTTTGCTTCGGGAAACTAATACCATATATACGTGTAAGCTGTTTGTTGTTTTCATCACCTCTCCAATACGCGCCAGCAATGCTCATTAGTTTTATAGCTTTTACAATGCCAGTATTTGGGATATGCCCCCCGCGGCATAAATCGGTAAAAGTGTCGTGATCGCAGAAAGTAATTGTGCCGTCCTCTAAGTTTTCTATAAGCTCAACTTTATATTGGTTGTTTTGCTTTTTATAAAAATCGAGTGCATCGGCTTTTGAAGATTCTCTAATTGAAAACTCGTGCTTTCCTCTTGCAATTTCGAGCATTTTCTTTTCAATGTCTTTTAAATCTTTTTCTGAAATGGTCTGTTCTCCAAAATCTACGTCGTAATAAAAACCATTTTCAATTGCGGGGCCTATGGTTAGTTTTATACCTGGGTATAATTGTTCTAATGCCTGTGCTAAAATATGAGCAGACGAATGCCAAAAGGCTTTCTTTCCTTCTTCATCCTTCCAGGTGTATAAAATAAGGTTTCCATCTTCGGTGAGTGGCGTGGTGGTTTCTACAGTGGTTCCGTTGAAAGATGCCGAAATTACGTTACGGGCAAACCCTTCACTTATGTTTTTGGCTACATCCATAGGAGTAGCGCCTGCTTCAAAATGTTTTACACTTCCATCTGGTAGGGTAATGGCTATCATAAACTCAAAATTTTTAGGGTGCAAAGATAGTATTAGTTTTTCCGCCTCGCAATATTGAAGTGGTAGTTTGTATAGCTTTTATATAGGATAATAATAATTTAAGTGCTCTTTTCTGAAATAGTATAGCTATTTGCATGTTCTCTTTTGGTACTATGATTTTTGTATATATAAAGGGTGCTATAATGTATTGGTGAATGAGAGGGTGAAATAGAGTATATATATTAAGGTATAAAGGGGTTAAAAATACTTTTTTTGCTAAGTAATAATAGGTCAGTCTTTTAGTTGAAATTTTAAAAATTAAATTAAAAAATCCTTAAAATTAGTTGGTAGAAACGAAAAAGGATTCTACATTTGCACCCGCTAAGAATAACAGCTACGGCGGTTAAAATAAGCAAAACAAGTTCTTTTAAATTTTAAGAAAAAATACTTTAAAAAAGTATTGTGGGTAATAAAAAAGAGTTTACATTTGCACCCCGGTTTTGACAGCAATTTTTCAAACCAAACAGTTGTAAATCGCTCTTTAAAATTTTATTAAAAATACTTTAAAAAAAGTATTGTGAGTTCAAAAAAGGGTTGTATGTTTGCACCCGCTTAACGAAACAAAAAATGTTTGCAAAAGTTAAGCAAAACGCTCTAAAAATTTTTTGAAATATTTTTTTAAAAAGTATTGCAGATTAAAAAAAGAGTTTTATATTTGCACCCGCTTAGCGATAAGCTTGTTCTTAAACACACGATGAAAGGTAGTAATAGCAACGGTTCAACTCCGTTCCATCGACAAAATTGAAACCTTTATTTTTAAAGGAAAGTTCATTGAGATATTGAAATTGACAGCGTAGGTTAGCATTCGAAAGGGTGTT